>MDTG01420553.1_pt1 | contig 10131 bp, 13 predicted proteins | sample 811421 | NCBI WGS metagenome assembly MDTG01 (sample SAMN05326645, study PRJNA326480) | marine metagenome | isolation source: seawater | place: Pacific Ocean: South East | collected 2011 | reverse complement strand
TAAAAAGAATTGACCTTAAATATTCGACAGCTATCCAGGCTATGGGTAAAGAGAAGATAGCTACACTTTTAGAATTAGATCTCAAGTAGCTATATAAGAATAAAGTTAACCCTGAATATATAGATATTATTCCAATGAAAAGTAAAGTTAAGAAAGTAGATGCTATAAATCCTAAGTTTCCATAAAAGTAAATACTTACATACAACCAAGAAATTCCTACGGACCATAAGCCTATTCCAAAAGAATAACCTATTAAGAAGAGCTCTTTTTTATTAGAATCTCTGATGAGAAAATACAGAGAAGTTAAGGAAAGAATAGATATAAGCCATAGATCATTAGGCGCAAATCCCAATGCAAAAAGTAAACCCAAGATGGCTGCTATAAGATAAGTTTTTAACACGACCTTTATCTTAAATAGAGACTGAATCTTAAGAAAGCAAAATTAGGCTATCTTTGAAACTTTTATTCTTTTAATTCTTCTTCTTTCTAATGAATTTATGACAAACCTAAGATTATCTATATTAATAGCATCATTTGGCTTTGGGAACCTAGAAAAATGATGCATAACAATTCCCCCTACAGTATCAAAATCCTTGTCGCTTAGATTCGAATTGAACTTTGCATTAAATGTTTCAATAGGTGTTAAAGCAGAAACCAAGAATTCATCTTTGGCTATTTCTTTAATTAAAGTACCAATATCTTTATCATGCTCATCTTCAATCTCTCCTACGATCTCCTCTAAAACATCTTCAATGGTGACCAAACCTGTAATTCCGCCATATTCATCTAGAACTATAGCCATATGATTCCTTCCAGCTCTAAGTTCATCCAATAAAACATTAAGTTTTTTGCTTTCGGGTATTAAAATTGCAGGCCTTATAATATTTGAAAGCTTAAAATCATCAATTTCTTGTGAAGAAAAGAAGGGCAGAAGGTCTTTTGCCAATAAGATCCCTTCAATCTCGTCTAATTCAGTGTTTATTACCGGAAACCTTGAATGACCAGATTTAACCACTCTAGGCAAAAATTCTTTTGGTCCTTCGTTGCTGTCTACATAAACCATTTGGGGTTTAGGGATCATGATATCTCTTACTTTATCTGTAGACACCCTTAAAGCTCCCTCAATCATATTCAATGTCCCTTTTTCAAGGACACCTCTCTCGCTAGAATCTCTTATGGATCCAGCAAGTTCTTGTTTATTTTGTGGTTTATAAGAAAAGTTTTGGTAAACCTTTTTTATCTTATCTTTGATTTTTTTTCTTATGCTAAGTCTAACGCCTGACTCAGCTAAAGTACTGGGGGGCTCGTCGTTCATTAACGCCTCGATTTATAAACACATGCACATCATAGATGTTTTTAATATGGATCGGCAACACCTATTTTTTTTAATACTTTTATTTCAAAAGATTCCATTTTTTCTGCAGAAGCATGGTCCTGGTGATCAAAACCAAGTAGATGTAATACTCCGTGTATAAAAATATGAATTAAATGATCTTTTATACTCTTACCTTGAGACATTGCCTCTTCTTTTATTATCTCTGAGCAAATAGCTATATCACCTAAAAATTCTTCATCTACAAGGTTAGCATTAGAAGGGAATGATAAGACATTCGTAGGTTTGTCCTTTCCAGCGAACTTTTTATTAAGATGTTGAATCTCCCCCTTAGTTAGAAAAGCTAAATTAAATGAGCAGTTTCCTATTCTATTTACTGAATTTTCATATTCTTCTCTAAATATAAAAAACCATGAAATGGCTTCTTCCGATGTGCATAGAACTTCGGAGGAATCTCCACTAATATCAATGCTAAGGGAAGGCAAGCTCACTATTTCTTATACTTTCCGTAGGCTTCAACAATTTTTTGTACAAGCCCATGTCGAACAACATCCTTAGAATCAAATTCTACTAATCCAACATCATCTATTTTCTTCAGAACTTCTAGGGAATGAACTAAGCCAGACTGTGTATTTTTTGGAAGATCTATTTGGGTTATATCTCCTGTGACCACTACCTTAGATCCAAAACCAAATCTAGTAAGAAACATTTTCATCTGCTCAACCGTTGCATTCTGACTTTCATCTAAAATAATAAAAGAATTATTTAAAGTTCTGCCTCGCATAAAAGCCAATGGAACAACTTCTATAATATTTCTTTCAATAAGTTGATAAGCTTCTTTATATCCTAGCATTTCGTATAGTGCGTCATAGAGAGGTCTAAGGTAAGGATCAACTTTTTGACTTAAATCGCCAGGCAAGAAACCAAGCTTCTCTCCTGCTTCTACTGCCGGCCTTACAAGCAGTATCTTCTCTACTTCTCCATTTACAAATTTCTCTACAGCTAAAGCAACCGCCAAATAGGTTTTGCCTGTTCCGGCCGGACCTATACCAAAGGTAAGTACCTTGCTTTTAATAGTAGTGACATAATTTTCCTGATTTCCTTGGTTCGGAGAAATGACTAGATTGGGCGTGTGAATAGAAATCTCAGAAACTTTATTTTTCTTTCCATTCTTTAAATTATTCTTACCATTCATTAAATATAAGTGTATATCGCTAGGCTCTATTGATTTATTTGTTTCCAGGTCATGATAAATCTTTTGAATTATATCTTTGCCCAACTTTGCATTTGCAGTATCTCCTTCTATCTTAAATTGTGTACCTCTATTTACAATTTTTACCTTCAACTCTTTCTCAATTTGCTTAAGTGTCGAATTTGTTGGACCACACAAAATACCAATTCTTTCATGATCTTCGGGTTGCAGTGTAAATTTCATAAAGATTTTTAAGCTGTCATTACACCTCGAAGAGATTTAGTTTTGGCTTCTACCATTTCAATATTTACGAATTTACCTATTAAAGAACTATCATTACAAGAAAAGATAACTACCTTGTTATTATCTGCTCTAGCCTGAAATTCTCCTGGATTCTTTTTAGATACACCTGTAACAAGACATTTCTTAGTTTCTCCAACCATCTTTCTACTTATTGATAATGCAGAATTTTCTAACTTCTGCTGAAGAAGACTTAGTCTCTCTTTTTTTACTTCCATAGGGACATTATCTTCAAGGTCTTTTGCAGTGGTATTAGGTCTTGGGCTGTATATAAAGCTGAATGATTCGTCGTAGCCAACTTTATCCACCAGATCCATAGTATCCTGAAAATTTTTGTCTGTCTCTCCAGGGAATCCAATTATGAAATCAGATGAAAAACTTATCCCAGGTCTAGCATCTCTTAATTTATCTATAAGTTCAAAATATTCTTCTCTAGTATGTCTTCTTCTCATTAGCTTTAATATTTCATCAGAACCACTCTGGACTGGTAAATGCACATAGCTGATCAACTCTGGAATTTCTTCATAAATATTTATTAAATCTTGTCCGAATTCAAAGGGATGTGAAGTCGTGAAAGAAATCCTCTCTATACCATCTATAGTTGAAACTTCTCTAATAAGATTAGAAAGGCCCAAGCCTTTAGTTCTAACTTTTGAATCTCTATAGGAATTAACATTTTGACCAAGAAGACTTATTTCCACGACCCCTTTCAGTGATAAGTCTTTTGCTTCTTTAACTATATCTTCTAACGGTCTACTAATTTCATTACCTCTTGTATGAGGAACAACACAAAACGAACAGTATTTATTGCAACCTTCCATGATAGAGACAAATGCTGAAGGACCTTGACCAGGAGAAGAGGGCAAGTATTCAAACTTTTCGGTCTTAGGAAAAGAAGTATCTATAGCAGTAGTATCTTTATTTTTAGCATTTTCATAGAGAGATGGGACTCTATGGATTGTCTGAGGGCCGAATATTAAATCTACTTGAGGCGATCTCTTTGCTATTTCTTCTCCTTCTTGGCTTGCAACACAACCACCCACACCAATTTTTAGATTGGGATTCTTTTCTTTAAGCTTTTTCCACCTACCTAGTTGGTGAAAAACTTTTTCTTGAGCCTTTTCTCTTATAGAGCAAGTATTAAGAAGAATTAGGTCAGCCTCCTCTTCATTTGTAGTTGTTTCAAATCCATGGCTTAAATTAAGTAAATCCTGCATACGATCTGAATCGTACTCATTCATTTGACAACCTTGTGTCTTGATAAATAATTTTTTGCCCATATGTATAATGTTATAACTTTTTTAGGTTAAATAATTTATTTCTTATTTACAGAGGGCAGGAATTGTAATGGCAAAAAAGGGAATCTACAAAGTAGTATTTATGCAACTAGGCGAAATCTATGAGATTTATGCCAAGTCAATATATCAAAGTGATATGTATGGCTTTATAGAAATAGAAGACCATATATTTGATCAAAACTCCCAAATAGTTGTGGATACTAGTGAAGAAAAACTCAAAAATGAGTTTAAAGGTGTTCAAAGAAGTTATATACCTATGAGTTGCATTCTAAGAATAGACGAAGTTGATAAAAAAGGGGTATCTAAAATAACCGCCAATGATTCAGCAAAAGTGATGCCTTTAGTTAATCCATTATTTGATGGCGGTTCAGGTAAAAAGAATGATTAAATAAAGAAATTGTCTTTGTAGTACCTTAACTCTTCTATAGATTCTAAAACATCTGCCATTGCTCGATGACCTCCTTGCTTTCTGTATCCTTCCAACAGCTCAGGTTTCCAGCGCTTTATTAATTCTTTTATGGAACTTACGTCAACATTTCTATAGTGAAAAAAAGACTCCACCTCCGGCATATATCTTCTTAAAAATCTCCTATCATGAGAAATTGAATTCCCACATAAAGGAGAACGACCTTTCTCGCCATAAGCATTAAGAAAATCTATGGTTTGTCTCTCTGCTTCTTCTATAGTTATTTTGGTAACTTTTAAACTATCCACTAACCCTGAGTTATTGTGTTGATTTGTATTCCATTCATCCATGTTGTCTATGAATTCTTGTGGTTGTTTAATTACCAAATTAGGTCCTTCTGTAATTTCAGTCAGATCATGGTTCGTAACAGCTATGGCAATCTCTATAATCCTTTCGGAATCTGGATCAAGTCCAGTCATTTCAAGATCTAGCCAAACTAAGGTAGGATATTTTTTTGTTTCAGACATTTGCGGACAAGATTTTAACTGTAAATGATAATAACCCCTAACAAAGATGAAAAGAAACTTTAATATTTATCTGCTGACAGCATTACTCTTTACCTTGGGCTCATGCTCAATTGCTGGCTCCTGGGTATACGAAAGAGCTGATAGCTATTTAGCAGAATATTTCAAAGAATATGCTAATTTTTCTGATGAACAAGAAGATGAAATTGACAAAGTAACTGAAGATTACCTGGATTGGTTTACCAAAAATGAGCTTCCTGTTATTAGGTCTATTTTGGTTAACTTAATGGATATAAATAACAATAATGCCAATTATTTAATTAAGGAAGCATATTTAAATGGGGAAGGTCTATTTGAGAGATCGAATAAATATTTTGAAAAGTCGTTTGTTGAGTTTTCAAAAAACCTTACAGATCTTCAAATTAAAGAAATAAAAAGTCACTTTGATGACATACAATCGGAGAGAGAGAAAGAAAGAGAGAAAGAGAGAGAAAAAGAAAAAAGCTACTCAGATCTGGTTGCTAAAGACTATGTTTCAGCTTTCAAGAGAATAAATATCAGGCTAACAGGAGCTCAAAAAGATTTTATAAAACTTAATACAAAAGAATTAAAGAACACAACAACTGACTGGTCATATTTTCAGAAGAAATGGGTAGAAGAATTGATAATAATCTTAAATCAAAGGAATGATTCAGATTTTGTTATAACGATTACAGAACATCTAAGGTCTTTTGAAGACTTTGACAAAGAGTTCAGATTAAAACGTGAAAATAATACAGAAATAGGATTAAAAATAATTTCTGAGCTATTTTCAAACGCATCCGAAAAACAAATAAACAGCTTTAAAAGAAGAATAGAGACTTTCATAGCATCTATAGATAGGATTCTAGCCAATAGATCCTTAGATTAAGAATTTTTTAGAGTAAAATACTTACCCCCTAATTATGACTATAGATAACTCTAAAAAAACTAGCTTTGGCTTCAGGCAAGTCAATGAAAAAGATAAAGCAGAAATGGTCGGAGATGTCTTTGATTCTGTTGCAAATAACTACGACTTAATGAATGACCTCATGTCTTTTGGTATCCATAGGTTATGGAAAAAGATCACAGTAGAAACAGCAGGTTTAAGAGAAGATTTTAAGATCTTAGATTTAGCTGGCGGAACTGGAGATATGGTTAAATTGATGAGATCCAAAATTTCTAATCAAGGATCTATCATTTTGTCTGATATAAATTGGTCCATGTTGAATGAAGGAAGAAATAGACTCATAGATGAAGGAGTTGAAGATGTCCAAATGGCTCAGATTGATGCACAGCAATTACCTTTTAAAGAAAATACCTTTGATTTAATAACTATAGCATTTGGCCTTAGAAATGTTACAAACAAAAAAACTGCATTAGAATCAATACTCTCTTCATTAAAGCCTGGAGGTAAATTAATTATCCTAGAGTTCTCCAAACCAACGAATGAGTTTTTTAGAGAGTTATATGATCTTTTTTCTTTCGAGGTTATTCCTAAGATAGGAGAGTTAGTTGCACAAAGTGAAGACAGCTATAGATACTTAGCTGAGTCTATAAGGATGCACCCTACACAAGAGGAACTTAAAATGTTGATGGAATCAGTAGGCTTCTCTAATTGTAATTTTGATAATCTTACTAATGGGATAGTAGCTATTCACTCTGGAAAAAAGGGGATGGTAGATGCTTAGAGACTACCTTCGTCTTTTCAAGATCATCCACATATTTCTCAAAGCAAGAGTTGATGTTGATATTGAAGCTTTTAATACACCTAAGCTGCTGAAAGTATTTTTCTTAGTGTCACCGTGGAGATTATATTCTTCAAAAATAGAGAGAGGTGAAAGACTAAAAAAAGCCTTAGAAGAGTCTGGTCCTATTTTTATTAAATTCGGTCAACTACTTTCTACTAGACCAGATGCCATACCTTCAGATATAGCTGAGATACTCAAATCTTTACAAGACAACCTTCCTCCCTTTCCAACAGTTCAAGCTACTACACTTATTGAAAAAGAAATGGGGACTTTAATTGACGAGACCTTTTCTAATTTTGATAACAAACCTATAGCTGCTGCATCTATTGCTCAGGTATATTCAGCAGATCTAGTAGAAGGAGGAAATCCGGTAGCCATTAAAGTGGTAAGACCGGGTATAAAGAAGATCATAAAAAGAGATATTTCTTTGATGAAAAGATTAGCAGGATATTTTGAAAGCAAATCAAGTGATGCAAGGAGACTGCAACTTCTAAAACTAGTTTCAGAATATGAATCAGTCATTCTTTCTGAATTAAATATGAAAATTGAAGCTTCGAATATAAAGCAAACTAAAAGAAACTTTGAGAATAATAATTTACTTTATGTGCCTGAAGCTTATATAGATTTAAGTTCTGAGAATATCCTGGTAATGGAAAGAATTGAAGGTATTCCTGTCGATAAAATTGAAGCTCTAAGAGAGAAAGGAGTAGATTTCAAGTTGCTAGCAGAAAGAGGTGTAGAGATTTTTCTAAAGCAAGTATTTATTGATAACTTTTTCCATGCTGACATGCACCCTGGCAATATCTTCATCAACGCAAAAAACCCTTCTAGTCCCTCTTATGTTGCCGTAGATTACGCGATCGTTGGCACTTTAAGTGAAGAAGAACAATTTCAAATTGGAAGAATGTTAGTTGCAGTAATAGCCAGAAACTTTAAAGAAGTTGCAAAAATATTGATTGAAGCTCAATGGGTTGATGCATCCACTAGACAAAATGAGCTTGAAAATACGATAAGGGCAGCATGTGAACCAATCTTTGAGCAGCCTTTGGATAAAATTAATTTTGGAGAAATGCTTCTATTTATTTTTGATTCCGCAAGAAGATTTAATCTAAGCATGCAGCCTTCTCTTATGTTACTTCAAAAGACATTGATAAATATTGAAGGTCTAGGAAAACAGCTTTATCCATCCCTTGATTTTTGGTCTATAGCTAACCCCTTCTTAAAGAATTGGATTTCAGAACGATATGATCCTAAGAAAATAACTGAATGGGCAAAACAAAACTCCCTAAGTTGGATAGAAAAGGCTAGAAAGCTACCTGAAATTGCTGAAACCGCAGTTGAGCAAATTAACAAAATGGAAATGCACCAAAAGAAAAATGAAGAGCGTCATCAAGAGTTGCTAAATAAATTATCTAATGAAAAGAGGTTTTTTAATTTAATTATTGTAAGTTTTGCGATAATTGCTGTTGGTTTTTTAATATCATGAGATTATGGATAAAGAAATTCTATTTAAATTAGCTGCATTGATTAAAGAAAGAAAATCTGCGAATAAAGAAAACTCTTACGTTAAATCATTACTAGAAGAGGGTACGGCAAAAATAAATGAAAAGGTCTTTGAAGAAGCATTAGAGTTAATTGAAACAACTACAACAGATTTTCATGGTAAAGAGGAAAAAATTATACATGAAATGGCCGATTTATGGTTTCATACGATGGTCCTTCTCGAAAATGAAGGTTTAGAATTAGAAGATGTTCTATCTGAGCTAGAATCAAGATTTGGGACTTCTGGACACGAAGAGAAATCTTTGCGTGAAGAAAATAGACAGGAGAATTAAATGGGAATAGGTGGCATCAGTATTTGGCAAATTCTAATTATTCTAATATTGATTTTATTGCTCTTTGGAGGAACCAAAAGAATTAAAAATCTTGGGTCTGACTTGGCTAAAACTATTAAAGGCTTTAGAAAGACAATGGATGAAGAAGACAAAGATAGTAAATAATATATGTTTGACATAGGCTTCTTTGAGCTTCTTATTATCATGCTTGTTAGCTTAGTTGCTTTAGGTCCTAAAAAACTACCCGAAGCAGTTCAGGTATTTTCTAGATCGTTATTGTGGTTAAAAAAACAGACTACTAAAACAAAACAAGAAATCAATAAATCCTTTGGCTTAAATGAAGTTTACCAAGACTCTAGAAATGAAGAGATCTTGAAGGACCTAGAAGATTCAGAAAAATGAAATCTAGAAATGCAAGACAATACCTTCATAGATAACTTAACAGAACTACGATCAAGACTCATTAGATGCCTAGTGGTTACTGTTTTATGTTTCTTGTGCCTGATTTACTTCTCAAATGATATTTATCAAGCTCTAGCTAAGCCCTTACAAATTTTTCTACCTCAAAATTCATCAATGATCGCTACAGAGGTGGCTTCACCGTTTTTAACTCCACTTAAACTTTCTTTCTTCGTTTCATTATTAGTATCTATGCCATATTGCCTCAATCAAATCTGGAAATTTATAGCCCCTGGGATGTATGAAAATGAGAAAAGCCTAAGCTTCATGGTCATGCTGTCTAGTGTATTGCTCTTTTACCTAGGAATAATATTTACGTACAGCCTTGTGTTACCTTTAGTTTTTAGTTTTTTTACTAGCTCTGCTCCAGAAGGTATTCTAGTGATGACGGACATAAGCAGATATCTTGATTTTGTATTGGGCATGATGTTTGCCTTCTCATTTGCCTTTGAGATACCCGTCTTTATATTTTTGTTAATATGGAGTGGTTTTTCTACACCGCAAAGCCTTAGCGCTAAAAGGCCTTATGTGATTATAGGATGCTTTACTGTAGGTATGTTTTTAACTCCTCCAGATGTGATATCACAGACATTATTGGCAATACCAGCATGGTTTTTGTTTGAAATTGGACTATTGATGGCTAGGTTTTTCGTAAAAAATAAGGATTAATTAGACCTCAAACCAATAGGTTATTGGTCCTTCATTTATTAAGCTTACAGACATGTTGGCGCCAAACTTCCCAGCTTCTATTTTAGAATAACTGCCTTGAAGGTGATCCTTAAAAACTTTAAAAAGCTCTAATCCCTTTTCTGGATCAGCCGCTCCAGAAAAGCTAGGTTTTAAACCCTTATTAGTCTTAACAGCAAGAGTGACTTGAGGTACAAGTAATACTTCTGCTTGTGCTTCAATTACACTAAGTGAAACTCGCCCTCTAGCATCATTGAAAACTTTATAATTTAGCAGTTTGTTGGTTAATTTAGTTATCTCTTTTGTCGTATCAGAAGGATCGAATCCT
>MDTG01237564.1_pt1 | contig 10131 bp, 8 predicted proteins | sample 811421 | NCBI WGS metagenome assembly MDTG01 (sample SAMN05326645, study PRJNA326480) | marine metagenome | isolation source: seawater | place: Pacific Ocean: South East | collected 2011 | reverse complement strand
AAGAGGAGACTCACCGTCCAATACCTTTCTACAGTTTTTGATAGGAGTTGTTGAAACTCCAGCCCTACCAATTAGTTTCTCAACATGGTGGAATGCAGATGCCTCAACAAAGATGTATCCTTTCATGTAGTTAGGACTTAATACACCATATATTTCATCTGTAATATCCATTAGTGAACCACTTCCAGAGAGTCTTGCTTGAATCTCTTTTGCAACATTTTGCTCTTGTCCAATACTAGTTTTAAGAATATACAAGAAAGAGGCAACATCCCCATACATGTCTCTAAGACTTGGAGTGAGGTATTCTTTCTTACCGATCATACCTGGGTCTACCCATTCCGAGTTTTTGTACAATGTTTTAGGGGTAACAACATTACTTTCTGAGATAAACAGAATAGGTGTAACTTCTAGTAGTGAATTCCCCATCGCAATTCCTCTCGATTTCCCGGTTCTTACATGTTTCAAGTTGTCTGCAGGGATTCCGGTTGATTCTACAATTCTTGAAACTACAGCGTCTAAGTCGTTATGATCTCCATAGCCATAGACTCCATCCCAAGCCCCTGGTAAATCAGAAACTTCATCAGCTCTTTGCATAAGTAGAACTTTTTCTTCATGGCGGATAAATACTGTAAATGCGTCAGACATAAAAATCACTCTCTATTTACTTAGTCAACCAATCAAAGAATGAAGGAAGTAGATTATCCATCAAATATAGCATAACAAATCCAATTCCTCCAAGCACAAACATTCCAATCCCGCAAACAATTACTGTTTGACGAAATTCTTCTTTGGAAGGTCTCCTAGCCATCTTCAGGATTCTTGCATAAGAACCAGTTTGAAGGCCACGAACACGACTCTCAATCTCATCTTGCCAGTCTTGGACTTTCTCCTCGACTACACCAATGTTTGAGTTCTCTACAGCCATGACTTTCCCTCTGAAGTGCCTCGGCGACCGACCGGCCTCATTTAAGCACGTCGGGAGAACCATTGGAATTTATCTTGGGCAAGTTGGTTAATCTCAATTAATAAATTCTACGGTTCTCGTTTTTAAATTCCGCATTTGAGTATGCAAAGCCGCACCATGAATTTGTTCCGATTTTACTCCGGTTAATACTAACAGTACACGTACTTCATCACCCATTTCTTGATCTGTGGTTGCACCTAGAATTATTCTTGCATAAGGATTTATTCTATCGCGTATAATTTTTGCACATTTCTCAGTGTCTCCTAAGGATAGACCAGGGCCACCAACTACGTTAATCAGAGCACCTCTAGCATCTGAGATGTCAATATCTAACAATGGAGAATGAAGAGCCTCTTCGGTCGCTTTTTCTGCACGATCTGGGCCATTAGCTTCTCCTAGACCAATCATAGCAACTCCTCCTCCATTTTCCATTACAGAGCGCAGATCTTGGAAATCAAGATTTACTATACCTTCCTTTGCAATCATTTCAGAAACTCCAGAAATTGACCTCATTAGTAACTCATCAGCTACTCTGAAAGCCGCATCTAGAGGCAGATCTCTCACACCTTCTACTTCTAACAGTCTTTCATTCGGTAAAACTACTACTGTGTCGCAAACTTCTCTCAATCTTTCAAGCCCCCATTCCGCGTTTTGTCTTCTTAGAGCGCCTTCAGAAAGAAATGGATATGATACGACTGCTATAGTTAGTGCACCAGCATTTTTTGCTAGTCTTGCAACTACATGAGCCGACCCAGTTCCGGTACCTCCGCCCAGTCCTGCTGTTATGAATGCCAAATCACAATCATCAACTTCCTTTTTCAGAGAAATTTCCGATTCATACGCCGCTTGTTCACCTTTCTCAGGGTCTCCACCAGCTCCTCTTCCACGCGCAGTTCTTCCGATTAGAACTTTATTTTCCACACCCACTCGAAGTAAGTGCTGTGCATCGGTATTAATTGCCATCCCTCTAACATAAGTGTCATCGAATAATCCTTCTTGTTCTAATCTTGCTACTGTATTGGAGCCACAACCTCCGCAACCAAAAACTCGTATTTTCGGTTGTAATGATGATAGTAGTTTAACAAGCTCTGAATCACTCTCAGTATCTATCGGTGCAGAAGGTATCCCTTCATCTTCTTGAAGTTCCAAAACACGGTCGATGATACTCTTCACGGGCCTTAGGCGGATTGTATAGAGGATAACCATTACCCTTATTTCAACGAGCATAGTTCCTGTTTTGTAAGATAATACAAATTACGAATCATAATTCTAATAACTGCCTTCTAGTACTATTAAAGCGTACAATAAATGTATAAATTCCGCCCCAAGCAGAGATTGCTAGGGCTCTAGTCATTCCATTTAGTTCATTGTTACCTAGTAAAATATACTGGAAGTATTCATTGTAACTACTAACATCAATACCTGCACCCCCGGTATAAGCTTGCATAGCAGCAACTAACAATCCTAGAAGTGTGATAATCATACGGTCAGCTCTAGAAAATCCTCCATATATTCTATCTAATCCAACAGATTGAGCTTGTGTGCCCATATATGACCCTAGTAGTGTCAGTAATCCTGCTGCAAGACCTGCATTCATATTACTTACAAAAGCGGCATTCATTCCTATTGCAACTAGTAGTCCAACATCTACAATCCTATCAATTGTATGATCTAAAAAATCCCCATATGGTCCATCTGTACCTTGATGTCTTGCTAATGCTTCATCTAATGCATCTAATACTCCTGCAACTAATACTAATATAACTGCTAATATTATCATTATCGAACCATCAGTATTCATTTCTGCAATAGTTAACATATAGAAACCGACTACTGATACTAACAAAGAAGTCCAAGTTAAAACAGAAGGATCTAAATCCCCCAATTTAATTACAATTGGTTGTATTGCTTTTGTCCATGTTTCTCTCATTTTTTCTAACATATTACTCCTCCATCGCCGCAATCCAGTCTATATCTGTGTCAATAGCAGTTGGTTTGAAGTCATCTGCTATCCATTTGAGTATAAGCTCTTTAATGCTATTTTGGTTTAGTTCCGTAGTGTCCAACTCTAACCAATCGCTAGTGTTTTCATTGTCATTCCACGGGCCACCAATTAATTCCCACTCAACATTTCCCTGTATTTTTTCTTTTGAATATCCTCTTCTTTCGAGTCTTTTTTCTAATATATCTGGCTTACAACGTAGAATTATTGTCTGGTCACATGGCAATAAATGAGAAAGATGCCCATCAATTATAGTGATATTTTCCGGCATAATACTCCAATCCTCTTTTAATTTTGAAATTAGTAATCCTATATCTATTGGTTTAGAATTATCTGAAGTATCTAATTCGCCTAAACAATCATATTTTTCTGCTATTTTTTCTAAAGCCAATACATTCAATCCTTCATCCTTAAGTATTGTTGAAATTGTAGTTTTACCTGTACCTGGTGTGCCGCTAATTGCCACTCTACAACCTCCTCGCATATTTGTTGGGAATTGCTTTAACGGATGAATCCTCCCTATTGTAGGCGTAACATTGACTTCATTAGTTCTCTCGCAAGGTATGATGGTTAACCTTACGAGCATTGCCAAAGCCTTCGATCCTAGAGAAAGTAAATTGAATATTTTATTACTTGCAGTCCCCCTAACTGTTTACTTCAATTATATTGCTCATGATCCAAATATTTCTTTCATAACTTCAATGATTGCTATAATGCCACTAGCATTTCTTATGGGTAAAGCAACCGAAGAAATTGCATTAAGAACATCTGAATCTGTTGGAGGTTTGTTAAATGCCACTTTTGGTAATGCAGCTGAAATGATTCTTGCCTTATTTGCACTTTATGCGGCATCTACTACTACTTCTCCCGAAACAGCAGAAAACATGATTCATTTAGTTCAGGCAAGTCTTATTGGGAGTATTCTAGGTAATTTATTACTGGTAATGGGTCTTTCTTTTGTTTGGGGCGGTATGCACCACTCAGAACAGAGTTTTTCGGAAACACAAGTGAGTTCGAATAGTTCACTGTTATTGCTCGCAGTAATTGTATTGATAATTCCTACAGTATTCAATTTCACAGTTGACGGAACTGCAGGAGATGATGGTGTGGAAAAGTTATCTCATGCTGCTGCACTAATTCTTTTAGCGATATATGGGCTATTTCTTCTATTCCAATTGAAGACCCATTCCCATTTATTCGCCACTGAAAATGTGCACCACGAAGATCCAAAAATGGATCAAAAAGATGCTATTTTTCTACTAATTTTAGCCACAGTACTAGTATCGTGGATGGCAGAAGTATTGGTACATTCTGTAGAATCTGCCGCTGAGCAATATCATCTTCCATATATTTTCATTGGAGTAATTCTTCTTCCTCTTTTTGGTAATGCAGCAGAACATTTCACTGCAGTATCGGTTGCTGCAAAAAATAAGATGGACCTATCGTTCGCAATATCGATTGGTTCTTCAACTCAAATTGCTGTGTTTGTAGCACCTTTGATGGTAATTGTTGCTTGGATTTTAGGAGTACCATTGACTTTTGAATTTGGAATTCTTGAAACAATTGCTGTATTCCTTGCAGTGTCAATTGCCAATCTGATTGCAGCAGATGGCAAATCAAATTGGTTAGAAGGATTAATGCTATTGTCAACATATGCGGTTCTTGGTTTAGCCTTCCTTTTCCATCCTTGATTAATCTCGTAGTTCCGGATTTGAAACTACTGATTATAATAGAGAATGTAACCCGCGATAATTATGGAGATAGGGATAGATAGTTTTGCAGAGGCTCAACTAGATAATGGGAAAAGTTATTCTGAAAACAGTGCTCAATCTATTTCCGATCTCCTTGATAGGATAGAACATGCTGACAAAGTTGGCCTAGATGTTTTCGGTATAGGTGAACATTATCGTAAAGAGTTTTTAGATTCAGCAAATTCAGTTATATTATCTGCAGCGGCATCTCGAACAGAAAAAATACGTTTGACTAGCGCAGTTACTGTATTGAGTGCGGCAGACCCTGTAAGGGCATTCCAAAATTTCGCCACTCTAGACCTGGTATCTTCTGGACGTGCAGAAATGGTAGTAGGCAGAGGTTCATTTACGGAGTCTTACCCATTATTTGGATTAAATTTAAATGAATATGATTCAATCTTTTCTGAAAAATTAGATTTGTTATTGGCAATTCGAGATAATGAAGTTGTTAATTGGTCTGGGCGTTATAGACCCGCATTGCACAATCAAGAGATTTATCCAAGGCCTCTTCAAGAAAAATTACCTATCTGGTTAGGCGTAGGAGGTACTCCTCAATCTTTCGTAAGAGCAGGATTGCTAGGTTTGCCATTAATGATAGCAGTCATTGGCGGAGAAACTCATAGGTTTCGTCCATTAGTTGACCTTTACAGAGAGGCGGGTGAGCGTGCTGGACACAACCCTGATCAACTGAAAGTGGGGCTTCATTCGCTCGGATTTGTTGCAAATGATTCGCAAGAAGCTAGAGATATTTATTTTCCCAGCTATGCAAAAGCCTTCACAAAAATCGGGAAGGAAAGAGGTTGGCCTCCTGTTACTCGACATAGATTCGATGAACAAACTGGGCCTCTCGGTGCTTATGTGATTGGTGATCCTGAAGAAGTCGCCGAGAAAATAATCAGACATAGTGAGGCATTAGGAGGGATATCTCGTTTTTCTTTTCAGTTAGATAATGCAGGTCTCACACACAATCAGTTAATGGACACAATAGGTCTGATAGGAAAAGAGGTCTCACCACTGATAAATAAGGGTCTTTAACCGATTAATCAAAGACCACATACTTATCCCTAAGAATATGAGTCGTGTTCTGAATTGGTCTGAAGACGAACTATCAACCTACTATTTTGATAGAGAAATAGACTTATCTTGGCTTAATAAATCCTCTAGACATCAGTTTCGATGGAAGTCACTGAAAGGCCCCTGGGTTACATCAGACAGAAGAATTTCTTCTTCAAAAAAATTGATTCAACTATTTTCTAATTCAATTCCGACTGATGTTTATGTTTCAACTTCTTCATGGCTCGACCCTGTCAATCTTCCTAGAATTAAAGACACGAAAAAGCCCTCACCTATACTTTTAGATCATCTTGTTGTATTTGATATTGATATCAGACCCTTTTGTCTTATTCGCTTAGAAGAAGCAAGGAAAGCAACTTTGAATCTTAGAAATTGGTTAATAGAAAATACTGATATTAAAATTAGACATATCACATTTTCAGGAAGTAAGGGATTTCATATTATTGCTGAAGATCCAAATAGAGTTCCATTTTCTGAACCTGATCCCGTATTGAGAGAAGAGAAAGTTAAATCTCAACGTAAGCAACTTTTGAATCAAGTAATTGAAGCGGGGCATCCTGTTGATAAGGTTGTAACTGCAGATACTAGACGAGTAATTCGTTTACCTGGGACCATTCATGGTAAGACAGGTTGGATTTGTACAATTCTCAATAATGAATGGATTGAATCACCAGTCAATGAATGGATAAATGAAATTCCTAAACATGAATCTGCAATTAAAATCCCGAAAAGACCGCCAATTAAAATACCTAAATTTTCTCTTCCTAAAATGAATCTAAGATTTACACCCAAAAAAATAGCAAGCTCCCCTCAACATACTAGTTTAGAATTAAGTAGTCATGTTTCCGGAACCAAAGACCGTTCCGCATTTGTATCATGGTTACCCAGAAAATGGGGAGATATTCGTTCATCTATAGAGAAATCACAAGAACTGTTCTCCCAATTAAATTTAGGCCCGATTGCATATTTTCATGACCATGAGAGAGTTTTAGTAATTATTCCGAGAGCAATTCCTAGAGACTTTCTACTTAGTAAATTATCTCAAAAAGATTTCAAGAATTTTGTTTATGAAACACGCCATATGGGCCATAGTTGGACAAGGATCTCGGGCAGACTGGTTGGAGAAAATTGGGAAGGAGAGATTGAACCTGTAACAGTACTCGGATACGAATTCTCTGATGAATGTCTACACTCTTGGTCCGCTCCCCATCTTGAGATATGTTCACGTTTAGGCCTACCTATTCGAGAGCATCAAGGTGAAGTCTCCGGGACTGATAAAGTACCAATTAGAGTAGCAATCCGGCGTTGAGTTTATGTCCTTGTTTTCAGACGACGCGTTGTCCCAAAGAAGGAGCCTCACGGCGATGACTGCAGATGCTACGCATCAACCACAACGAACCCAAAGGTCATGGCGCCGGGACAGCGCCATGGCCAAAACAAATAAGGTGAAATAATGGGCTTTTTTGATAAAATCATCAAGGCACTTGCGGGTAGTTCTGAGCCCCGTGAGATTAATTGGAATTCCTCGGTCTTCCGTAATGCAAGAGATTATCCTCGCAGAGACCCCAATCGTAAATTAACCAAAAGAATGGAAATTTCATATAATCGATTAATTGCCATGTTAGGGCCAGTCTCAACTATCGAAGAAGGTATAAAGAAATTTCATGATTATCTTATCTATATTCATCCGGAGCATGCAAAAAATTTCTTTAATCATCCACATGTAGTTAGAGCATTAAACCTAGAATCTGTTTTAGAATCTAACACACAATCTGAAGCAGTTAACTGGTGGGAGGATAAATCTGATGATAATTCTACAACACCCTCATCGTCAGTTCCAATTCCTAAAAGTGTAGACATTTGTGGTGATGTGAATTGTTCAAAAAGTGTAACTGCATTCGATTTCAGATGTTTTACTTGTAGGAAAAGATTCTGTGACGCACACAAAGGTGCCGGAATTGATTGTAAATCTTGTGAAAACTTGGCTAAGTAAATACGCTTTTACTATGAAAATCTCCTCTTGGTGAAAGATTTTGCTCAACAGCCCAACGAACTCGTTCTCTACCCTCTTTACTGTAACCATACATTACTTCCCCTGGACTAACTTCGAAGTTCCAATGTTTTTGGAAAATAGCCGCATCTTCCTTATTCTGAGCTAACTTCTTGGGTACAGAATGGAACATTGCGAGCCTTTTTTTCTTTGTTCTAAAATATTTCCCAATTACTTCAGGAAGTAATTTGCTAACCCAAGTATCACTAATCATCTTTACTTGTCTTGGAATCATGTATCTTGGATTATCTAGTGGTCCTAGTACTTGTTCCATAGCTTCTGTAAATATTTTCGAATCTTCTTCTGAAGCGTCTTCAAGATATGCTCTCATCCAACCTCCCCCCCTATCTCCTGATGCAATAGTAGGATTTGTTTCCAAATTTCCAGTTTCTCTTAGTGCCCCAGAAACAGCCGTTGCTATTGCGAGTACTAATGATTCATCATTCCACTCAGGTCTTTGAAATGAAGTACTCAATATGGGCCATCCACCTGAAAAACCGTCCTTCATTTTCATTTCAATTGCTTCTTTCGGCTCTGCATCGAAAGGTTCACCAATTTTCCATAGTTCTCTTGTTCTTTCTCTATTTCTGGCTCTACGAATCATTTCCTCGTTGAAGACATCCAAAGTTTCAGAGATCCCTTCTGGTCTTACTTCGGTAAATGCAGCATGAACATGACCCACACCCTTCTCAATAGCACTATCGTCACACACTCCATAAAGTCTCGAATGCTTTCTCTTGAAACGATGATAGTCATCAAATCCTTTGCTGAATTCTTCTGCTAAGCATACAATATCCCAATTATTTGCCACCTTCTCAGGATTCTTTTTATCAAGTCTAAATGAACGTCCTCTCAATTGATTAATGCTCATACTGGTTGTTACTGTTGTCAAATCAATTAGAACATTAATTCTACTAGCATCCCAACCTTCTCCAAGTAGTCCTCTAGTTCCTACTAGACATTTTGTAACCCCTTCTTGAAACAATTCTGTAATCATCTCAGTATAGTATCTAGGTTTCCATTGATTCCCTCTTCCTCTAATTTCATTATAACCTTCTTTCTCGACATATTCGATTTTTATATCTAATTCTTTTTCTTTAATCCATTCTTCAAATTTCGGTATTATTATTTCACATAAATCATCATCTACTAATACTGTAGAGCCAGTCATTAAAACTGGATTAAGTCGATCAGTTGTCTCATCCATTAGAAGTGAACGGAATGCTGCAATAGCTCCTCCTGCATTTTTATCTAGGACTCCCTCAACTAGAGCAGTAGCAGAAGTTTTCTCAAAGTCAGTAACAATTACTGCTCTAATGTCTGGCCCTAGAGCTTGCATTTCCGCAGTTAAGACATCTCTCAACGCATCATATTTTGCCGACGCATATGCCATTACACGCCCTACAGGTGACGCACATGGCCTCATTCCGGTTTCGGTAATCTGATGCCCCAACATCCTCAACCTTTGAATAGCCAATTCTGCTAATTCATGATCTTTCTCATTTTTTGAACGAAGAAGACCATGTCTAATATAACGGTCCAATAAAGTAATCATAACTTGGTTTTTTGTTAAATCCAGATCAATTAATTTTTGTTCGGGGAATGGTACATTTTCCGGTAATTCTATTTCTTTGTAAAGAAGATAAAGTCTAGCAGAATTAGCCAGGTTCTCATCTCTTTTAACAAAAGAGGTCCAATTTTTTACTGAACCACTAGGAAGTAATAATTTACTCAGAACTTCAGTTAACCAAATATCTAACTTTGGTGTACGGTTACTAGTATCTTCGGGGCCATTACTAATTTCTTCAATTAATTCTTCAAATTCTTTATCAACATTAGCAATATATCGCAACTCTTCAGGGTTTGGTCTTACAAAATAAGCCAAGTCCTGATAAGGGGATAAATTCGAATCTCTAACCAATGCTGGAACAGGCACTTCATAATCTACTTCCCCAAAAAATTCTTTGTATCTTTCACCATCATCAATACTCACAGAACCTATGTCTGGGGGTGTAGCTGTAAGCCCCAAAACAATTGGATTTCCAAAATATTCTCTTATTTCACTTAGGACTCTCCCCCAGTGTCCGAGTAGATGATGGCATTCGTCAAGGATTATCATGCCAATTCCTGTTTTTGCAAGATTCTCTAGGTTCTTTTTCGAAGATTCATGCAATACCCATAAAGCATTACCATGACTAGCAAAATCATCTCTTACTTGTTTCCGATAAGAACTGAATCTATCAGTAAAGTAATCATTATTATTATCTTCTAAGTCTTTAATCCAAGCTTT
>MDTG01208401.1_pt1 | contig 10131 bp, 8 predicted proteins | sample 811421 | NCBI WGS metagenome assembly MDTG01 (sample SAMN05326645, study PRJNA326480) | marine metagenome | isolation source: seawater | place: Pacific Ocean: South East | collected 2011 | reverse complement strand
TAGAAAACTATCAACAATTTCAAATAGAGCTTGTTCTTTTCTAAAGTGACGAAGAGGAACAAATCGTTTTTCATTTTCTTGATCATATAATACAGCATGACGATGACTAAATGTTCCTCTACCTACATCTTGTCCTGAAAGACGAACCCCATAACCATCTTTAAGTAATGTAGCAAATGCGAGTGCTTCTGCTGTAGCCCAATCAATATTATTACTTTCAACAATTGATTGATATCTATCGTTATATATTTTTTTAATTCTTTTATGGATATTAAATTCTTCAGGAATAGTATGAATCTCTTTTGCAATTTTTTTTAAATCTTCTTCATTTGAAGATGTTTTTCCTCGTCTTGCATCAATCGAAGCAATCTTTATTCCTATCCATGTTCCATCTAACCAATCAGCTTTATTTGGTTTATAAGATTTCGATAATTCAAATTCATTATCTAAAAATTTTTTAAACTCTAAAAGTTTAAGTTTAGCTTCTTCTTCGACTAATATTTCCTCTTTTATTAACTGTTCTTTATATAAATTAAGTGTTGTTTGTTGTTCCTTAATTTTTTTATACATCAAAGGTTGAGTAAACATTGGCTCATCTGCTTCATTGTGTCCAGAACGTCTGTAACAAAACATATCAATTACCACATCTTCTTTAAATAAATTTCTATATTCTGCTGCCAGTCTACAAACATGTACTACTGCCTCTGGGTCATCACCATTGACATGAAAAATTGGTGCTTGGACCATTTTAGCAATCTCTGTACAATAAGGAGCCGAGCGACCATAATGTGGACTCGTTGTAAAACCAATTTGATTATTTATAACAAAATGAATTGTTCCTCCTGTTCTAAAACCTCTAAGCTGAGACATTGCAAATGTTTCAGCCACCACACCTTGTCCTGCCATTGCGGCATCACCATGAATTAAAATTCCAAATACTTTATTATTATTTTTGTCTTTTAATAAAGTTTGTTTTGCTCTTACTTTACCTATAACAACTGGATCAACTGCCTCAAGATGAGATGGGTTTGGCGTTAGAGATAAATGAATTTTTTTTCCATTAAATTCTCTGTCACTTGATACTCCTAAATGATATTTTACGTCTCCTGAGCCTAATACTTCATTAGGGTCATTTAAATTTCCTTGAAATTTAGATAAAATTCCCCTGTATGGCATTCCTAAAACAGTAGCCAATAAAGTTAATCTACCTCTGTGAGCAGTACCAAAATATATATCTTCTACTCCTAATAAACATGATTGTTTAACAATTTGTTCAATTCCTGGAATCATTGATTCCCCACCTTCAATTCCATATCTTTTAGTCCCTAAAAACTTTTTATCTAAATATTGTTCAAATAATTCTGACTCCAATAATCTTTGAAAAATTGCTTTTTTACCCTGATTTGTAAAATGAGTTTTATTATAAACTTCTTCTATTCTCTCTTGAACCCATTGCTTTTGTTCTACTGATTGAATATGTAAAAATTCAACACCAATAGATGAAGCATAAGTTTTGTTTAATATTTTAATAATTTCATTTAAAGTTGCAGTTTCTAAGCCTAGACTACCATCAATAAATATCTCTCTATCCAAATCATTTTCAGAAAAACCGTATGATTTATAATCTAACTCAGGATGATAGTTTTTTTCATGTAAATTAAGTGGATCTAAGTTAGCAATAAGATGTCCATTTATTCGGTAAGCACGAATTAGACGTAAAGCGCGAATTGAATCTAATGTGGAGGTTTTAAAACTATTAAAATCCCTACTTGTAGAGGAACGAATAACTTTATCAAAAGAAATATCATCAATAACATTAGTGTTTCTTTTCTTCCATTCAGGGCCACCAAAATCTGACATAATGGATAATTCATCTTCATTTAATGAAGAAAAAAAAATTTTCCAGCTCTCATCAATGCTATTTGGATTTTGCTTATACTTAAAAAAAAGCTCAGCTACGTAAGGTGCATTTGAACTATTTAAAAAATTATCATTCATTTTACTTTTATATATACTTAATATTTTTTATAAATATTATTAGATTTCGAATTTAATTATACCTTTTTTGCATTTCAGCTAGCATTGTTTCTCCCATTTTATCTGGAGATGGTGCCACAGCTATATTAGCTTTCCTTAAAGCTTCAATTTTTGATTCTGCTGTACCTTTATTACCAGATATTATAGCTCCAGCATGTCCCATTCTTTTCCCTTTAGGCGCTGAAACACCAGCGATAAATGCTGACATTGGTTTATTTGTAGAAGAATTTAAAATAAACTCTGCAGCATCTTCCTCTGCAGTACCACCTATTTCTCCTATCATCAAAATTCCTTTTGTTTCTTCATCTTTTAAAAATAAATCAAGACAATCAATAAAATTAACACCGTGTACAGGATCACCACCTATACCTATACAAGTTGTTTGGCCAAGTCCTATTTGAGAAGTTTGCCAAACAGCCTCATAAGTTAGTGTTCCTGACCTACTTACAATCCCAATTTTTCCAGGCTTATGAATAAATCCTGGCATAATTCCAATTTTACATTCTCCTGGAGTTACTAAACCTGGACAATTAGGTCCTATAAAATAGGTTTTTTGTTTAATAATTCTTTTCTTTATTTCCACCATATCAAGAACGGGAATGCCTTCAGTAATGCAAGTAATAATTTTGATATTTGCATCAAGAGCTTCATGAATTGCTTGTGTAGCAAATTTTGCAGGAACATAAATTACAGTTGCATCAACTTGTGTATAATCTTTTGCTTCTTTAACAGTATTAAAAACAGGCAAACCTAAATGTTTTGTCCCTCCTTTACCCGGTGTAACACCACCGACCATTTGAGTTCCATAATCGATTGCTTGTTGAGAATGATAAGTGCCTTGAGAACCTGTAAAACCTTGGCATATCACTTTCGTATTTTTATTTATTATTATAGACATAATTATACTTGAGAAAGCTCCACTACTTTTTTTGCTGCATCAGCAAAATCATCTATAGAAATCAATCCTAAAGAAGAATTATTAATTACATCTCTGCCTTCATTTGAATTAGTTCCTTGAAACCGAACAACAAGTGGGAGCTTAAAATTTAATTCTTTAACAGCTTCAACAATGCCATTAGCAATCATGTCACAATGAATAATTCCTCCAAAAATATTTATTAAAATAGATTTAACATTCGGATCTGATTGAATTATCTTAAAACCCATTATTACTCTGTCTTTATTTGCAGTACCTCCTAAATCCAAAAAATTTGCAGGCTCTTCTCCATATTGTTTAATAATATCCATAGTCGCCATAGCTAAACCAGCGCCATTAACCATACAACCGATTGAACCCTGAAGTTTTACATAATTCATATCATGTTCTGCTGCTTGTAATTCTAAAGGATCTTCTTCCGTTAAATCTTTTAATTCAACTAATTCAGGATGTCGAAATAAAGCATTATCATCTAAGCTGATTTTAGCATCTAATAAAACGAAATTTCCTTGCTTATTTAAGACTAATGGGTTGATTTCAATTGTTGAAGCATCAATGGAATTAAAAGCTAACAATAATTTGTTAGTAATTGAATTTAATTCATCTAGCTGCCTTTTATTAATACTAAGTTTTTTTTGCAATTTTTCATCTAGTTTAATATCTTGATTGCTTGTAAAATAAATATAAGTTATTTTTTTTGGATCAGAAATTGCAACTTCTTCAATATCTATACCTCCAGCTGCAGAAATCATAATCATTAATTGAGACTTCGTTCTATCAACTAATAAACTAAAATAGAACTCTCTATCAATATCACATCCTTCTTCAATAAAAATTCTGTTTACTAATTTGCCTTGTTCACCTGTTTGTTTTGTTACTAAAACATTTCCCATCATTGAAGAAGCAATATTAGAAACTTGATTTTTTTCAAAAATAACTTGAACCCCACCTTTTCCATTAAATGCATTTTTAAAATATCCAGTACCTCTTCCGCCTGCATGAATTTGAGATTTAACTACCCATGGGGGTCCTTTTAAATCAATTAAATCATTTTCTATAGAATCTAAATTATTAACATAAGATTTGCCATTAAGAACAGGTAATCCAAATTTTTTAAGAATTTCTTTAGCCTGATACTCGTGTATGTTCATTTAATTTCTTACAAATAATAATTATTAGGTTAAGCTGCTGACACTAAATGAGTCAAGTTGATTTCTTTGATGTTAATTTTTTTGCCAAAGAAGTAAGATTTTTCACCGCTCTTACAGAGTGATTAAATTGTTTCTTTTCATTCGCATTTAGTTTTAATTCTAAAACCTTCTCAACACCCTTTTTGCCTATTACTACAGGAACACCTACATACAAACCTTTTACACCGTATTGTCCACTCAAATATGCAGCACATGGTAAAACTCTTTTTTGATCTTTTAAAAATGATTCTGCCATTGCAATTGCTGATGAGGCTGGTGCATAAAAAGCTGAGGCTGTTTTCATTAATCGACCTATTTCACCACCACCATCTCTTGTGCGCTCAATAATTTTATCTATTCTTTTCTGACTAGACCATTTTAGTTTAATTAATTCTGGTATAGGAATACCTGCAACAGTTGAATATCGAATTAATGGCACCATTGTATCGCCATGACCTCCTAGTACAAAAGCACTAACATCTTCAACTGATACTTTGAACTCTTCTGCTATGAAATATTTTAATCTTGCACTATCTAAAACGCCTGCCATTCCAACACACATATTTGATTTTAGACCTGCTGCTTTTTGAAGAATGCTAACCATTGCATCTAATGGATTTGTAATACAAATAACAAAAGCATTTGGGCAATTCGATTTAATGCCTTTGCCAACAGTTTTAATAATAGCAGAATTTTTTCCCACTAAATCATCCCTAGTCATACCGGGTCTTCTCTGGAAACCAGCTGTTACAATTACTACATCCGCATTTTTCATTGCACGGTAATTAGAGGATCCGCTCAATTTTGTGTTAAAATTCTCAATAGAGGATGATTGAGCTAAATCCAATGCCTTGCCTTTAGTCATTCCATCTGCAATATCTATAAGAACAACGTCTCCTAATTCTCTTAAACCTATTAAATGAGCAAGAGTTCCACCGATATTTCCGGCTCCAACAAGTGCAATTTTTTTTCTCATTAAAGTCCTATATAAGAATTATATTTCTGTAACAATAGCCTTCTTTAAATCAGCAATAGCTTTAGCGGGATTCAAACCTTTAGGGCATGAACGTGTACAGTTCATAATTGAGTGACACCGATAAAGCTTCATTGAATCATTAATTTCTCGCAATCTGTTTTTTCTTTCAACATCTCTAGAATCATTTACCCATCTAGCAGCTTGCAATAATACTGCAGGTCCTAAATATTCATCACTATTCCACCAATAACTTGGGCAAGAAGTTGTGCAACAAAAACATAATACACACTCCCATTGACCATCTAATTTTTCTCTGTCTTTAGGGCTTTGTTTTATTTCTTCTATTAATTTAGATTTAGAAGGCTCTGGTTTTTTAGATCTTTGTATCCATGGTTTAATTGATGCTAGCTGTTTATAAACCTTACTTAAGTCAGGTACTAAATCCTTAACTACTGGCATATGGGGTAATGGGTAAATTCTGATTTCACCATTTACTTCCTCAATTGGTTTTAAACATGCTAGTGTGTTGACACCATCAATATTCATTGCACATGAACCACACACACCTTCACGACAAGACCTTCTAAAAGTTAAAGAAGAATCAATTTCATTTTTAATCTTCATCAAAGCATCAAGGACCATTGGTCCACATTTTTTTAAATCAATTTCATAACTATCAAGTCTTGGATTTTCATTATCATCTGGGTTCCATCTATATATAACAATTTTTTTTGGACTCTCAGATTTTTCTTTTATAGGATGCTGAATGCCTTTTTTAATTTTTGAATTTTGTGGTAGTGCAAATTGAACCATTTAATAAACTCTTTTTTTAGGTGGAATTGGCTGAACATGATTACTTAGTGTGTTCATTTGAACTGGTCTTTTACCCATTCTTACATTACCTTTATCATCAAGCCAAGACAAAGTGTGTACAAGCCAGTTTGAATCATCTCTTTCTTTATGATCTTCTCTTGCGTGGGCACCTCTGCTTTCAGTTCTATTTAAAGCTGAATGTAGTGTAACTTTGGACTGCGCCATTAAATTATGTAGCTCTAATGATTCTGTTAGATCGGTATTAAAAATTAAAGATTTATCTTTTAACCCAATATCATCCATAGATTTGTCAATCTCTGAAATTTCTTCAATTCCTTTTGAAATTAAATCATGGGTTCTGAAGACAGCACATTTTTCTTGCATAACTTTCTGCATTGATCTTCTAACTTCTCCAGTTGTACGCTCACCTTTATTAAAGCGGATTTTATCAAATCTATCTATAATTGATTCTGTTTTATTAAAATTAATCTGAATTTTTTTACTATTTGGTTTAACTTTATCTTTAGCTGTTAAACTTGAAGCTTTTCCAAATACAACAAGATCGATTAATGAATTTGTTCCAAGTCTATTTGCACCATGAACAGAAACACAGGCAGCTTCTCCAACTGCCATTAAACCTTCACAAACATTATCTGGGTTGTCCTTTGTTGGTCTTAAAACTTCAGTACGGTAATTTGTAGGAATTCCACCCATATTATAATGGACAGTTGGCAAAACAGGTATTGGTTGTTTTGTTAAATCAATTCCCGCAAAAATTTTTGCTGTTTCAGAAATGCCTGGTAGTCTTTTGTGAAGTGTTGAAGATTCAATATGTTCTAGATGTAATAGTACATGATCAGCTTTGTCGCCACACCCTCTATTTTCATTAATTTCAATTGTCATTGCGCGACTTACAACATCTCTTGAAGCTAAATCTTTTGCATTAGGTGCGTATCGCTCCATAAATCTCTCACCATCACTATTTGTTAAATAACCACCTTCACCTCTTGCTCCTTCAGTAATTAATACTCCTGCTCCATACACGCCAGTTGGATGAAATTGAATAAATTCCATATCTGATAAAGGTAAATTTTGTCTTAAAATCATAGCGCTACCATCTCCCGTACATATATGCGCACTTGTTGATGAAAGGTAAGCTCTGCCATAACCTCCTGTCGCTAATATTGTCTGATGAGATAAAAACCGGTGTAATGTTCCATCTTCAAGACATAATGCAACAATGCCAATACAGTTAACATCATCGTCCATGATTAAATCTAAAACAAAATATTCTATAAAAAATTCTACATTCTGCTTTAAAGACTGTTGATAGAGAGTATGAAGTAAAGCATGCCCAGTTCTGTCAGCAGCAGCACACGCTCTCATTGCAGGAGCACCCTCACCATTATTAGTTAGATGTCCACCAAATGGTCGTTGATAAATTTTTCCATCCTCAGTTCTACTAAAAGGCATTCCATAATCTTCTAATTCAATAACTGCTTCAGGGGCATTAGCACATAAATATTCAATAGCATCCTGATCCCCTAACCAATCTGATCCTTTTACTGTATCATACATGTGCCATTTCCAATTATCCTCTCCCATATTACCTAAAGCTGCACCAATACCTCCTTGAGCAGCAACAGTATGACTTCTTGTCGGAAAAACTTTTGAAATACATGCTGTTTTTAAACCAGCTTCTGCTGAACCTAGAGTTGCACGAAGACCAGATCCTCCAGCTCCAACAACAAGAACATCGTAATGATGGTCAGTAAATTCATATGCTTTTGTCATTTTAAAAGGTCAGTGTTAGTAAAGATAAAAATATTAGTATCATAAATAAATATATCGAAACACTAATAGTAAAGTTAATAATTTTTTTTAAACTTTCAGATTTTATATAGTCTTGAATAATAGTCTCGCAACCAAGTTTTGAATGATATAACATAGAAATCATTAAAATAAAAAATAATGAAGCATTAAGCTTCGAAAAGAAAAATAAATTTATTTCTTCATATGTTTGAGAGGATAAATTAACACAATGATATATAAACCAGAAGGTTAGAGGTATCATTACAAATGCTGTTAAACGTTGAAAAAGCCATTTTGTCTTATAATCCTTCATACTGCTAACCAAACAAGTAAAGTAGAAATAAATGATAGGAATAATACCACATATCCAGTTTTATAAACTAAGTTCAAATCCATCATTTTTCCATAACTCCATATTAAATATCTTATGCCGTTATAAAGATGATAGAAAATTGCCAAGGTCCAAATAAAAAGAATTACTTTAAAAATAAAAAATGTTGATATAGTTCTAAAAATTCCATAATATTCTTCTCCAAGCGCTAACATTATTATCCATAATGATAAAAGAAATGCCCCAACACTTAATCCAATACCTGTAAATCTATGAAAAATAGAAAAGACTGCAGTTAATACTTTTTTATGAATAGATAAATGTGGGGATAAAGGTCGATTCATCTCTAATATTTAATAATTTTTGAATAGTTTATATTTCATAAGTATATTTTTTTTGCAGAAATTCAAAAAAAATCAATAGATTTAGTTGAATTAGCGTTTTCAATTACATGTGTATAAATCTGTGGATAAATTAAATTATAATAGTAATTTTCTATCTAAAATAAACAAATACCAATTTAAAATATCCCGTAAAAGTTGAATTATTAATACTTTGGATGTAGTTTATAAATAGTCGGATTGTAACTCAATTTCTTTGCTTCGGAGGAACGCCTAGAAATTGTTTCTTCTTACCCGCCGTTTGATGAAACCGAGTGTTTTACTAGAGAAGTGTCTGCCAAGGTACGTGCTAGCAAAGACAGTCCGACTTTTTTATTTTAAGTTGTCCTCAAAGAATTTATACATTTTTTTAGAATATTCTTCAGGATACTTAAACATCCCATCTACATGATAAGAATTTTTTGCCAGCCAAAAATCAGCTTTAATATTATTTTCAGATGCATATTTTTTAAAATATTCATAATGTCTGGGTAACATTCTTTCATCTTTATCCCCGTGAGTGAAAAAATAAAATTGATTTTTATTTAATTTTTTTACTGGATTCAAGTCAGTGGGATCAACACCAGCCAACAATTGACCAAAAAAACTAACTGCTGGACCAAACTCAATTGACAATCCGTATCTTGCTATTTCATCTTTTAGTACCATTTTAAATTCTGCTAATGAACTATCAACCCAAATAGCTTTTATATCTTTTTCAACATTAGCAGCAAAAATTGCAGGAACAGCCCCTAAAGATATACCATGAAGACCAATTTGATTGCTTTCATAACCTATCTCTCGTAAATAATCATATGCTCCTAAAACATCGTTATAGGATTTTAAACCAAGATCTTCATAATCACTTGTAAAATCACTTTGACCATAATTACGCAGATCTATAGTCATTGCATTAATCCCCTTTTGAATTAATAAACTTGCTATTAAATTTGACTCTGGTTTACATTTTCCATTAGGAAATATACCATGAATAATAATCACTACGGGCCTATCTTCATAGTAATTAAACAACCAACCGTTAAGCTGAATTCCTTTTTCTCTTGAAGGAAAATATATATTTTTCCATTCTTTAAGATGATATTTTTTTGAAGGAAAATTATCTCTTAACCTACTTCTTGATAAGTTAGTATATTCATGTGCATCTACCTTTGTACTCCAAGAATTAGGTTCAGAGTTTTCATGCAAGCCACATGTATGATCAATTTTAAGGATACTATAAGCTACGTAGAAACCTGCTGCCGCATAAATAAAACAACACAAAATAACTATTGATAATATTGTTATTAATATTTTTTTTTTCATGAAGGCTGAATGATTGTCAATTCATATAGTCTACTGGCAGTTCTTTCAAATTCTTTTGATAATTTATCAATTTGACAGAGTAAAGATATTGGTTTTTCAGCCAAAATAACAACTGAACATTTATTTATATAAAGCATATCTATTAAACTGATAAATCTTCTACATTGATCAGACAAATCATCAGTCATTTTAGGCACTTTTTCAATAAAAATTAATTTAAACTCTTTTGCAATATTTGTATAATCCTCATAACCTAGATTTGTATTACAAATAAAATCAAAACTACAATAAGCTACATTAGCAGAACATTTAGTAAATATTATCTCTCTACT
>MDTG01173813.1_pt1 | contig 10131 bp, 8 predicted proteins | sample 811421 | NCBI WGS metagenome assembly MDTG01 (sample SAMN05326645, study PRJNA326480) | marine metagenome | isolation source: seawater | place: Pacific Ocean: South East | collected 2011 | reverse complement strand
TTTCCAAATGTATTAAATGACATTAAATATATTATATAAGTTATTTTGTTGAAATTATGAATCAAAAAAACTCGTTTGGAATAGATTTATGCTTTAAGGATTTAGATAATCCTTTAGATTTATTTAAAGAATGGTTTGAAGAGGCTAAAAAAACAGAAATTAATGATCCTAATGCTTTAGCTTTAGCAACAGCGGGTAAAAATGGAATACCTTCTGTAAGAATGGTCTTGCTCAAAGATTACAACGTAAATGGATTTGTTTTTTATACAAATTTAAATAGTAATAAAAGCGTACAAATCAAATCAAATCCCAATGCATCAATGTGTTTTCATTGGAAGTCATTATTGAGACAAATAAGGATTACTGGAAAATTAATAAATGTATCAGATGATGACGCCGACAATTATTATAATAGTAGATCCTATGGAAGTAGAATTGGTGCTTGGGCATCAAATCAAAGTAGTATATTAAAAACAAGAGATCAATTATTAAACTCAATCAAAGAATTTAAAAAAAAATATCCAAATGAAAATGAAGTACCAAGACCAAAACATTGGTCAGGGTGGATTTTAAATCCTGTTGAGATAGAATTTTGGCTAGATGGTAAAAACAGAATCCATGAAAGATTGCGATATACTAAAAAAGGTAATAATATTTGGGAAAGAAATCTTTTAAGTCCTTAATAAGATCTTTCTAAACTGAATGAAGTTAAATTTTTTAAAATTTCTTTTTCTTTAGTATTCTCAAATATACTTAACGAGTTCGATGCAAGATTTATAAAATACTCTGCTTTAGTGTAACAATCAGAAATAATATTATAATTTTTAATCATTAAGAGAATTTTTTTGAACTCTTCCTCGTTTCTTTCATTTTTTTCAAATAATTTTTCTAATTCGTTTTTCTCTTTAATATTTACTTTTTGATAAAGAAGAATAATTGGTAAAGTTACCTTTCCCTCATAAAAGTCATTACCGATTTTTTTTCCAAAAAATTGAATTTCAGAATTATAGTCTAATGTATCGTCAGCTATTTGAAAAGTAAGACCCAAATTTTTTCCATAAAACTCCAAAGCTTCTTTTATTTTATTTTCTTTATTTGCAAGAATAGCGCCAACTTTTGTTGCTGCAGCAAAAAGAGAAGCTGTTTTTGCAGAAATTATTTTTAGATATGTTTCCTCTAACATATCTATCTCACCTTTGTGTTGAAGTTGTAAAACTTCACCTTGCGAAATTTCTGCTGAAGTGGAGGAAAGAAGTTTTAATATTTCCAAATTGCCGTCATCAACCATCATCTCAAAGCATCTGCTTAGCAAATAATCTCCAACTAAAATAGATGATTGATTTCCCCAAATACTATTTAAGGTTTTTTTCCCTCTTCTGATTTCGCTTTTGTCAATTACATCATCATGCATTAAAGTTGCTGCATGAATTAATTCAACACATGCTGCTAAGTTTATGTCTCTACTTCCTTTATAATATCCACAAATTTTAGCAGAGCCTAATGTAAGAAGTGCTCTAAGTCTTTTACCGCCTGTTCTTAAATGGTAAGATGTCATCTCATCAACCAGACTTACTTTACTTGATAACCGCGATTTAATTTTTTCTTCAACTAAAACTAATTTTTCCTCAACTGAATTTTTGAGTTCTGAATATGAATTATTTATTCTTTTTTTTAAGTGAACTACTGTTCCCATTAGGATAAACTAGTATAAATGGCATAATATTATACTTATCAATTGACGCACCTTAAACTTCAACTATAAGGAGACTTTATATTAAATCAAAAATTTTATATGGATTATTATGTTCTCTATTTTTAAAAAAAAAAAAATCATACCTCATATAAAATTAAGTGGGGTGATTGGAAATGTTGGAAAATTTAAGCAAGGTATTGATTTTGCAGGACAAGAGGAAATTATAAAAAAAGCTTTTTCTATTAAAAAATCACCTGCTGTTGCTATATCTATTAATTCACCTGGCGGATCACCTGTACAATCACACTTAATCCACGATTTTATTCGAAGTCAAGCTAAGAAGAATAATAAAAAAGTAATTATTTTTATGGAAGACGTAGCTGCTTCCGGTGGTTACTTAATTTCATGTGCTGGAGATGAAATTTACGCAAACCAAAGTTCAATTGTTGGATCAATTGGGGTTATTTACTCCTCATTTGGTTTTAAAGATTTAATTGATAAAATTGGAGTCCAAAGACGAGTATATACAGCTGGAAAAAATAAAAGCACACTTGACCCATTCATGGATGAAAAACAGGAAGATATTGAAAGATTAAAAAATATCCAGTTGGATCTTCATAAAGATTTTATTGAAGTTGTTGAAAAAAGTAGATCTTCCAAATTAAGAAAAGATAAAGGTATCGAATTATTTTCAGGTGAATTTTGGTCTGGCAGAAAATCTTTAGAATTAGGTCTAATTGATGGTATTGGAAATGCTGATAAGGTTTTGAAAGAAAAATTTGGAGAAGATGTGGTAATAAAAAAATTTCAAAAAGAAAAAGGCTGGTTGGCTAAAAGAATTTCCTCAGAAAGTAATGTCGATCATGTAATGAGCATAATAGAAGAAAGATCTATCTGGCAAAGATATGGTTTCTAAAATAAAAAGTAAAAAAAAAATAAAGTTCCAAACCTTTCAAGATACAATATTAAATCTTCAAAAATATTGGAGTAAAAATGGCTGTGTGATCCTGCAGCCTTATGATATGGAAATTGGAGCAGGTACTTTTCACCCAGCAACTACATTAAGGTCATTAGGACCAAAGCCTTGGAAGGCAGCTTATGTTCAGCCCTCAAGAAGACCAACCGATGGAAGGTATGGAGACAATCCAAATAGATTACAACATTATTATCAATTTCAAGTGATAATAAAACCATCACCAAAAAATATCAAAAAACTTTATTTGAATAGCCTTAATACAATCGGAATAAATTATAAGGATCATGATATAAGGTTTGTTGAAGATGATTGGGAAAGTCCAACACTTGGTGCAGCTGGTTTGGGATGGGAAGTTTGGTGTGATGGTATGGAAATAACTCAGTTTACTTATTTTCAACAAATGGCAGGATTTGAGTGTAAGCCAGTATCAGTTGAGCTGACATATGGGCTTGAAAGAATTTGTATGTTCACTCAGCAAAAAAAAAATGTTTACGATTTATTGTGGAATGATGAAGGAGTAATATATAGAGATGTTTTCCATCAAGCCGAAAAAGAATTTTCTGCTTATAACTTTGAATTCGCAAATACAGAAAATTTATTTAAAATATTTGAATTTACAGAGCAAGAGGCAAAATCTTTAATAGATAAAAAAATATCATTACCTGCATACGACCAATGTTTAAAAGCTAGTCACATATTTAATATATTAGATGCTAGGGGCGTAATTAGTGTTGCCCAAAGAGCTGAGTATATAGCAAGAATAAGAGATATGACTAAGGGTGTTGCTGAAATTTGGATTAGCACTCAAACAAAATAATGTCTGAATTTTTTATAGAGCTTTTTAGTGAAGAAATTCCAGCTAGTTTACAAAAGTCTGCAAGAGAAAAACTTTTAGAAAATTTTATAAATTTATTTGAAAAAAATAATATAATTTTTAAAAGAGGTACTACATACTCAGTACCTAATAGACTTATTATTTATTTTGATGGTCTTCCCAATGAAATTGTAGAAAAAAAATCCGAGATAAGAGGACCAAGTACAAATGCTCCTGAAAAAGCACTTGAAGGATTTTTGAGATCAAATGACACAACTAGAGATAAGATTTTTAAAAAAAACACTGAAAAAGGAGAATTTTACTTTCTCAATAAACCAGAAAAGAAATATCAAACTCATGATTTCTTGAAAGATAATATCCCATCAGTTTTAGAGAGTATTAATTGGAAAAAATCTATGAAATGGTCAAATTATGATTTGAACTGGGCAAGGCCTTTAAAATCTATACTTGCAACATTTAAAAATAAAACCTTAGAATTTAAGTACCATCATATTGAAAGTTCAAATTTCACTTTTCTGGATAAGGAATTTGAGGAAAAGAAAAAAATTTTTAAAAATTTAAAAAGTTATTTAAGTTATTTCAAAAAAAAAGAACTAATTATCGATCAAAATGAGAGAAAAGATTTTATAAAAAATGAGCTTTTGAAACATGCAATTAGAAAAAATTTAAAAATAGAAATAGACGAAAAACTTTTGCAAGAAGTCACGGATTTAGTTGAACAACCAAGAGTTTTATCCTGCAAATTTGATAAAAAATTTTTAAAAATTCCTAAAGAGATACTGATTATTACAATGCAACATCATCAAAAATATTTCCATACATTTGATAATAAAAATAACATTTCAAATGAATTTTTAGTTGTAGCTAATAATAATGATAAAAAAGGATTTATTAAGCTTGGCAATGAAAGAGTCGTTGAGGCAAGATTAAATGATGCAGAATTTTTTTGGAATAAAAACAAGTCTCAAAATCTCGTTAAACAAATATCAAAACTTAAAAATATTAACTATTTTAAAGGTTTAGGTACTTACTTTGATAAAGTTCAAAGAATGAGAAAGCTTGGAGCAATTATTTCAGATCAATTATTAATAAGCAAAGATAAAATTGAGTTATCGAGCTCAATTTGTAAAGTAGATTTAACTTCAGATCTGGTAAATGAGTATCCCGAGCTTCAAGGTATAATGGGAGGATATTTTGCTGAGGAACAGGGATTTGATAAAGATGTCTCACTTGCTGTAAGAGAACAATATTTACCTAATGGACTTGATAGCAAAACACCTAAAAAATTATTTAGTTTGGCTTTATCATTAACTGACAAGCTTGATACTTTAGTTGGATTTTTTGGTATAAAATTAAAACCAACAAGTTCTAAAGATCCTTTTGCATTAAGAAGAGCATCTTTAGGGATAATAAGATTGATAGTTGAAAATAATAAAGATTTTAAAATTAAAGAACTTATTAATTATTCTTTACTTCTTTATCAAGAACAAGGTTTTCAATTTAATGAAAAAATTGTCTTAAATGAGTTATCGGAATTTTTTTTTGAAAGATTAAAATTTTATATGAAAGAAAAAAAAATAAGGGGAGATATTATAAATTCTGGATTATCGAGCTTTGGTATTGATAATCTAAATATGATTTTTCAGAAATCTTTTGCAATAAATAAAATAATAAATCTAGAATTAGGACATGATGTAATTTCAAGTTATAAAAGAAGCTCTAATATTTTAGAAAATGAAATTAAAACAAATAAAGTGGAATTGTCTGAGTCGACTGATCCTGGTATTTTTAAAAGTGAATATGAAAAAAATCTTTTTAAAAAAATTAAAGAATTAAGAAAATATTTTTCAAATATTAATAGATATAATGATGAAGATTACAATGAAACCTTAAAAAATCTTGCATCATCTAAAAAATATGTGTCTGAGTTTTTTGAAAATATCGTTGTAAATGATAAAGATTTTATAATTCGAAAAAATCGTTTGGAACTTCTTCAAATGTTATGTAAAACCTTCGAAAATTATATAAATTTTTCAAAAATTGAAAGTCTATAGTGAAAAAGTTAATAGTAAATTTTAATTCAAAACATTCAAAAAATATAAAAGATTTAATAAATTTTTTAGGTGGTAAAGGTGCTAATTTGGCATTAATGGGTAAAATGGGATTACCAGTTCCTCCAGGATTTACAATTTCTACAAAAGTTTGTGAGTTGTTTTACAAAAATAAAAAAAGATTGAATAAAATAATTATAAAGAACATTAATCTTGAGTTAAAAAATATTGAAAAATCTTCAGGTAAACGTTTTGGTGATTTACAAAATCCTCTGTTAGTATCTGTAAGATCTGGTGCACGAGTTTCAATGCCTGGCATGATGGATACAATACTAAACTTAGGATTAAATGATAAAACTGTTTTAGCGCTTGCTAAAAAAACTTCAAATATGCGGTTTGCTAAGGATAGTTATAGAAGATTTATACAAATGTACAGCAGCGTTGTTTTAAATGTTGAAAGTTATAATTTTGAGGAATTGATTGAAAACTATAAGTTAACAAAAGGTGTATTATTAGATACTGATTTAGATGAAAATGATTGGGACGCTCTAATTAATGATTTTAAAAAAGTAGTGAGAGAAAAAACGAAAAAAGAATTTCCACAAAATGTTTATGATCAATTGTTTGGTGCAATTGGTGCTGTTTTTTTATCTTGGGAGAGTAATAGAGCAAAAGTATATAGAAAGTTGAATCAAATCCCATCCAAATGGGGTACAGCAGTAAACGTACAATCTATGGTCTTTGGGAATATGGGAAATGATTGTGCAACCGGTGTCGTATTCACAAGAAACCCAGCTGATGGCAAAAATGAAATTTATGGTGAATATTTAATTAATGCCCAAGGCGAGGATGTTGTAGCAGGAACTAGAACACCACAATATATTACAAAGAAAGCAAGAAATGATGCTCATGCAAGAGAATTATCAATGGAAGAGTCAATGCCCGATATTTTTAAAAAATTAAAAAAAATACTAATTCGTTTGGAAAAGTATTTTAAAGATATGCAGGATGTAGAATTTACTGTTGAAAATAAAAAATTATGGATGTTGCAAACTAGGTCAGGAAAAAGAACATCTAAATCAGCAGTAAAAATTGCTGTTGATATGGTTAAGGAAAAATTTATTACAAAAAAGGAAGCGGTAATGAGAATAGATCCCAACTCTTTAGATACCTTGCTTCATCCAACACTAGATGAAAAAAGCAATATTGAAATAATAGCTAAAGGTTTACCTGCATCACCTGGTGCAGTTAGTGGGAAAGTTGTTTTTTCTTCAGATGAAGCAGAACGTTTAAACAGTATGATGCAAAATACCATTTTGGTAAGAATAGAAACTTCTCCAGAAGATATTCATGGGATGCATGCTGCCAAAGGAATTTTAACAGCAAGGGGAGGAATGACAAGCCATGCAGCTGTTGTTGCTAGAGGCATGGGGAGACCTTGTGTTTCTGGATCCAGCGAAATTGAAATTGATTACGAAAAAAAGTTATTTAAAACCTCTAAGTATGAAGTAAATGAGGGCGATGTAATCACAATAGATGGATCTACAGGTAGAGTTATAAAAGGAGAAGTATCTACGATTAAACCAGAAATTTCAGGAGATTTTTCGAAAATTATGCTTTGGGCAGATAGTTATAGAAAATTAAAAGTAAGAACAAATTCCGAAACACCATTAGATACTAAAACTGCAAGAGAATTTGGAGCCGAGGGAGTAGGTTTGTGCAGAACTGAACATATGTTTTTTGATGAAGATAGAATTTTATCTGTAAGAGAAATGATTTTATCTAAAACACTTGAAGATAGAGCAAATGCTTTAGAAAAACTATTACCACATCAAAAAAATGATTTTATTGAAATTTTTAAAATAATGAATGGTTTGCCTGTAACTGTTAGATTATTGGATCCACCATTGCATGAATTTTTACCTAAAAATGATAAAGAAATTAAAGATGTGGCACAAGCCACAGGTTTAACAGAAGTTGAAATTAAATCCAGAATAGATGAATTACATGAACATAATCCTATGCTTGGACATCGGGGATGTAGGCTTGGTATTTCGTTTCCTGAAATATATGAGATGCAATGTAAAGCAATCTTTGAGGCTTTGATCGAATGTAAAAAAAGAAAATATAAATCAATCATTCCAGAAATTATGATACCTCTAGTTTCTACTGAGGCGGAAATTGAAATTATGAAAAATTTAGTAATTAGAGTGGCTAACAAGATTCAAAAAGATAATAATATAAAAATAAAATATTTAGTTGGAACAATGATAGAATTACCAAGAGCTGCATTAAAAGCAAAAGATATTGCAAAACACGCAGATTTTTTCAGCTTTGGAACTAATGACTTAACTCAAACCACTTTTGGAATTAGCAGGGATGATAGTGGTAAATTTTTAAACGATTACATAGAAAATAAGATATTTGATATAGATCCATTTATTTCAATTGATGAGGGAGTTGGAGAATTAATTCAAATTGCGTCCACAAAAGGAAGAAAGCAAAATAAAAAAATAAAATTAGGTATATGTGGTGAACATGGGGGTGATCCAAAAAGTATTCATTTTTGCTCTATGACTGGGCTAAATTACGTTTCCTGCTCACCTTATAGAGTACCTGTGGCAAGACTTGCTGCGGCACAAGCAGAGCTAAAAAAATAATTAGATCAATAAGGTTGAATCAAAACTTTTAGAACTATGAGTAATAGATCCAACAGAAATTCTTTGAACACCGGTTTTAGAAATTTTTCTTATATTATTCAAATTGGCGTTTCCTGAATATTCAGTCTCATATTTTTTATTACATAATTTAAGACATTTCTTGAGTTGTACATTGCTCATATTATCAAAAAGTACTCTTTTAAACTTTAAACCAAAAATCTTTTTTAATTGATTAATATTTTCAACCTCTACTGTAATTATTTTTTTTGTTTTTATGGCTTTTTGAATTATTTTTTTTAAATTTACTATTGATTTAAAATGGTTTTCTTTAATTAAAATTTCATCACTTAAGTTATATCTATGATTATAACCACCACCTTTTTTAACAGCATACTTTTCTAGGAGTCTTAAGTTTGGTATTGTTTTTCTTGTACAACAAATCTTAGTTTTTCCTCCTACTTTTCTCACAAATTTATTTGTGTAAGTAGAGATACCAGATGAATGATTTAAAAAATTTAAAGCTGTTCTCTCTGCAATTAAAATAGTTTTAGTTTTAGCTCTAATTTCTGCAATTATACTATTTTTTTTTATTTTACTTCCATCTTTTACTTTACTCTTAAAAATTACTTCCTTGCCAGTTAGTTTAAAGGCCATTTTACAAAAATCTAATCCAGAAATTATTCCACTCTGTTTTGAAATTATTTTTGCTTGTGTAAATTTATTTTTATAGCTGATTAATCTAGTGGTAATGTCACCATTAGGATATAGATCCTCACTAAGTGCTTTTTTTACAATATTATGAATATATTTTTTATTTATCTTGTGCACCGATCTAACGACCAACTTCAGCCATTTTTAAAACAGATTTTTTTGCTTTGTTTATGGTCTCTTCACTCATTAAAATTTCATTTGTTTCATTTTCCAAACAATCTAAAATCTTTGGTAGAGTAATTTTTTTCATATGAGGGCAAAGATTACAAGGTCTTATAAATTTTACGTTTGGATTATCAACCTGAACATTATCACTCATAGAGCACTCAGTCACCATCATTACTTTTTCTGGCTGTTTATCTTTTACATATTTTATCATTCCACTAGTTGATCCAGTAAAATCGCTCGCCTTAATTACATCTGGTGGGCATTCAGGGTGTGCGATTATTTTAATTCCAGGATTATTTTTTCTTATATCTTTTATTTCTTCATCATTAAATTGTTCATGAACTTCGCATGTTCCTTTCCATGAAATTATTTCTACGTTTGTTTGGGATGCAACATATTTTGCTAAGTAATCATCTGGTAAAAAAATTACCTTTTTAACACCCAATGAATTTACAATCTTCACTGCATTAGCAGAGGTACAGCATACATCTGTTTCAGCTTTTACATCAGCTGAGGTATTTATATAAGAAACTACAGGTACACCAGGAAAATTTTTTTTTAAATTTCTTACATCTGCTCCAGTTATTGATGATGAAAGCGAACAACCAGCGGTCATATCAGGCAATAAAACTTTTTTCTGTGGATTCATTAATTTTGCTGTTTCTGCCATAAAATGAACTCCACACATTATAATGATTTCGGCTTTTGTTTTTGCAGCCTCAACAGCAAGAGCAAGAGAATCTGCAGAAAAATCCGCAACACCATGGTATATTTCAGGTGTTTGATAATTGTGAGCAAGTATAACCGCATTTTTCTCTTTTTTTAATTTATTGATTTTATAAATATATGGGGCAAAAGTAGGCCACTCAATTTCAGGTAGAGCCTTTGAAATCTTTTTATATATTGGTGCAGTTGCTTTTTTTATCTCTGATGTAAATTCCATAATTTAATCTATCAACTTGAAAGATAGTTGTCATTCACTTATTCTGCCGCATAAAAGCGGCCATGCTGAAATTGGTAGACAGGCACGGTTGAGG
>MDTG01170705.1_pt1 | contig 10131 bp, 9 predicted proteins | sample 811421 | NCBI WGS metagenome assembly MDTG01 (sample SAMN05326645, study PRJNA326480) | marine metagenome | isolation source: seawater | place: Pacific Ocean: South East | collected 2011 | reverse complement strand
TTTCACCAAATAGAAGCAATGAAAAATATAAGCTATGGTAAATGGATTTCTTTTAAAAGAAAAATAAAATTGAAAAATAAAACAAAGATAATTAAAGTTAATTTTTTTGAAAAAAAACTAAAACATAACTTGAATAGAGCATTTAACTTCGTATCAAAAAAATCAAAAACATATATTTCTATAGAAAATAAGTATTATAAAAGCTCAATAATTAGCATAAAAGAATTAGATCTGATTACATCTTTAGAATTGAAAAAAAATCCATTTTTTTTAGTTAAAAATGCAAAATAATTTAGTTTATCAAATATTAAAAAAAAATTGTAAGGAGAATTCTTCATCTATTGCTTTTGAAATTGATAAAAAAAAAATTAGTTATGGCAAATTTTTTAAGGATTGTATAAATTTTTCAAATTATATAAATCATAATAATATTAAAACCATAGGTGTTATTGGTAATTATGATTATCTTAGTTACGTTTCCATATTTGGGACATTAATTTCAGGACAAACATATGTGCCAATTAATCAAAATTTACCCAATCAAAAAATCAAAAAAATTTTAAAAATTTCCAAAATAAACTTAATTTCAGTTTCAAAATTATCTATAAATCGTTTTTTAAAGTTTAAAGTAAAAAAATTTAATATTAAAAATTTAACTGAAAAAAATTATTTAATTAATAAAAATAACAATTCAAGCATTGCTTATATTATTTTTACCTCTGGATCTACAGGTGAGCCAAAAGGTGTGCCAATTACAAGAAAAAATTTGTATCATTATATAAATTGGTTAGTTAAAAACTTTGAAGTTAAAAAGGGAAGTAAGTGTTCTCAATTTCCAAATATTGGATTTGACCTTAGTGTTGTCGATATTTTTTCAACTATTTGTGGTGGTGGAACTTTAGTAATTCCAAAAAATAGCTTTTATAGAAATTTTCCTGGAAGATTTATCAAAGAAAATAAAATTACTCATTCTGTTTTTGTTCCAAGCTTTGTTGATTTAATGTCAAATTCTTATCAAATAAATAAAAAATATCTTGGTTCATTAAAGCAAGTTTTTTTTTGTGGGGAACCTTTGTATGAAAATCAAGTAAAAAAACTATTTAATTCAAACAAAAATATAAAAATTATTAATGCATATGGTCCTACTGAGACAACTGTATCTTGTACAAAGCTACTACTAAATAAAAAAAATTATAAAAGTTATTGTAAAGATTCTATTAGTATTGGTAAGTCAATTCCTGGAATGAAAATTAAATTACTAAAGTATAAAAATTTTAAAAATAAAATATACGAAATTTTAATCTCAGGGCCTCAGGTTTTTAATGGTTATTTAAATGGAAAAAATTTAAATAAAAATAAATTTCTTATAATTAATAAAATAAAATATTTTAAAACAGGTGATTTAGTTAATTTAGTAAATAAAAATATTTATTTTAAAAGAAGATTAGACACTCAAATAAAAATTAAAGGTTATAGAGTTGAGCTAGATGAAATAGACTCTGTAATAAGAAAATTTGGCATTCAACAGACAAAAACTATTTATAAAGGTTTTAAATTAATTAGTTTTGTTGTTTGCAGGAAAATTAAGATTGCTTCTTTATATAATTATTTAAAATCTGTATTGCCAACTTATATGATACCAAGTTCTATTATTATTTTAAAATCTTTTCCAAAAAACATAAATGATAAAGTAGATATAAAAAAATTGATAAAACGATCAAATGATTAAAAAAAATAATAAAAAAATTTTATTTATAGGCGAAAGTCCAATGCTCTTAAATTGTTTAATTTACTCAAATAATTTTTTTAATGAAATTGCTGTGGTATCTAAAGATAAAAAAATTCAAAAACAAATACCAAAAAAAATTAAGATTTTTTCAAACATTAACATGGTGGATGTAAGTAAATTTGATTTTTTGTTTAGCATAATGAATAAAATAATAATTAAAAAAAAAATTATTCAAAATAAGAATATATTATGTTTAAATTTTCATGACGCATATCTGCCTAATTATGCTGGCTTATATACTAGCACTTGGTCGATTTTAAATAATGAAAAAAATCACGGAGTCACTTGGCACAAAATAACAAAAAATATTGATAGAGGTGAAATTTTATTAAGGAAAAAATTTAAAATCAAGGAAAGTGATACAGCTATGGATGTTGATAATAATTCTATAACAATAGGCTTTTTTCTGTTTAAAAAAATTATATCAAAAATACTAAAGAATAAAAAACTTAAATTTTTTAAACAGAATCTTAAAAATTTTAAGTACTTTGGTTATGATGAAAGAAAAAAAATTCCAAATTGTGGTTTTGTTAATTTAAGAAAAAAACCTCATTTGATTCTTAGATTTTATAGAGCATTAAGTTTATCTAAACAAAAAAATAAAAAATTTTGTAAAATTAAACTATTAACTAGTAAAGGGGTTTTTATAATAAAAAATATTGAATTAATTCAAAAAAAACAAATAAATTATCAAGCACAAAATAAAATGATAAGTTTAACTAACAATTATTTTATAATTAAAAAAAATAATAAATATATTAAAATTACATTAGAAAAAAAAAACAAAGGTAACTTTAAAATAATTAATACTTTTAATAATAATGTAAAAAAATACTTAAATTATGGTCTAAAATATGATTATAAATAAAAAACTACTAAAAGTTTTCCAAAAAAATTTAAAATTAAAAAAAAAAGAAATTGAAGATTTAAAAATAGGTAAAATAGATATAATGCTAAATAAACATTATAAATGGGATAGTCTAATGCATGTGAAGATAATTTCAGAACTAGAAAAAAAATTTAAGATAAATATAAATGAAAAAAATTTTTTAAAATTTACTAGTTTTAAAAAAATAAATAAAATTATTAAATAAATCTGATTATTCTAAGTTAATAAAGAATTAAAAAATTTAAAAAATTTAAGCCTAAAATTAGAAATTAGGAATTGCACCTCAATATTTTTTATTTTCGATTTTGAATGAGTTTTAAAACTATAAATTGGATCTGTAATATTTTTTTTCGCAATATAATTGGCAAAAGAAAAGTTGCTATTATTTTTAATTTTATAATTTAGAAAGTATAGTTTTATTTTAGACTTATCTATTGTATTTATTTTAATATTAGTTATTGGAAATGGAAAATTATTTAATATAAAATCATTTTCATGGATATTGTTAAATTTAATAATTTTATTTTCAAATTTATATTTATTTATTTTTTTAATTTTGCCATCTACAAAACCAAATGAATTCTTTTTTGTGTAAAACTTATTTGATTGATTTACAAAAAATAAGGGTTGGCTAAAAAAATAGTTTTTGGAATAAAATTTTTTCATTTCAACCTTATATTGAAATTTTTTTTCATATAAATTAAAATTTTGTGATTCATTAATACTTCTCAAATATGAATCTTTGAGATGCTTCCATCTGTATTTAAATATTTCTTTATCTTCATATAAATTAATATTATCTAAAAATTTTTTTTTATAATTAGTTTCCAAAATTTTCGTTTTTAAGATTACTTCCTTTATTTTAGTGTAAGGAATTAACTTTTTCTGGTATTTAAATATTCCATGGTCTAAATCAATCCAAAATTTTTTTTTATCAAGATAAATAATATTAACTAAATGAGAAAATTTTTTTTTTTTATATTTTAAAAAAATTAGTTCATTTTTAACTTTAAGAATATCCATTAAAAATGCGAATAAAATTGTATAATGTATACAATTACCGTAGCCATAAATATTTATTAATTTAAAAATATTAGTTTGCTCAAAATAATTTTTACGAAAATTAAATGCATGATAATAATGTCTAAAATTTTTTGAAATAAAATTAGATATTTTAATTATTTTTTTTTCTTTATTTTTTCCTAGCTTGTACTTTTCTAGCTGATTTTGTGTTATACAATTTAACCTATTTAGTATATTTTCCATATATCTAATGTTTTTTCTCTTCTAATATTTTAAGTATTTTCTTTTTTGTATAATTGATACTTCCATATGTAAAAAAATTTTTTTTAAAATTATCTCTTATTTGTTTTTGTTCATTATATAAAATACTTTTATTTAACAACCTTCTTATTTTATTCTCAAAATCATATTTATTTTTAACATGAAGTGTTAATTTTAAATCTTTAAATTTTGACTTATAATTGGTTTTATTCATAATATTCCATAATTCTATTGGTGTTTTATTTACTGCCAAACCTTCTATTATTGATGCGGAAGAATATAGTGCAATAAAAATATCTGAGAGTTTTGCTAATCTCAATTGATTATCTTTTGCAAGTTGCCATTTTTTTTTAGGGTAAAGTTCTAATATTTTTATTAGTTCTTTTTTATCTGTTGATGGATGAATTTTAAAAAAAATTTTTACATTTGGTATCTTTGTACAGGTATCCATTATATTTATTATTTGTTCCTTATATTTGTCAAAATTATATTTTTTTTTTAAATACCCTGAATAAGATACATAGACAATCTTTTTATATTTTTTTTTATTTTTTGATAAAATTTTTTTAAGCCACGATTGATCATATTTTAAATAACCGGTTTCAATAATATTACTATTTGAAAATCTATCTTTCCAAAATTTATAATCATAAGTATTGCTCAATAACAAATAATTATTTCCTACTTTTTTTTTTTCTTTAATTTTAATTTTCTTTGTTCCAAAGATATTTGTTGTATGTGGAAAATGTATAATTTTTGTTTGTTTATTAGTATTATAAAAATTATTTATCCAGGGTGAAAAATTAGAAAATTCTGAAAATACAGCTTCAACTTTTAGGTCTTTATTTTCCTTATCTATAATTAGATTTCTTATATCTGATAAATTATAATAACTATTTTGAAATTTATTTTTAAAATAGTTTTTAAAAATAGTTTTTTTCAGCAAGTTATAAAGTATTTTTAAAATTACTGATTTATATTTTGGCTCTAAAGTATAACCAAAGCTAGTTCTTTTCCACAAATCATATAATATTTTATTCTCTTTAATCAAATTTAAAGTCTTTTTAAATCTAAATATTGTAAAAATGTTATATTTTTCTTTTAAAACGAAAAGTAACGGTAAAATCCAATCTAATTCACCTGATGATCTTCTTATTAAAAGAATTATGTTTTTTTTATTTTTTGAGAATCGCTGATCGTTAAATATTATTTTATAATTCAATAAACTCATTTTCGATATTTTTTTAAAAACAAAGCAACATTTAATAAACAAAATAAAAATTTCTCGTCTTGATGGTTAAGCTCTTTTTTTTCGATCTTTAACTTAATCAAATTTCTCTTTAAATATTTTTTTGTAATTGAACAATTGAGTATAAGACTGACAACTTTTTTACTATTTAAATCTATTGTCTCATTTAAAGTCGAATAAAAGCCAATTTTCTCTTTTTCATTAATAATTTCATTGGGAATGCAGTTTTTAAATGCTCTCCTTAAAATGTATTTAGCAACTCCATTTTTCACAAATAAATATTTGTTAATTTTATTTCTAAAATCAAATAAGTTTTGAAATAAGAAAGGAGCTCTTGACTCTATTGAATAATGCATTGAAACATTGTCTATTGAATGGACCTGAGCAGGCAATGAATCTCTAAAAAGATCAGTATTTAAATGATTAATAAATATGTCTTTTTCAAACTTTTTATTAGTTTTTTTATTTTTGTAATTTTCTTTAAAAAATTTTAAATAATAACTACTCTCATGAAAGGTGGGATTAGACGAATTTTTTAAATTTTTAAATTTTTCTAGATCTTTTAATATTTCCAATCTTACATATGGCCTTGTATTTCTTTTCCAATCATTTAAATATTTATTAAATTTTTTTTCTTTTTCTGTGGATAATAAATAGCTCATATGATGAGAATAGTATCCACTAAATAATTCGTCTCCTCCATTACCAGATATAAGAACTTTATAATTCTGTTTTTTTATTACTTTGCATAATTGTGCATATGCAAGATATGTTGAGGACATAAGAGGAAAACCAAAGTCATTAATCATATTTTTTAAAATTATAAAATTATTTTTTTTATTTGGATAAACATACTCATGGTTTAAATTAAATTTTTTAACTATTTTATCTATATTATTTTTTTCATCATATTTTTTACTACCTGATCTAAACGAAAAAAATTTTGTTTTTGTTTTTATTATTCTCGTTAGATAGGCTACTACCGATGAATCTATTCCACCGCTTAACAGAAGTGCTAAAGGCCTATCTGATCTAAAGCTTTTTTTAAAATTCATTTTTATTAAACCTTTTAATTTATTCGCTAAAAATTTAAGATTATAATTTTTTGGAGAATATTTTGATTTTTTCCAATATTTTTTAAATTTAAAATTTAATTTTTTATCAATTATAATACTATTGCCAGCTTCTAATGAATATATTTCTTTAAAAAAAGTTTCATTGGTTGTAAAAACGTTTCTATATCCATCTCTTAAAAAGTTTAATATTTTTTTTTTATTAATTTTAATTTTAGATTTTGATAATGTTTTTATGTAATTTACATTTGAACCAAAAATAAAAAATCTATTTTTTTTTGATATTAAATAATAAAGAGGTTTTTCACCAAATTTATCTCTTGAAATAATAGTTTCGTTTTTTTTCTTTGAATAATATGCAAAAGACCACATTCCTTCTAATTCTGACAATTTTTTATGTCCATAAATATTCAAAAATTTTAATAAAACTTCAGTATCGGAATTTGTTGTAAAAACCACTCCCTTTTTTTTTAATTTTTTTTTTAGTTCAATATAATTATATATCTCTCCATTAAATGTTATTATTCCTTCATCATCTTCAAAGGGTTGATTGGATCTATCTTTAAGATCAATTATTGAAAGTCTTGAAGAACAAAATAATTGCTTTGGATAAGTATTGAATACTTTATACGACTGATGATCAGGTCCTCTTTTTTCCATTATTTTTAAACATTTATTTATATTTGTCTTTGAGGGAAAAATTTTATTTAAACCGATATATCCAGCTATGCCACACATAATAAAAAATTTAATTATAATATTTTTTAGGTTTGTTAAATAAATTGTTTATGGAAACTAAAAAAATATATAAAATATTATTTAATTAAATTATATCAAATACTTTATAAAAAAACAAAAAACTAACAATTCTTCTATTTTGCTTTATAAACAGTATAATATTAAAATTTTACTAAATTGAATTAAATATATGAAATTAAAAGAAATAAATTCATTAAAAAGTATCTCTAGAATATCAAGAATTTACAGTCTTATGTCTATTTATTTTGCAGGATCTGGACACCCTGGCGGAGTATTATCGTCAATAGATATAATTAATTATATTTTTTCAAAAAAATTAATTTCAATAAACTTAGTAATTATAAAGTTTTAAATAGAAATAGATTTATTCTGTCTAAAGGTCACTCTGTGCCAGCTTTATACGCAGTACTATCTTCTTTAAAATTAATTAATTTTAAAAATATTTTAAATTTAAGAAAAACTAAGTCCAAATTTCAAGGCCATCCATGTAGAATAAATACTCCCTGGATTGAAGCTAGTACCGGGTCTTTGGGTCAGGGATTTTCTTTTTCAATTGGACAAGCTGTTGCTACAAAATATTTAAAATTTAATAAAAAAATATTTGTAATGTTAGGAGATGGAGAAATGCAGGAAGGTCAGATTTGGGAAGGTATAATGTTAGCTTCGCATTTAAAGTTAGATAATCTTGTAGCTATATTGGATTACAATAAAATACAAAGCGATGACTTTAATAAAAATATTGTAAATATTGAACCATTAAATGAAAAAATTAAATCTTTTGGCTGGAATGTTTTAGAAATAAATGGGCATTCATTTAAAGAGATAGATTATGCAATAAACAAGAAATTTTATAATAAAAAACCTTTATTTATAATTGCTAACACTATTAAAGGAAAAGGAATATCTTTCATGGAAAATAGACCATTATGGCATGGAAGTGTTAAAATGAGTATTAATCAAATTATAAGCTCATTAAAAGAATTACGAGCTAATGAAAAATTTTTAAATATGTGCAAAAAAAAAATATGAAACAACCTAATTTAATCGCAAAAACTAATAACTCTTTAAGAGAGGCCTTTGGTAAATCAATTACATACCTCGCAAAAAATAATAAAAAAATAATTGTTTTAGATGCTGATCTTGCCGGAGGAACAGGCTGTCATCATTTTTTAAAAAAGTATCCAAATAGATTTTTACAATGTGGTATTGCAGAACAAAATATGTTTTCACTAGCTGCTGGTATTTCTAGTATGGGCTTTATACCTATAGCAACTACATTTGCAGTATTTGCATTAAGAGCATTTGAGCAGGCACGTCTTTCAATTTCTTATTCAAACTTAAATGTAAAAATTGTTGCAAGTCATGGTGGATTAGATGTTGGGCCAGACGGTGCTTCAGCACAATGTATTGAAGACCTCGCGTGTTTTAGAAGCCTTCCAAATTTTGTAGTGCTATCGCCTTCGGACGAAAATGAAATGTTCCAGGCTACTAAAGAAATGATTAAACACAAAGGACCAGTTTATATGAGAACTGGCAGAAGCAATATTGGAAGCATATATAAAAATAATTATAAATTTAAAATAGGTAAAGCTCATATCTTAAATCACGGAAAAAATGTATGTATATTTTCAACTGGAATGCAAACACCAATAGCATATGAAGCTTTATTAGATCTTAAAAAAAAAGGTGTTAATCCAACATTGGTAAGTGTTCCAACAATTAAGCCGCTGGACACTAAATTAATCAAAAGATTGGCAAAAAAAAATAAATATTTTATATCTTTTGAAGATCATAACGTAATCGGAGGATTGGGAAGTGCTATTTCTGATGTGATTTCGCAAGGAAATTTCGTAAAATTAACAAAAATTGGAATAAAAGATGAAATTGGTCGATCCGGAGAAGCAATGGAACTTAAAAAAAAATATAAAATTGACAAATCATTTTTAATTAAAGAAGTTTTAAAAAGCTCAAGATAAAATTATTGTGATTAAAAAATTTAATGCAATTATTTTTCTTGGAACAAGTAAAATTCAAGTTCCATCAATCTTATCAGCAAAAAAGAATGGATATAAAATTATTGGCATAGATAAAAACAAAAATGCAACAGGAAAAAAATTTTGTGATTATTTTTTTAACTTTAGTGCAAATGACACTATAAAAATAATTAAAAATATATCCAAGCTAACAAATATTAATATAATTTCAATCTGGGCAAATAATGATATTTTTATTCTAAGCAAAATAAAATTAGAAAGTAAATTAAATATAAAAAATTCTATTTCATTAGTAAATGCAAAAAAACTTTTAAATAAATCTTCTTTTAATAAGTATTTATATAATTCAAAATTATCTATAAAAAAAATAAAAAAAAATGATTTCCCACTAATTGTAAAACCAAAATATGGTAGTGGGAGTAAAGGAATTAAACTTGTGTATAGCAAAAATGAATTATTAAAAATAAATAAAAAAAATTTTCATTTGGAAAAATATTTAAAATCAGGCACTGAATACGGTTTAAATTTTTTTGTTACGGAAAAAAAAATCTATAAGCTTCCTTCAGTTGTAAGATATTTTGACCATTCAATCACTTTCGCTCCATTAGGTACAATGACAATAAGCAATAGCGAATTAAAATTTAAGATATTTACTAAAATAATTAATAGACTGCAAAAAAAACTTAAAATATTTGGACAATTAAAACTAGATATATTGATAAGCAAACTGGAAAACAAAATTTTTGAAATATCTCCAAGATTTCATGGAGAAATTGATACAAGTTACTTATTTGAATTTGAAGGCTGTAGTTTAGCAGATTTTTATTTTTCGTATATCAGAGGAAAAAAAGTTAAATTATCTAAAAAAAAAAATAAATATAAAATTGGTTATTTTTGTATTTTTAATAATTTAATTAGTTCAAATAATTTAAAAAAATATTTTAAAAGTAATAATTTAGAATTTATAAAATTGATTAAGAGAGATAACTATAAATTTATAAAAAATCAAAGTCCTAAAAGTACAAATGATATTTATGCATATGCTTTTTTTAAATCAAAAAATAATTTACAAAAAGAAAAATTTATATCCTTAT
>MDTG01125747.1_pt1 | contig 10131 bp, 7 predicted proteins | sample 811421 | NCBI WGS metagenome assembly MDTG01 (sample SAMN05326645, study PRJNA326480) | marine metagenome | isolation source: seawater | place: Pacific Ocean: South East | collected 2011 | reverse complement strand
GCCACACCTCCTTGCCGGTCATCACATAAGCGCCTTCCATGACCACCAGCAGCATGGAAAGCCCAAGCGTCAGTGGCACGAAAAGAAAATGGTACATGGCTGTCAGCGCAAATTGCCAGCGCGACAGGTCAGCGACTAATAGTTCAGGCATGGTTATCTCCTGACCACATGATGCTGCGGTCTCTCGTATTCATGTCGGCACATTTATGCCGGGCACCCTTAATAAACGATAGCGCAAAAAGTCGCATGCAATATAACACTTATAAGACCTAACTGTGCGATATGCCGGAAACCTCTGATATTTCTGACAAAATTCGATCCCGAACCGCCCTTAAGCGGTGGACGGCGCCTTCGCAGCGCGCCGTCAACCTGGGCTTGCTGTGCCAGCTGGCAGCCATGGCCGGCTGGATCGCGATCGCCTGGGGAATCGGACACGGTGTCAGCGCCATGGCCGAAGGCCGCCCGCCGGGCATAGGCCTGCCGGTCGCCGCAATCGGGGTTCTGGTCAGAGGTGTCGCTGCGTGGGCTGGGGACATCCTGCTCGCGCGCGCCGAGCAAACCATGGTGAACACGGCCCGGGCCGACCTGTTTGAAACCCTGTCCGGCGCCGGCGCCGGATGGCTGGGCGGCGCCGATACGGGCACCCGCACGGCTCAGATCATCGACCGGACAGCAAAGCTCGAAGGCTATACCGCACGGTGGCTGCCAGGCATGCGGCTGGCCGTGGCCGGGCCGGTGCTGATCCTGATCGCCGTTGCCACACAGACATGGCTGTCTGCCGTCCTGCTGATGGTGTCGGTCATGGTGCTGCCGCTGTTTATCTGGCTGACAGCCAGCGAGACCGCCGCCCGTGCCAAGGCGCAACAGGCCGCGCTCGACAGCCTGTCCGGCGCATTCCAGTCCCGCGCCGCTCAATCCGGACTGATCCGGGCCTTTCGCGGCATCCGCCGGGAGACCGCAGCGCTGGAGGCCGCCTCCATTCAGCTGCGGGACCGGACCATAGCCATCCTTCGAGTGGCATTTCTCTCCACGGCTGTGCTTGAGTTTTTTGCTTCGGTGTCGATTGCCCTCGTTGCCGTCTATATCGGCTTCAAGCTGCTTGGCGTGTTTCCCTTCGGCACCGGCGAGACGCTGACTCTGGCAGAAGGACTGACCGCGCTGATCCTCGCGCCGGAATTCTTCAGCCCGATCCGCAAGCTCTCAAGCCTGCACCACGACCGCGCCGATGCGGCAGCCGCAGCCGGCATGCTCTCTGCCTGGCTGGACCGCAGCGATGCCACCCCGGTGAAGAAGCTTCCGCCGCTGCCGTCAGCGCCTGCGATTGAGTTTGAAGATGTGTCGCTTGGCTGGGGTAACGGGTCCTCCGTGGTCTCCGGTCTCACCTTTGAAGCCTGCCCGGGCAAGGTAACCGCTCTCAGCGGGCCATCCGGCTCAGGCAAATCAACCGTTCTGCAGGCGCTGATCGGGCGCGCGCGATTGGTCGGCGGCTCGGTCCGGGCCGGGTCAGACACTCTTAACCCAGGAGACAGCCTCGCAGACTCCATCGCCTATATCGGCCAGACCCCCTGGCTGATGGAAGGCACGATCCGCGAGAACATTGCCATTGCGCGGCCGGGGGCGACCGATGACGAGATCGCCGGTGCCGCGCACGAGGCAGGCATCCTCGACTTTGCCGTTGCCAGCCGGGGCGGTCTTGACCAGAAGCTCGCGCGGTTCGGCGCGGGCCTGTCCGGCGGGCAACGCCAACGTATCGCGCTCGCCCGGGCCTTGCTCCGCAACGCACCGATCCTGCTGATGGACGAGCCCACGGCACACCTCGATCCCGATGCGGAAGCTGACTTCCTGCAGAAACTGAAGACGCTGGCGATATCCCGCACCGTCCTTGTTGCCACCCACTCAGATGCGCTCATCGGGGCGTGCGATACAGTCGTCCGATTGGCGCCTCAAAGTGTGCCGGAGGTGAGCGAATGCTAAAGCTCTGGCGTCTTCTTGGCCGGCCTGCGAAACGCCGTTTCGCCCTTGCCCTGTTGCTGTCGGCCCTGGCCGGCGCCTCCAGCATCATTCTGCTGGGGCTCTCCGGCTGGTTTCTCACCGCCGCCGCCGTCGCCGGGTCGGCAGGCGCGGGCTATGTCTTCAATCACCTTTATCCAAGCGCCGGTGTCCGCGCCGCGGCCTTCTCACGTGTACTGACGAAATACGGCGAACAGCTGATCGGTCACGACGCGACGCTCAGCCTGTCTGCCCGGCTCCGCCCCCGCCTCTTCGCCGCCAGCGCCGCCACACAGCGCGGCTTTACATCCATGCCAGCCAATGAACTCAGCACGCTCATCGATGATGTCGATGCGGCGGAAGCCGGATTCCTGCGGGTCTACAGCCCGGCCGCCGCTGTTGTCGCGGGCGTGCTCGTCGCGCTCTGCTTCGTGTTCGCGAGTGACTGGATCAGCGGCCTACTCGCCCTTGGTGCCTTCCTCTGCACCGGCTGGGCCTTCCCGGCCGCTGCCGTCAAACGCTCACATCAGGCGGCTGAATCTCACGCCCGGCAGGCGGAACTCGCACGGGAGCAGACGTCCCGCGTCATCGAAAACGCGATGGAGCTGGACATTCTTGGCGCGATCGGCCGCGAAGCGGCGACGGCGCAGGAACAGCTGGAACAGCAAGTCGCCTCACGCGATGCGATTGAGGCCCCTTACCGCAACCTCGGTACACTGACAGCAACGATTGGGCTGGCCCTCGCCCTGCTCGTCCTGTGGCGCGCGGGCGAAGCACAGTCCGGCATCGCGATGGCGACCGGCGCGGCGCTGGCTCTGATGGCGGCATTCGAATCGACCGGCGCCATGCTGAAGGTTTTCGATGCACGTGTGCGGTCCGGTGTTGCGGCTGAGCGGCTCGCCGCGCGCCTGTATCCGGAGGAAGCCAGCTGGGACCCGCCGCTGGAATCGGCGGCAGCGCTCGACAGCCTCTTTCCCGTCACAGCAGAAGGTCTGATGGCCCAGGCGGCGCCAACCGCGCCAATTGTCGGACCTCTGCGCTTCTCAATAGAGCCCGGCACCTTGCTGCAGCTGATCGGCCCGTCTGGCAGCGGCAAGACCACTGTCGCCGAAGCGCTGATGCGCCTGCATCCGGTCTCTCCCGGCATGCTCCGCTATGGACAGTCACCGGCAGAAACCGTCCGGATTGCCAGCGTGCTGGCGCATATAACGATCAGCCCCCAATTCCCGGCTTTCCTTCCTGGGACACTGGCCGACCAGATGCGCCTCGCAGCGCCGGAAGCGACGGAAGACCAGATCTGGCACGCACTGCAGACCGCCTGTGCGGAAGGGTTCGTTTCGGCAAAACCGGAAGGACTGGAAATCCTGTTCGGGGAAAACGACCTGCCGTTCTCCGGCGGTGAATTACGCCGCATCGGCCTTGCCCGGGCTTTACTTGCAAACCCGGAAATCCTCATCCTGGACGAACCCTTTGCCGGGCTGGAAGCCGAACTTGCCAGCCGGCTCGCAGGCAACCTCACCCGCTGGGCAACAGAGGCGCCTCGCGCCCTGGTCGTTCTGGCCCACAAACCTCTCGACATGGCGTTCGACGACTTGCGGCAGGAAGAGGTCCGCATCGGCAGCGAACCGGCCTAGCCTGTTCAGGGCCGGGCGGCCCGTTTCATCCTGAGGAGCCGCCGGATCGCCAGTGAAATGCCTGTGTAGACCAGAATGATGGCGGCAATCGAAGCCAGCCCCGCAAGGGTCTGCCCGATAAAGCCGTAAATCTCACCGGTATGCACGAAACGCAGATACCTGCGCATTTTCAGGGCCGGGCTGGAGACGTCACCGACCGGCTCTCCGATCAGGCCGGAGCCATCCCGCGCCAGGGTCAGGTTGCGCGTCTTCGATGACTGAATGCCATTCCCCCAATCGACCGTCACGTCCAGCGTCGAGGCATCCGGTTCCGGCAGCGTGATGGTCACCCGGCGCCAGTTCCCGAAACTTTTTGTTGCCTGCTCTACCAGCGGATCCAGCGGCAGTACGCCCCCTGCCAGTTCTGGCGGCGGCGATGCGGCAGCAGCTGCCTGCCCCCTGCCTTGTCCGCCCGGCGTTTCCCCGAACGCGGCATAAACCAGCTTGTTGGCCCAGCTGTAGGAGAAGACCGCACCCGAAACGATGATCAGGAACAACGGCACGAAGCTCCACACCGCCAGCACATGGTGCCAGTTATAGTGCCGCGCCTTTGCGTTCGGCAGGCCCCGGCGAAAGAAGAGCAGGGTCTTCACCAGTGGCCACTTCCATCTGCGCGGCCACCACAGGATTACCCCGGAAATCAGCAAGGCTCCGAAGATCAGGTTGGCCGCCCCATTGATCGCTGCGCCCAGATCATTCCGGCCGCCCGTGAAGGCCAGCCAGCGGTGGATCCGCATCACCCGCCCGAAGAAGGCTTCCATCCCCTCGCCGGCATGCTCGATCACTTCACCTGTATACGGATCAAGTAGGGCATTATCGCGGCGGCCTTTCGAAAGTGTCGCGACATGGGCCGGATTGCGCTGAATGGTCAGCGTGTTCCCGGGCGCTCCACCGGCGGCCAGCGCCGCTTCAGACAGCGCCTCCACGGAAAGCGGCTCGCCCTCTGCCGGCACCTCAACTGCCGCATTCTGAGCAGCCGATACCATCTGACGTTCATAGGTGAGCAGCACGCCCGTTACGGACATCAGCAGCACGAACACACCGGCCGCGAGCCCCATCGCAAAGTGTGCCCAGAAGAATACTCGCCGCATGACCTAAACCCCTTGTTCGTCCGCCTGACCATTCCAACGATTCGGAAGGGAAAATCCGTCGGTGTTTTTTCTTGCGCGTCCAGCGCGGGTGAAACCAGAGGACAAATACCCCCGGAGACAAACCGCCGCGACCGCAGCCTCCTCACCCATCCGACGTGTTTTTGCACGTCACCGGGATGGCCTGACTAGGCGCACGGAGCGGATTTCCGGCGCATTTCCAGACCCCTACCCAACCCGGCGCCTATTGACAGCTCTTCGCGCTTGCAACATCAGACACAACAGATGGTGCCTCTGTAACAGGGGGCTAAGAGGGAAGCCGGTGTAAATCCGGTGCTGTACCCGCAACTGTCAGCCAGGAGCTGATGGCCAATTAAGTCACTGGAGTCTCTGACTCTGGGAAGGCGGCCAGAAGCATTGATCGGTGAGCCAGGAGACCTGCCATCGCGTCGTTCGTCCGGAGACCGGGACCAGTTCTCAGCGGGCGGGAAGGCATATGCCTCTCCTTTTGTAACGACATCCGAAAAATCGGCCTGGCCGCCCGCATGGCAAACCCATGTGGCCAGTAATCGTCGTTATAACGCGCACCTGTCTTTCGGGCGGCGGGGTGCCATAAGGGGAATACCCATGTCGTATAAAACGGCTTTGCTCGGCGCAGCAGCTGTCTGCCTTGTCCTGCCGGGCGCTGCGCAAGACTCCGATTCCGGGGAAAACAGGCTCGAAGCGATCACCGTCGAAGGCTCACGTCTCAACCAGACAGAAGCGGAGATCGGCTCCAGCGTCAGCATCATCACCGCGGAAGACCTGAAGAAACTGGATTTCGATTTTGTTCTGGACGCAGTCGCGTCTGCGCCCGGTGTCACGATCAACCAGAATGGCAGTTATGGCGGCGCAGCCAGTGTCCGCATCCGCGGTGCCTCAACCGGCCAGACCCTCGTCCTGATCGACGGCGTACCGGTCGGCGACCCGTCCGTGACAGATGGCAGCTTCAACTTCGCCTTTCTCGACACCTCGGACATCGAACGCATCGAAGTCCTCAAAGGCCCGCAATCTGTCCTCTGGGGCAGCGATGCGATTGGCGGCGTGGTCTCAGTCACGACAAAGGATGCCGAGGAAAGATTGGGCGGTAGCGCATTCGCGGAGTACGGCTCCTTCAACACGCTGCGCGGCGGCGCGTCTATCGGCAATGCAAACGAGATCGGCGACTTCCGCCTCTCCGCCAGCGGTATCTCGACAGATGGCATCTCCAAGGCCGATGAAGCCAATGGCAACAATGAGGACGATGGCTACGAAGCGACCACACTCTCCGCCAAGGGCGGGCTGAACCTGCCTTCTGATGCCCGCCTGGAAGCAAGCGTTCTGTGGAACGATGCCGAGGCTGACTATGACAGCTACGTCTTCGGCGCTCAGGGTAGCGTGGGCGATGGCGACGAAAGCACAAAGAACGAGACGCTGTCTGGCAACATCACCCTCAAGGCGCCTCTCTTCGACAAGCGGTTCGAAAACCTGCTGATGATCGGCTATTCCGACATCAGCCGTGAGAACTTCACCAATGGCGCCTCCAGCTTTTCCGCCGATGGCGACCGACAGATCTATCGCTATCAAGGTACATTTACTGTCGACGACCGGAACAAGCTGTCCTTCGGAGCCGAGCATGAGGACACGTCAACAGACGGCGCGGACTCGTCCATCGACGGTTATTTTGCGCTCTATGAAGTCAAACCTGTAGAGACGCTGACGCTTACGGGCGGCCTCCGGCTCGACGATCACGACAAGTTCGGATCGGAAACGACCGGACGGATCGCAGCGGCCTACCAGCCGACCGAACAGATCGTGATGCGCGCCAGCTGGGGCCAGGGCTTCAAGGCCCCGAGCATCTTCCAGTCAACCTATATCTGTACATTCTGTGGCCTGACGGAACCGAATGCCGACCTGAAGCCGGAAACGTCCGAAGCTTTCGACATCGGCATCGACTGGACGTCTGAAGATGGCCGCGCCAGTGCCGGCATCACCTATTTCGACCAGGACACGGAGAACATGATCGACTTCTCCTACACCGCCGGATACGACAATATCGCTCTGGTGAAATCGAAAGGGGTCGAACTCTTCGGGTCCTACGAGCTCACCAACTGGCTCGGCGTCGCGGCGAACTACGCCTATATCGATGCCGAGGATGGCAACGGAAACCCGCTTTACCGCCTGCCCGAAAACTCCGGCGACGTCACTGTATCGCTCGATCCGGAAGGCCCTTTCTCCGGCGCAGTCCTTGTTCGCTACAATGGCGACGAAACCAATACGGACGGCACCACTCTGGACGGCTGGACACGGGTCGACCTGACCGGAAGCTACGATCTGACCGATAAAATCGAGCTGTATGGCCGGGTCGAAAACCTGTTCGACGAAGACTACCAGCAGATCCTCGGTTACGGCACGCCCGGTCTGTCCGGGTCTGTCGGCATCCGGTTGCGTTACTAGGTAGCGCAATGTCGAGACTGATGATCCTGCTTATGTTGACCGGCCTGGCTGCCTGCGGTGTCCCCACCCAAACGCAGGCGTCAGGCACTGCCCGGCCCATGCGGATCGTCAGTCTCGATTACTGCTCCGACCAGTACGTCCTGAAGCTCGCCGATCGCGAGCAGATCCTCGCCATCTCTCCTGATGGAGACAAGGAATTCTCCTACATGCACGAAGCTGCAGAGGGCGTGCCGACGGTACGCCCCATCGCAGAAGATGTGATAGTCCTGAAGCCTGACCTCGTTGTCCGGGCCTATGGCGGCGGTCCGAATGCCGAGGCGTTCTTTGAACGCGTCGGCATTCCCGTTCTGACCGTCGGCTGGACATCAAATGTCGATGATGGCGAAGTCGGCTCAATTCCTGCCCTGATCCAGCATATGGCGGACGGCCTCGGCCAGAGCGAGCGTGGCCGCCAGCTGATCGCAGAATTCCGTGCGCGTCTTGCAGCCATCAGCAAGCGGACGGATCGAAAATCCGCTCTTTATGTCACCCCCGGCGGGGTCACCTCCGGGCCGGGATCCATGGTCCACGAAATGATGAAGGCCGCCGGGCTCGATAATTTCGAGGAACAACCCGGCTGGCGGGATATTCCCCTCGAAAAACTGGCTTATGAAAAACCGGACGTCATTGCAGCGGCCGTTTTCCACCGTTTCGAAAACCAGCCGGGATCGTGGAGCCCGATGAACCACCCGATGGCGAGGCAACAGCTGGAACGCCAGAATGTGGTCCAGCTGGAAGGCGCATGGACCGCTTGCAGCGGCTGGTTCATCATGGACGCCATTGAGGCACTCGCGAAAGGCGGTGAAGAGTGACAGGACGCCTGCTGATCCCCGGCCTGATCGCCGCTTCCGTATGCGCGGTCTTTGCCGCTTGCCTGCTTGGGTCAACCCCGATGCCGGCAGACCGGGTGCTTGCGGCCTTTTTTGGCGGCGCTGACGCTGGCGACCGTCTTGTCATCTGGCAGATCCGCCTGCCCCGCGCGCTGGCAGCCTATCTGACCGGCGCAGCGCTCGGCATCAGCGGCGCGGCGCTGCAGGGCCTTTTAAGGAACCCACTCGCAGAACCGGGCGTGCTGGGGGTTTCAGCCTCAGCCTCGCTCTTCGCAACCTTCTCTCTTTATTATGGGCTGACAGCACTCGCTCCCTGGGCCCTGCCTGTCGCCGCCATCCTCGGGGCGCTGGCGGCAACGGCACTGATCGCGCTCGCAGCAATCCGCACCCGCTCTGTTGTCACACTGATTCTGATCGGTGTCGGCCTGTCCAGCTTTGCCGGCGCGGCGATGAGCCTTCTCATGAATCTCGCACCCAATCCGTTTTCCCTGTCTGACATGATCAACTGGATGCTGGGCTCCGTTGCCAATCGCAGTTTTGAAGACCTCGCACTGGCTGCGCCGTTCATCTTCGCCGGTGGCGCTATCCTGATGGTATCTCGGCGCGGACTGTCGGCCCTGACACTGGGTGAGGAAGCCGCCAGCGGCATCGGCCTGGATCTCCGTAAACAACGCATCCTGACCGTTCTCGGCGCAGGCCTGGCGACCGGCGGCTCTGTCGCTCTGGCCGGGGCAATCGGTTTTGTCGGCATTGTAGCGCCTCACATTGTCCGGCCGTTCGTGAAACATGATCCGGCCCGCTCACTCGTCCCATCGGCCCTGCTGGCCGGGCTGTTCCTCGTCGTCGCGGACATTGGCGTGCGGATCCTGCCGACGACGAACGAGCTGAAGCTTGGCGTTGTTGCAGCCCTGATTGGCGCCCCGGCCTTCATCTGGATTGCCATGCGGAGGCGCGCGCTCAATGGCTGAACTCCTGACCCAAAACCTCTCAGTCAAGGCGGGCCCCACCACACTGGTGAGCGATGCCAGCCTCCGGCTTGTCCCGGGAGAGCTCGTCGCTCTGCTCGGCCCCAATGGTGCCGGCAAGACCAGCCTGCTGAAGGCAGCCCTCGGTCTGGAGAAACGCTCTGCGGGTCTCGCGACGCTTGATGGATCCGACAGCGGGAAACTCTCCCCCATCGAGCGCGCCCGCCGCGTGGCCTACCTGCCCCAGCAACGTCCGCTGGCCTGGCCTAATACGGTCCGCGATGTCGTCGCCCTCGGGCGCTACGCTTATGGTGCTGCGCCGGGCCGACTGAGCGCGGAAGACGCTGGCGCTGTCGACCAGGCGATAGCGCGATGCGACCTGACAGACCTGAGCGACAGGCAGACGGACACATTGTCAGGCGGCGAACTTGCCCGCGTTCATTGTGCCCGCGCCTTTGCAGCGGATGCTCCGCTGCTGGTGGCGGACGAGCCTGTAGCTGCGCTCGATCCCCGGCACCAGTTCCGGATCATGGATATTGTCAGGGACTATGTAGATGGCGGATGCGGCGCCCTCGTTGTGCTGCACGACATCTCACTCGCCGCCCGCTACGCGACACGGATCGTGTGGATGAAAGACTCCCGTATCGTCGCGGACGGCTCGCCGGAAGAAACGCTTACGCCAGAGCGGCTTGCCGATATTTACGGCGTGCGTGCAACTGTATCCGGCCGCGCTGTGGAAATCGAAGGCACATTTTGAGAAGTGGTCAGGCTTTCGGGAGTATTCAGCAGGCGGACTTTCCTGAGTGAATGCGCTGGCAGCCGCTCTCATGCCTTTCTCATGCCTTGCACTCCAGTCCCAAAACGCAAAAAAGCCCCTGAAATCCGTGAGGAAATCAGGGGCTGATTGGGTGCGGGAGGGCGCACCCAACAAAAGAGTAAGCTGGTAATTCCTTTTATTTCAGAGGGTTAGAGATTTCCCTGCGAGCAACGATCATTCAAAGTTCCGGCAGGCGCCGGCTGATGCGTGCCAGAATATCGTCAAAGAGTGCAGGCTCCCTGTAGTAAAGCGCTC
>MDTG01069650.1_pt1 | contig 10131 bp, 6 predicted proteins | sample 811421 | NCBI WGS metagenome assembly MDTG01 (sample SAMN05326645, study PRJNA326480) | marine metagenome | isolation source: seawater | place: Pacific Ocean: South East | collected 2011 | reverse complement strand
CTTCTTTTAATTTTTTTATCTAATGCACCTTTACCATCTATTGGATTTCCTAATCCATCAACTACTCTTCCTAATAATTCTTTTCCAACAGGAGTGTCTACAATTGATCCTGTTCTTTTTACTGTATCACCTTCTTTTACAGCTCTGTCATCACCAAAAATTACAACACCAACATTGTCACTTTCTAGGTTCAAAGCCATACCTTTGGAACCATCAGAAAATTCAACCATCTCTCCAGCTTGAACATTATCAAGTCCATAAATTCTGGCAATACCATCTCCAACGGATAGTACCTGGCCTACTTCAGAAACTTCTGCCTTATCTCCAAATTTTTTAATTTGTTCTTTTAATATTTTAGTAACTTCTGAAGGATTAATTTCCATTTATGCCTCTATCATTTTTTTTTCAATTTTTTGAATTTTATTTTTTATAGATGTATCAATCATTAAGCTTCCCACTTGAATAACAAGTCCACCAATTAAACTAGGATCGTGCTTAAAGTTTAGTTTTACCTCAGAGCCGAAATTTTTTGTTAGTTCATCTTTAATTTTCTCTATTGAATTTTTATCTAATTCTTTTGCAGTACTTAATCTTGCTTGTATTTCACCTCTTTTTTTAGAACAAACAGAAACAAAATCTCTTAAAATTTTATCTAAATAAAAAAGTCTTCTTTTTGATATTAAAAAAATTAGCAATTTATTTAACAAACTATTTAGTCCAAAATTTTTTGAAATTGCATTTACTACATTTAATAAATCTGATTCTTTATTTGTGGGATCTTTTAAAACTTCAGTAAAATCTTTACTATCAATAATTAATTTAATTAAACCATTTGCTTGATTTTCAATTTCATTAAGTGAGTTTGCTTCACTTGCTAATTCATACAAAGCTTGTGAATAGCTGCTCGTGTTAGTACCAGATAAATTGCTATTTTTGCCCAATTTTTACCTTTTTGTTTAAAGAAGATTAATAAAAATGAGATTAATTAGCATATGAAATTAATCTCTTCAAGCGACACATTGTTCAAAAAACTCTGATTTATAAGGCTAATTAAAATTTATTGGATCAACATCAACTGCAAGTTTTATTTCTTTTTCTTTCTTAAATCTATCCAAAATAAAACCTAATTTTCTTTGTATTTTCTTTGCTTTTGTTGATCGCACTAAAATTCTAAATCTATATTTTTTATTTATTTTATAAATAGGTGCAATGACTGGCCCTAATACTTTTGCATTTAAATTTGAATTTAATTCTTCCTTTAATTTTTTTGCTAATGTTTCAGTTTTATTTTCATTTTTGCCGCTTATTATTAAAGATACAAATCTCTCAAAAGGAGGTAGCTTATTTCTCTTTCTAATTTCTAATTCTTTTTCCAAAAATACATCTGTATTTTCATTTGTAATTTGAGAAATTGTTTTAGAATTAATATTATAAGTTTGAAAATAAACTGTAGCAGGTTTTCCTGTTCTACCTGCTCTACCAGATAGTTGATGGTAAAGTTGCAAATTTTTTTCAGAAGATCTCAAGTCATATCCATTTGATGTCAAATCAATATCAACTACTACAATACAATTTAAATTGGGGAAATGAAAACCTTTAGAAATAAGTTGAGTCCCTACAAGTATTTGTATTTCATTTTTAATTATTTTCTCTAGAGTTTCTTTTGAAGATTTATTGTTCATAGTATCGCTTGAAAAAATTGAAATATTTTTATTTGGAAATATATCTTTCACCTCATGGTAAATTCTTTCAACACCAGGTCCAGTAAAAACATAATCACAAGTAGCGTTATCTTTGCACTTTCTATTTAAAGAATTTTTATAACCACAATAATGGCAAATTAAACTTTCTTTTTTTTTATGATATACAAGATTAATAGAACAATTAGGACATGAATGAACTTTTAAACATTTTTTACACAATACAAAAGGTGCAAAACCTCTTCTGTTAACAAAAAAAAGAATTTGGTCATTTATTTGTAAATGATTTTTTACTTTTTTTATAATTTTTTCTGAAATCCAAGAATTTTTTTTTATATTATTATTATTTAAATTAATTACTTCATGTTTAGGTAATTTTGCATCAAGATAACGTTTAACCAATTTGGTGTGAAAATATTTTCCAGATTTTATATTTGCAAAAGTTTCAATTGAAGGAATTGCAGTTACCAAATTAATTGGAATATTTAAAAATGATGCGCGTGAAATTGCCATATCTCTAGCATTATAAATAACTCCCTCATCCTGTTTGTAAGATTGATCATGTTCTTCATCAACTATAATTAATCCAAGATTATAAAATGGTAAAAATAGAGATGATCTTGCTCCAATTAAAACTCTGATTTTTCCTTCTGCTATCCCATTCCATATTATTTTTTTATTTTTTTTTGAAATCGATGAATGCCAAACAGCTGCCTCAAATCCAAAAAATTCTTTAAATTTTTTTTGGAAATCCTCAGTAAGTCCAATTTCTGGAAGTAATATTAATCCTTGAAATCCATTATCCAGTTTTTTTTTTAAACAGTTAAAATAAACTATCGTTTTACCAGAACCGGTTGTTCCTTGAATAACATTTACTCTAAATTTGTTGTCATTATTGGTGGATTCTTCAAAAGATTTTAATTGCTCATCAGATAATTTAAATTTTTTTATATCAGATCTAATAAGATATTTTTCATAATCTTTATGATTCTGTGTCTCAATTGCCTCATCACTAAGTAAGTGTAATTTAAGAGTCATGCCCAAAGGAACAATATTATATTCTGAAAACCATTTTAAAAAATTGATAGTTTCTTTATTTAAAGGAGAAATATTTAATCTTCTTATTACTTTTTTTATTGAATATTTTTTTGATTTATTTTTTTCTAGCTCATCCCATACTATTCCAATTTTATTTGTTTTGCCAAATGGTACCTCAACATAATCACCTAATTTTAATTTTATTTCCGGCGACTCATAGGTAAAAGGATGATTAAAAATATTAGGTAATAAAATAGGTATTTTCATATTATTTTATGAAAATATATTACGAATGAATTTGTCTTTTATCTACAGATAAAGCCGCTTCTTTTACAGCCTCTGAAAAAGTAGGATGGGCATGACAAGTTCTTGCTATATCCTCAGAACTCGCTCCAAACTCCATAGCTAGAGCCATCTCTGCAATAAGTTCTCCGGCATGTGGTCCTATTAAATGAACGCCTAGTACTCTATCAGTAACAGAATCAGCTAAAATTTTTACAAATCCCTCTGATTCATCAATTGCTTTAGCTCTCGAGTTTGCCATGAAAGGAAATTTTCCAACTTTATATTTTATATTTTTTTCTTTAAGCTGCTCTTCATTTTTTCCAACAGAGGCAACTTCTGGTGTGGTATATACAACTCCTGGGATAACATCATAATTAACATGACCAGACTGGCCTGAAATAAGTTCAGCAACTGCAATTCCTTCTTCTTCTGCCTTATGAGCTAACATCGGTCCTTGTATTACATCACCTATTGCATAAATATTACTTATATTTGTTTGAAATTTTTTATTTACTTTTATTCTTTTCTTATCATCTAATTTTATACCTAACTTTTCTAAATTTAAGTTTTTAGTATATGGCTTTCTACCGACTGAAATTAATACTACATCACAGTCAAATTTATTTTTATTACCATTTTTGTCTGATGTTTCAATTTCTACTCCATTTTTAACTTTTAAAATTTTTTCAACTTTTGTTTCTAAATGAAATTTTAATCCCTGTTTTGTTAAAATTTTCTTAAATTCATTAGATATTTCTCTATCCATGCCTGGTGTAATATGATCTAAAAATTCTACTACATGAACTTCTGAACCTAATCTCGACCAAACAGAGCCCATCTCTAAACCTATATATCCTCCACCAACTACAATTAATTTATTTGGTACTTCTTTTAGAGACAGCGCACCAGTTGAAGATATAATTTTTTCTTCATCAAATTTTATTCCTGGTAATGCCACTGGCTCTGAACCTGTGCTTAGTATAATATTTTCGGAATTAATTTTCGTTTCTTTATTATCTTTATCTATTATGGTTATCTCGTTTTTTGATTTAAGTTTCCCAATACCTTTAAAATAAGAAATTTTATTTTTTTTGAATAAAAATTCTACACCTTTAGTTAGTATAGTTACGGCCTTGTCTTTATTTTGCATCATTTTTTTAAGATTCAGTTTAAGTTCACCTACTTCAATTCCTATTTTTGAAAAATTTTTTGCCTTTTGAAAATTCTCTGAAAGATTGAGTAAGCTTTTTGAAGGTATACACCCTATATTTAAACAAGTGCCACCTAATGTTCCTCTAGACTCAATGCAAGCAGTTTTTAAACCTAATTGTGCAAGTCTTATAGCACAAACGTATCCTGCAGGACCTCCACCAATTACCGTTGCTTGAAATTTTTCTGCCATTAAAGATCTAAAAATAACTTTCTTGGATCCTCAAGATTTTCTTTAACTAATTTTAGAAAAGAAACAGAATCTTTTCCATCAATAATTCTGTGGTCATATGACAAAGCTAGATACATTACTGGTCTAATTTTTATTTCACCATTAACTACTATAGGTCGTTCAATAATATTATGCATACCAAGAACACCTGATTGGGGTGGATTGAGAATTGGTGTTGAAAGCATTGAACCGTATACACCACCGTTACTTATTGTGAATGTTCCTCCTTGTAAATCTTCAATATTTAAATTTCCATTTTTTGCTTTTTCGGACATTAATTTAATTTGCTTCTCTATTTCTGAAAAAGATAATTCGTCTGCATTTCTAATAACTGGAACAACTAGACCCTTTTCTGTACCAACAGCAAAGCTTATATTATAATAATTTTTATATATTATTTCTTGACCTTCAACTTCTGCATTTATTGGTGGAAATGTTTTTAAAGCTAGTACACATGCTTTCACAAAAAAAGACATATATCCAAGCTTAATTCCAAATCTATCTTGAAAATCTGATTGATTATCATTTCTCATATTAATTACATTTGTCATATCAACTTCATTGAAAGTTGTTAACATGGCTGCATTTTCTTGAGCTTCCTTCAATCTTTTTGCTATTGTTAGTCGAAGTCTACTCATTTTAATTCTTTCTTCTTGTCCATATTTAACTTTTCTTTCTGATGGTTGGGGATTTATTTCCATTAAATTTATTAAATCACCTTTTAAAATTCTACCAGATTTACCAGTCCCTTTTATTGTTTGAGTGTCAATTTTTTTTTCTTCAACAATCTTTCTTACTGCTGGAGATAATATTTTTTTACTAGTTATATTTTTTTGATGTGAAATTTCATTTGTTAATACCAATGGCTCATCTGTTAAAATCAAAGGCTCTTCTTCATTATCAAAAATTTTTTTTTGTTGATCTTTTTCTTTACCAAGAGAAATTATATTATTTGAATTTTTCTCTAATGACTTTTTGTCAATTTTAATATCATTGTTTTTTTTTTCAGGCCCATCATTTGAGACTTCACCCAAAACAGCTCCTACTTCTACTGTTTCTCCATCTTTATAATTAATTTCTTTCACAATCCCAGTAACTGGAGATGGTACTTCTAAATTTACCTTATCTGTTTCTAATTCAACTATTGGTTCATCAGCATTAATACTTTCGCCTATTTTTTTTAACCATTTAGTTATAGTCGCTTCAGTAATGCTTTCACCTAATACAGGAACAACAATTTTTTCACTCATTATTAATTAAAAACCTTATCAATTATTTCTTTTTGTTGGGCTAAATGTCTTTTTGCATAACCTGTCGCTGGTGTTGCATCAGGACTTCTCCCAATATAAGAAATTACTCTATTATTAGCTTTAATATAATCTAATGTCCATTGTATATAATCTCTGACAGAGAACCAAGCGCCCATATTTTTTGGTTCTTCTTGGCACCAATAAAATTTAGCATTTTTTGCAAAAGGTTTAATTTCTTTAACAAGACTTTTAGCCGGAAAAGGGTAAAGTTGTTCAATTCTAAATAAAATAACATCGTCTTTTTTTAATTTTTCTCTTGCTACTAACAAATCAAAGTAAATCTTTCCTGAACAAAGAATTACTTTTTTAATTTTATCATTTTTCTTTAATTTTATAAAACCTTTGCTTTTTGGATCCATCGCATGATCCCATAGAACTCTATGGAATGAATTAGTTTTTGCAAAATCATCAATATTTGAAACACAAAATTTATTTCTTAACAAAGATTTTGGTGTCATTATTACTAAAGGTTTTCTAAAATCTCTATGCATCTGTCTTCTTAAAGCATGGAAATAATTTGCTGGTGTAGTGCAGTTCATTACTTGCATGTTGTCACTTGAACATAGCTGTAAAAATCTTTCTAGTCTTGCAGAAGAATGTTCTGGTCCTTGACCTTCGTAACCATGGGGCAATAAAAGAACTAATCCAGATGCTCTTAACCATTTTCTTTCACCTGAGGAAATAAATTGATCAATTATTACTTGTGCTCCATTTGCAAAGTCTCCAAATTGAGCTTCCCAAATTGTTAGTGTATTAGGTTCGACTAAACTATAGCCATATTCAAAACCTAAAACTGCCAGTTCTGATAAAAAACTATCAACAATTTCGAATTTTTTTTGTTTTTTAGATATATTATTTAAAGGAATATATCTGGAGTTATCTATTTGATTTCTCAAAACTGAATGCCTTTGACTAAAAGTTCCTCTTCCTGAATCTTGTCCAACAAGTCTTACGGGATATCCTTCTTCCAGTAACGAACCAAATGCAAGGGCCTCAGCTGTAGACCAATCTATACCATAACCTTTATTTACAGTTTCTTTTCTCCCCTCAAAAATCTTAAATATTGTTTTATGAATATTTAATTCAGATGAAAATGAGTGTATCTTATCTGAAATTTCCAATAGTTTTTTTGTTGAAAAACCGGTTACACCTCTTTTATCTTTGCCTTTTCTAGGTTTATATCTAGACCAAGATCCCTCGAACCATTCAATTTTAGGTTTATAATTTTTTGCATTTTTATATTGATCTTCAAGAAGATCTTTAAATTTTTTAATATAATTATTTAAGTCCTCAGAAGAAATTACATTCTCATTAATTAATTTTTTTCCATAGATTTTTATTGTAGATTCGTGAGATCTAATTTTTTTATACATCAAAGGTTGTGTAAAAGATGGCTCATCTCCTTCATTATGTCCAAATCTCCTATAACAAATTAAATCAACTACAACATCTCTATTGAATTTAAGTCTGAATTCTGCGGCTATTCTTGCTGCATATACAACTGACTCTGGATCATCTCCATTGGCGTGTATAATTGGTGCATCTACCATTTTTGCAACATCAGAGGGATGAGGAGAAGAACGAGCAAACCTAGGGCTAGTAGTAAATCCAATTTGATTGTTAATTATAAAATGAATAGTTCCACCAGTATTATGGCCAGGCAAACCAGACATTGCAAAACACTCAGCAACAATACCTTGTCCTGCAAATGCTGCGTCTCCATGGATTAATATTGGAATTACTTTTTTTCTTTCTTTATCTCCATGAAAAAATTGTTTAGCTCTTGTTTGTCCTAGAACAACAGGGTTTACAGCTTCAAGATGGGAAGGGTTATCTGTAAGACTAACATGCACAGAATTATCATCAAATACTCTATCAGAAGAAGCCCCGAGGTGATATTTCACGTCTCCTGCGCTATCTTCACTTGATGAAGAGCTTATTTCGCCTGCAAATTCATTAAATATTCTTTTATACGATTTTTGTAAAACATTTGCCAAAACATTTAACCTCCCTCTATGAGACATTCCGATTTTAACTTCTTTTACTATGTTTTGTCCTCCAATTTTTATTATTTGTTCTAAAGCAGGAATTAAGCTCTCTCCTCCATCTAAGCCAAATCTTTTTGTTCCCACATACTTTGTATGCAAAAATTTTTCAAAACCATCAGCTTGTATAAGCTTATTAAGAATAGCTTGTTTACCATTCTTGGTAAATTTTAATGAGTCTTCATCCTTTTCGACTCTATCTCTAAACCACTTTCTCTCTGTAGGATTTGAAATATGCATATACTCATATCCAATTTTTCCACAATATGTTTTTTTTAAAAAAGCTAAAATTTCTTTTATATTTGAAAATTTTCTATTTATAACACCGTCTAAATAAATTTTTTTATTATAATCATTTTTTTTAAAACCGTAACTTTCCGGATGTAATTCATCCAAATATTCTCTTTCTCTCATTTCTAATGGGTCAAGATCTGCAATTAAATGTCCCCGTTGTCTATATGATCTAATTAATGATACAGCTTTAATTGATTCGCCATTAGAAATGGATAATTCTTTTTCAGAAATTCTACTCGAAATATTTCTTTCTAATGTTTGATCATTTTGATCATTTTGATCATAAAAGTTTTTTTTAATTTCTTTTAAATCTATTTTTTTTTTTATTGGGCTCCATGATGGACCATTAATTTCTTTAGTAACAATTTCTAATTCATCTCCAATTTGTTGGAAATATTTTTTCCAGCTTTCAGGTAAATCTGGATCTTTATTAATAAATTTTACATACATTTCTTCTATAAAAGCACTATTACTTTTAGATAAAAATGATGTTTTTCTGTAGTCTAAGTTTTTTGATGAGGACATCTCTTAAATTAATATAATACTTAGAGAGTATTTTTCAATTAGACAATTTATTAAATAAAGTTTTTCCTATATCAGCTGGTGATTTTGCAATTGTTATACCACAATCTTCCATTTTTTTAATTTTATCTTTTGCACCACCTTTGCCTCCAGAAATTATTGCTCCCGCATGGCCCATTCTTCTCCCAGATGGAGCTGTGATTCCTGCAATAAAACCTACCATAGGTTTTTTAATTTTGTGATTTTTTACAAAATCTGCAGCCTCTTCTTCAGCAGTTCCACCAATTTCCCCTATCATTAATATAGATTTTGTTTGATCGTCTTTTAAAAACAAATCTAGACAATCTATAAAATTGGTTCCATTGATTGGATCTCCCCCAATACCAATACATGTTGATTGGCCAAGTCCATTTTTAGATGTTTGTGCAACAGCTTCGTAGGTTAAAGTACCAGATCTGGATACTATTCCTACAGATCCTTTTTTATGAATATTTCCAGGCATTATTCCTATCTTGCATTCATCTGGGGTTATAACTCCCGGACAGTTCGGGCCAATCAGTCTAGAATTAGAATTAGTTAATTTTTTTTTTACTTTTAGCATATCTAAGACTGGGATTCCTTCAGTTATACAAACTATTAATTCAATATCAGCATCTACTGCTTCTATAATTGCAGATGAAGCATATTTTGCAGGTACATAAATCATTGTGGCATTTGCATCAGTTTTTTCTTTAGCTTCTTTAACAGAATTAAAAACTGGTCTTTCTAAATGTATTTGTCCACCTTTATTAGGAGTTACACCTCCGACTAAATTAGTTCCATATTTAATTGCTTGTTCTGAATGAAATGTTCCGTGAGTACCTGTAAAACCTTGGCATATAACTCTTGTATTTTTATTTACTAAAACTGACATTTATTTTATTGCCTCTACAACTTTTTTTGCTGCATCGGATAAGTCTGTAGCAGATATAATTTTTAATCCTGAATTATCTAAAATTTTTTTTCCTTCTTCAAATTTAGTTCCTGCCAACCTTACAACTAATGGAACATTAATTTTAATTTCTTTTGCAGCATCAACAACTCCTTGTGCAAGAACATCGCACCTCATTATACCTCCAAAAATATTTATTAAAATTCCTTTAACATTTTTGTCTGATAATATTATTTTAAATGCAGCTGAAACTTTTTCTTTTGATGCTCCACCTCCAACATCTAAAAAATTTGCTGGTTCTTGACCATACAACTTAATTATATCCATTGTAGCCATAGCTAGTCCTGCACCATTAACCATACATCCAATTTTGCCATCTAATTTTATATAAGCTAAATCATGCTTGCTTGCTTCTATCTCTGTATCATCTTCTTCATTTAAATCTCTTAATTTTATAATTTCTGGATGCCTAAAGAGCGCACTGTCATCAAAACTTATTTTTGCATCTAAACAAATAATTTTATTTTCTTTTGTTAAAATTAATGGATTAATTTCAACAAGATTT
>MDTG01004972.1_pt1 | contig 10131 bp, 10 predicted proteins | sample 811421 | NCBI WGS metagenome assembly MDTG01 (sample SAMN05326645, study PRJNA326480) | marine metagenome | isolation source: seawater | place: Pacific Ocean: South East | collected 2011 | reverse complement strand
TAAAACAACTTACTAATACCAATAGGTTTTGACTAGTAAAATTTTTTTTCTCTACTGCCAAGCATATGCCAACTATGTGCCAACTCGGGACAAAGTTATTTTATAAAATCTTTTAAAAATTTCCCTTTGAGTCTGTTGCAAGCATAAGTCATTGTATCTCCTCTTTTATCTGTCCTTTTAAGCTCGAGAGTATTTCTGTGAAAAGTAAAACCAAGCATGCTTTCTGGAGTAATAGCGTACATAGTGTATTCTTTAATTTTAATATTGTCATAGGGAATTTCTTTTACCTCTTTTTTTTTATTAATATAATAAAGTTGACTTTTTTTAATACCATAATATCTGAACTCGTAATTGCCGGTAAGAGAAAAACATTCTAAAACCAGACTATCATTTGCTAAAATTTTTGGCGCAAAACCAATTACACAAAATAATACTAAAAATATTTTAAAAATTTTCATTTAGTTCAAATATTTCTTTTGCTTTCTCAATGTGCTTAACTGAAAACAAACTCCAAGTTAACCAAAGTATTCGTGATTTTAAATCATCTGCATTTTTTGAAGGCATCTTTTTTAAATAATCTAACGTATGCAGATAAGAAATACCTTTGCCTTTGTTCGCGATAGTTAAAACCTCTTTGTTACACTCTCTCACAACAAATTTTTTATGTTTCAATTTAAGATTGTTTATGTAAAATTTTACAGCTATTCGAACCCTTGTATCTCGTATTTCATTCATAAAGAATCATCGTTATATTTTTTTAATTAGGCCAGGTAGAAAGATAGATGAAAGAACCTGGCCTAATCTTATGATGGAAATATAAAAACCATCTATAAAGAGAAAACCCTAACTGGAGATTTGGAGGAAAAGGCTCACTCTTATAATTAATAACGGGAGAAACTTTAATTGTTCCAATTTATTTTTTCTCTTTGAGTAATTTGTTTAATCTATCGATTTCAGTTTTATATTGATCAACTTCATCTTCAAGATTTTCAATTTTTTCCTCTAATGCCTCAATTTTATTTTGAATTTCTTCGTTTTGTTCAATACCTCTAAATTGTTCAGTATCATTATCGAAGTTAAGCAACTGCATATTATTGACTTGGAAACCCAATGAAAAGATAAATACTGCTGCTATTGGATAAGCAACGAAATTTCTAAATGGATTTTGGAAAATGACATTGAATATATTTTCTTTATTTACTTTAGTTTTTTGATTGGATTTAATCTTATCACTGTCTGATGCAATGTCTGATACATAACCACTAAAAAAATTCGATGATAATTTCATATCATCATAAGCTTTCTTAGCCTCAGAATTAGAAGAAATTAAGTTCTTAGCTTTTTGCTGATCGGTTGTATTAAGTTCCCCGTCAACTAATGACATTATTAGATTTAAATCTTTTTCTGTAAGCTTATTTTTCATTTTTTAACCTTTTCCTAATGCAGTCTGCTACTTTTGTTCTAGCTCTTAAAAGACTACTTTTAACAGTTCCAACCGGAATATCCAATCTGCTAGCTATCTCATCATATTTTAACCCCTCAGAAAAAAGAGTTAAAACTGATTTTTGAGTTTCATTATCAAGATCAGATAAACAATTTTGGGCAATTTTGTATTTACTTTCTTTCGAGATAGTAAATTCTCTTTCCATCATGCTTTCCTCCGGGTCCATAGTTCTAACTCTTACATTTTCATCTAAATCCCTCGCTTTGTATTCAATAAAGTTTGTTGCATTATTATTTAACGTATCATCGTCTTGATTGTTCCCAATATTTCCAAGTGAGACAGTCTTTTTTTTCTTCCTTTTAATATCAATATACTCACGTCTAATTATGGTATAACTTAATTTAAGAAATTCTGAGCTTTCCTTTATATTGGGATATTTAGTCAGGATTTTCTCCATTGCACTTGATACTAAATCACCAGCATCATCTTGAGAACCAGTCATTGCAGTTGAAAATCGAAGCAATTCCTCAATATGTTTTTTTTTAAATTCGGACATTTTTCTTGATATAGTTAATCTATATAATCACAAAAAATGAGCAAATACTTTAAATATTTTATTTTGATAAAAATAACGATTTTTCTGACGTTCCAAGTTAATGCAAATGAACAAAAATCAAATAATGTTAACTGGGCAAAGTGGCAAGAAGATTATCAAATTATTTTGGAACTTCAAAAAAAGCACGGAATTAATTCAAAAGATCATGAATTTGAAATAAGAAAAAAAATCTTGGATTGCCCAGTTCAAGATAAACCAGAAGTTGATCATAAAAAGTATTTTAGTGAAGCAAAGAAATTACTTAACTTTTATTTTGAAGAATATAAAATTCTTAAATATGACCATACAGCTAAAGACTATATTGATTTTTTGAATTTTGCAGGTTGGTGCGCAGAAAAAGTACATGCTGAAAAAAAAAAATATATAAAATACGTCAGGGATGCAATTGATGAAGGAATTTTTGAAAAAAAAATTCTATTTAGTGGTAAATCCGACCCATTTATTGGCAGTCTAATTTTATTTTATGCCAAGTTTACTAATTTATTTGATGATACACCGATACAAAGGCAATGGGTCTATGATGAAAAAATATTGAATACTATTTTAAAGTCTAAAGATAATTTAACTCTTTTAATGAGTTTTTTGCTACAGTCTGATCAAAGACTTTATGATGATTATACAATTAATAAAACCATTGAAATTGTAAAACCATTCATTGAAAATTATAAAGCAAATAACAATGAGTTAATTGAATTTTCTGATTATATAATTTTATCAAAATCATATTTAGATCTTCTTAGATCAGCCAAAAGAGCAAAGGAATGTTCAAATTTTTATGACTTAAAAATTTCAAATATAAAAATTGATTTAAAAAATCTAAATAAAAGAATAAATTTAATAGATTTACGACTTCAGTGTTCAATGGCAGAAGCAGATTTTAATAGTGCTTATGATTTAATGAAAAGTAAAATAAAGCTAATAAAAGAGGGTTTAGCAAAAGTTAAATACTCCAAAGATGATGAAGAAGATCTATATAATAATTTGATTAGATCGATGTATGCTAGTGGCTCAGCTTTAAAGACTACTGAAATCGGTTTAAATGAATACGCTGAAGCTGAAAGACTAATAAAAGATGCAAGAGAGTTAAATAAAAGTTATTTTTACAATAGAGATTTATGGACATATTTATATCTAAATCAAAATTTTATTGAAGATGATTTAAGAGAGTCCAAGTTTTATAAAGCGGAGACCTCTATTAATGAGGCAATTTTATTAATAAACAAACTAAATAGCGAAAATTATAGATACCATAAATTCGGGGACTGGAAGGAAGAGAAAGAGACATACTTAAGAGATTATCTCACTATGTATGCCCAAATTTTTTTCTTAACTGGTAGATTTAAAGAGTCCATAGACATTTATGAAAAAGTTGTAACCACCTATAAAAAAAGATTTAAAAAAGACTTTGGAACCTCCGACATTACAAAAATAAAAAGCGCTTCAATTGAAAAGTTTCATCTAATGTCAACATACATGAATCTCTTGAAAATCTACAATAAAGTTGGAGATACAAAACAACAAAAAAAATATGTAAATATTTTATATCAAATTTGTAAAGTGGATGGGCAAACAATTGCAAAAGCCTTATGCAGTTCAATTTATCGTGAAAAAATTGAATATCACAAACAATCTAATGATCTTGATGGGCTGATTAAAACTATAGAGGAAATTGAAAAATTCTATGCCAATTTTAAAATTGTTAATCCATATATAACTTTTTTATCGGAGCAAGAACTTCTCCAAGCAAAAATGGAGGCAAATATACTTCAACTAAAGATTTTAGAAAGAAAAAATCAATCTAATTCTACAAAATTTAAAAAACTTAACGAACAAGGCTGCCATTTTGTAGATCAAATGAATCAAAAAAATACAGAGATGTCTAAGTTTATTAAGAACAAGCAAGTAAGTTATGATTTTAAATTCAGATTCTCCACAATTACAATTGGAACGTACTTTATGGAGTCCGGACTTCAATGTGAAAAAAAAATTGAAGATGCTCAAATTCAATTATCCCAAATAGATGAAATAATTAATCTCTACGAAAAAAAAATTGAAAATTGGGTAAAACTACCTCAAGATTTTTATAAATCGGACCTATCTGAGGAGATATTAACTCAATTATTTGAAGTAATAAGTTTATCAAAAGATATTTACCCAGAAAATAAAGAAGAATTTGATATGAGAGCAAGAAAACTTTTCTATTTAAATCAGTCTGGAAAAAATTTTTATCTTACACAATCGATAAAAAGATCTATTAGTGAAGAGGTTGTAGGTAATTCAGAGTTAAAAAAATTAATATCTAGTAGAAATTATATGCAAAGAGAATTAGATCAGTACACAAAAGAAATTTTTTCACTTGAAAAAATACAACCTAAACATTTCTCGAAAGTTGATGAATTAAAAAAAAATATTTCAAAATTAAATAATGAAATAAAAAACAATCATTCAGAATTTAATGAAATTTTGAAACAGAATTATCGTCATATAGAGGAGGTTCAAAAGAAGCTAAAAGAAGATGAGGCTATGATTGTTTTTGATGGCCACCTATATGTATCTGCACACATTATAACAAAAAGAAAATACGAAACATTCTCAAATTATGGGTTAGATGGTAAAAATGCCAAGATAGGTTTAAACTTGGTAAAAACCCAGTCCAATCCAAAAAGCAAAATTAAAGATTTAAAAAAAATCAAAAATGATTTGAACTTAAGTTACGAAAGGATTTTCAAACCTATTGAAAAATATATAGATAATAAAGATAAAATTATTATAGTGAGCGATAAGATCTTTGAGGATTTTCCTGTTGGGCTATTATTTGATAAATCAAGAAATCTTTATCTAGCTCAAAAATATTCTATTTCTTACTATCCTTCTGTAGGTTCTTTCATTGACCTTAGATCGAGTAATAATCAAAAAACTTTGACTACAAAAAATAATTTTTTGGGAATTGGAGACCCAAAATTAGACGCAAAAAATGAAAACTTTAATATCGTAAGTATTAATGATTTTAAATTTAATTCTAGAGGAATTTTAGAGGACACTGCAAAAATAACTGAAATGTTTTCAAACCTTCCTTACTCAAAGACAGAAATTAACGAGCTAGGTAAACTTTTCGAGTCAAAAAAAATTCTTTTATCCGAAAATGCAAATGAAAGTATAATTAAAGATTTAGATATGAGGCAATTCGATATAATCTCTTTTGCTACTCATGCCTCAGTTTCTGGTTCACTAGAGGGTTTTAATGAACCTTTTTTAGTATTAACACCACCATCTGAACCAACAAATGAAAATGATGGTATACTTACAGCGTCAGAGGTATCGTTATTAAATATAAATGCAGATATTGTAATTTTATCCGCGTGTAATACCGCCTCAAAAGACAATGAATATGCCCCAGGATTTTCGGGATTAGTATCAGCTTTTTTTAGATCAGGTGCGCGATCAGTCTTAGCAACTCATTGGCCTATTTCTGATAAGGCAACTTCTATAATGATAAATGAAATTATTAAAAAGAAAGTTTATAATAATCTAGATTATTCAAGCGCTCTAAAGCAAACAAAATCAGAATTTATTCAAGGAAAATATGGTAAAAAATACCAAAATCCTGCGTTCTGGGCTTCTTACGTTATTATTGGCGGTTAAAAAAAATTCTTAAAATAATTGGAACAATAACTAAGCCACCTCGTTAGCTAGTTATGCAAGTAAACGTAAACTATAAACAACAACAAAGGAGGTCGTCCCCATCATCGAAAAAAAGCTGGTGTAGAATGCCGATAAGCGAAAACATAAGAAATTGCGACCTGTTCTACACCAGGTCGTTTAGTGAGAATAAGAAAAATACTCGAAAAATCTTTTTTAGAAGTTTTAAAAACAAGTCAAACTGCAAAATATTTATATTAAATTTAAACAACCGTTTTAAACGTAGATTTAAACGTCCTGTAAAATTTAGGATTAATTTAAGATGTAATAAAATTCAATATTTTGATGGGAGAGCTTATGCTGAGAAATAAAGCATTATTTAGTAATTTTATCGAAAATGTAATTAAGAATCCATCTACTGATATTCAAAAAAATTATATGGATATTTTATCTCAAGTTGCAGAGACAATAAAATCTATTTGTGAAAGTGAAAATCTAATATTTAAATTAAATTATCGAGGTCGTAAATTTTGGGAGAATATTGGTAAAAATATCGAGTCATGTTTTGTAGACGGCGGAATATACAGCTCAGCTTTACCTAGTTCAGCACCTTTTGCTGTAAGAACAAAAAGCTATATCATTAACCCATCTAAATCTTTAACAGAGCGAGAAAAATTTGAAGAAACACTTTCGTATATGGGCGATCTTTATGATGTTAAAAATAATTTATATGATCTAACAGAGGATCCATACGAAGACAATCAATTAATTACTAAGAAAAAAGATGTTGCTAGAATTTTATTTGAAATTTCCACAATTGTTAAACATGTTTATGATAAAAGAAAATTCGATTATTGTTTTCTTCATGGCCCTTTACAAACTCCGGTAATGCCTTTTTCTGGCCCAGAGTTTCCTACTTTCAGAAAACAAGTAATTAAAGATGTATTACCTTTTTTCAGAATTAATGATCTTTCAGAAAAAGAGAGACACTTTATAAATATTTATTTTAATGCTCTAAAATATTTAAACCAATCCAAATTTCCAATTTATGGAGTTGTTGAAAAAACTAATTCAACTAAATATACAAGAAATCTATTATATCTATCTGTTAAAAAAGGAGCAATTTCTGAAAATGATTATGATAAAATTTTATCAATAATCAAAAGATACAAATTAACAGATGCAAGTTTATTTGAAATTATATTATCTGATTGTGAAGTACTAAAGCCACTTCAAATAGATACTCAAATTTCTGCAAAAGTTGCTGGTAGTGAGTGGGAAGAGAAAATTAATTCTTTTCCAAAATCCTTTGTTGGATTTATTAAAACAACTGAAAGTCGGGCTCCGATAAGAGTCGAGTCTCTTTCGAAACCAGTAAATTTAGAAAAAGATTTCGAATATATTTTATCTTGTAGTAAACTTTTACCTAGTTATGGTTATCCGGTAGGTTTGGACATTGTAGATAAATCAGCAAAAATTCCAAGTTGGTTAGGTAGAGCGGCAAAGAATCATTATTCCAAGTTTTATTTAGATTTAGCAATTAAAAAAGATGATAAAAAAACAATTGACTCTGCTCTTAGCCAAATAAGAGGTCACAGATCATGGAAAAATCGTCCGAGGGCAGGGAGGATATAGGTGAATAAATTACTTAAAGAAATAAAAGACATTTCATTAAAAATTTATGATGAACTTGGTGCAGTTGATGAAGATAGTATTCAAGTTGCAATGTCAATAGAGTTAAGCAAATTAAAAATATCTCACTTAAGAGAAACAACAATACAAGTCTATTACGATGGTCATCCACTCAGACGTTTTGAACTAGATTTTTTAATATCCCCACATTCTGATCTAAAGAAACATTTAATTATTGAAACTAAACTTTCATCAAAAATTTCTGATGAGCATAGACAACAATTAAGAAATTACTTGAGATCCGCGCCACTCAATAATTTGAAAGAGTTAAAAGAGATTAATATGGGATTACTCATAAACTTTAAAAAAACTGAAAAGTACAAAAACGGTACTAATGAAACTCCAACTGAAAAAGTTGATATTGAGTTATGGCAAATGAAAAATAATCAGTTTCAACAAATAGGAGTTAAAATATGAAAGGCAAAAAAGATAATAAAGTGGACTTAAAAGTTCTTCCAACATTAAAAAAGTTAAGTGATCCTTGGATATCGATAGGCACAATTCTGGGACAAACGACTATAGATGATTATACATTTCACCTTCAAAAATTTAAGGCAAAGAAAGGAGATATAGTAGCGTCAGAAGCAAAATTACCTACAGGTGATGGAAGAATAATCGAGGTTATAGTCTGGGGAAGAATAATGGAGATAAGTTCTACTAATGAGTTTTTACCGAACGAGGCAACTAAGGAACTAACTGATGGAAATATTTTAATACAAAATACTATACTACCTTTAACTAAAAATGATGCAATTTGTATGGTTAAGAATTTAGGATATACGGAAAATGTTTCTGGAAAAAAACTTTCACTTAGACCTCTTAACTATCCTGTTGCACCCGGTGGATCAGTTAAATATCCGGCTTCTAAAGATTTAGAAAATCTTTTGAATGGCGAATTAAAAGGAAAAAATCCAATATATATTGGTAATTTAGTTGCTAGGAAAGATGTGGATGTTTCAGTTTCAGCAGACAACATGGTTTCGCGACATGTCTTAGTAATTGGTATGACCGGTTCAGGTAAATCGGTCTGGGTAAGACGAGCTGTAAGAGAATTGATGCAAAAACAGTATCCTATTCTTATTATCGATCCTCATGGTGATAATTTAGGCATAGTTCAAAAAGCTAAAAAACTATTTCCAAAACATAAAATTAAACTTTTTTATCCAAAAATATCTGCACCAAAAAATAATAGAGAGGTTATAAATACTTTAATAGAAAAACTTGGAAATAAACTTACAGATCCCCAACATGAGTTTCTAAATTGGTTATTGACCAATATTGAATATGAAGGAGGTTCTAGTTTAATCCAATATATAACTACACTTATACAAAGATCTAATGCAGCTGCTGAAAACAAAAGAAACAAAAAAAGCATTGTAGGTGCTGGTAATGTAAGTGCTGGAGCAACCACTATGGGCGTTGTTTCAAGAAGTTTAAGAAGAGTTTTAAGAAAACTTCAGGAAATGGAGCAAAGTAATACTAGCAATAGAGAAACTTTCCCACATTTAAAATTTGAGGAATTACCAGATCCCTATTCACAACCTGACAAAATAATTCAAAAATCTCAAGTTTCCATATTATATTTAAAGGGATATGAAAGTTTACCTTCAAGCACAATCGTATCAATTTTATTAGAAACCCTTTTTAATCATCGTTCTGTTGGAAGAAAAGCTATACCCCCTTTCTTTACAGTATTGGAGGAAGCACAAAATTTTATTCCGTCTAGATCCGAAGGCCAAGAGGGCTATCCATCAGTTGCCACAATTAAAAAGATAGCTACCGAAGGAAGAAAGTTTGGATCTGGATTAATGTTAGTATCTCAAAGACCTTACAGACTTGATGAAACTGTTTGTGCTCAAATGAACTCCTATATAATTCTACGATTAAAAAATGAGCGAGATCAAAGATTTGTAAAAAATACTATGGAAAATTGGGATAATGAAGAGTCAAAACAACTCCCTAATTTTGCTAATGGACAAGGAATAGTAAGCGGTCAAATTACTAGCTTGCCTTTAACAGTTCAAATAAAATTTGATGACGATTTAACAAATGATGATATTGGTGATGAAGATTTTATTTCTGATGTAGAGAAGTGGAACGATAGTGAAATGACAAAAAAAAGACAAGAATACGCTAATAATCTTGATAAAGTTTATGAGAACGACCAGAGAATACCAAAATGAAATTAAGCTGCCCTTATTGCCTAGGAAAGGGGTATGTAAATTTAATCAAAACATTATTTAGCTTGGGAAACATAAGAGTTGTTAGAGAACTCAAAGAGGAATGTGCTTACTGTAATTTAATACGTATTGACAAAGAGCTAGATACTGAAAAAAACAAAAAACACTAATTTAATGAAAAAAGAGTACGAGGTTATATTTGATAATAAATCATCATCGATCAAAGATATAATAAAATCGTTGGATGAATTAATGTTAAAGGTACTTACAAAACACGATGATGACGATAAAATCGGATTTAAATTAATTGATTATGACAACAAAACCTCTCTGACTGTGATTATTGAAAGTCGATCAGTAAACTAAATTTAGTTTAAATTTCTGTGCCAACTATATGCCAACTTTAGACAGAACATAGGGCAACAAACGTTCACACTTAAAACCATTGATTGAAATTCTTGATTTGAATTCCCGCTAAAACCCTTGTATATATTTATCTATTCAAAAGGGCCTGTAGCTCAGTTGGTTAGAGCAGTACACTCATAATGTATTGGTCCCAG
>MDTG01354032.1_pt1 | contig 10132 bp, 11 predicted proteins | sample 811421 | NCBI WGS metagenome assembly MDTG01 (sample SAMN05326645, study PRJNA326480) | marine metagenome | isolation source: seawater | place: Pacific Ocean: South East | collected 2011 | reverse complement strand
ATGATCTTGAGGCTCTCGCGCATGCAGAGCCACGCGCCCTTGAGATTGATACCCATCAGCCGGTCGTAATCGGCCTCGTCGGTTTCCTTGAGCGGCACCAACGGTGAGCCGACGCCCGCGTTATTGAGCACAATATCAAGTGCCCCCAGCGCTGTCACAGTGTTGGCGAAGAAGTCTGCTACGGCGTCGGCGTCGGCGTTGGCCACATCACATAACTAAGTGAAGGAAATACTAACGGCCCACTGAGAGTAGACATCCTAGCTGATTGTGCCGCCCGGAACTGCAGACCTGTCGCAGTTTCAATCTATTGACCGCGAAAATCCTGTTCGCGGCGTAGACCATGCCATCATGGAAAGATCGAGATCTTTGGGATAAGCTGTCACCGTTGAACACTATTCATCGAGCAACGACGCCAATACTCTTCTACGGTGGCGAGAGTGACTGGAACGTTCCGATACAGGGGTCAGAGCAGCTGTATCAAGTTATGCGCCGGGCTGGAGTAGAGACTCAGCTAGTTGTTTACCCTGATGACCACCACGGTGGATGGACGTTCCCGAACGAGAGCGAAAATATGCCTTGGTGGTTTCCCTGTAAAATTATTTCGGTTGAGCTGGAGTCCTTTGCAGCGAAAGGAGGCAATGTCTCCGTGGGTGCCCAGGGAGTCGGTCTAAATAGTTTTGGTGCAGGGGAGGTGAGCTGGTCTTGGTTGAGGGCGCGGGTGCCGAGGCGCGCAACAGTATCGGCTTCATTCTTGTGATTGGTATGACGATCGGTAAGCTGTTCACCCCTGTGTTGTTGCCGGCGATTTACGACCTCCTCGCCTTGGATCACTCTCGGGAAACTGCGCTTTTAGGAGATGAGTTGTTGTCGGGGAAGGCGGCTGGCCTGTCGCAGTCTGACAGCATGTCGGACTTGACCGTGTCGACTTGACGCCCGCACAGCGCGCGGGTTTAATAATTTGCCTTCACGCTGCAAGTGCCCAACGTCCACAGTAGCTCAGTTGGTAGAGTAGTGGATTGAAAATCTTCGTTTCGTTGGTTCGATTCCGCCCTTGGGCACCATCTAGAGATATTCAAAATATCCAACCTCTTGAAAGTCCCCTAACTCAATGGAAAATTTTAAAAATGCCCAATGAAAAGACCAAAGAACCGCAGTATCAGTCGCAGTTAGATTGGCGTGACAAGCATGGCTACTCTCGTTTTGGTCTGCAGTCTGGCTACACTTGGGGTAACGATCCTCGGCACGTCTTGTTTACTCTGGCTCGATACAAGTTCGTTGCTAAAATGTTTAGTGGGTTAAAAAAAGTCTTAGAGGTAGGATGCGGTGACGGAATGGGGGCACATCTAGTTATTCAAGAAGTGGAGAGCCTAGTAGCAGTAGACTTTGACCCCATTTACATTAGGGACATAAAAAATCGACTCAAGGAACACAACGCGTTCGATTGCCACACTCACGATATTCTCGATGGACCTCTGGAAGCATCGTTTGATGGTATTTATTCTCTGGACGTGTTGGAGCACATTGCTCAGCATAGCGAGGATCTGTACATGCAAAACATCTCTAAATCTTTGCATGAACAAGGAGTGTTCATTGCGGGTATGCCGTCTTTGGAATCACAAAAGTATGCCTCCGAGGGAAGTAAAGCTGGGCACGTAAACTGCAAAACTCAAACGGAACTAAAGAGGCTTGGCCAGCAGTATTTTCATAATGTGTTCGCGTTTTCGATGAATGACGAGATAGTGCATACAGGCTACCACCACATGGCTCACTACATTTTCATACTCTGCTGCGGTAAGAGATAACAAGTGGTTACTCGAAGCAAAAGCATCTTTGGAAAAGCCCTTTGAGTAGCTTTAACAAGTACTGGGAGATGTTAGAGAGTTCTGCAGCCCCTCCGCGTGGAGTTGTATCAGTGGGTGAAATTGAGTTTTCCGAACTTAAAGAAATGGTGGATTCGAACGACGTCGACGGGGTCAAAAAACTGATAAGTGCAATGTATTCTGGCACCGGTTGGATATTAAGAAACGCCGCCTCGACCGAACTGAGATCAGTCATGCTTGAATTAGCTCAAGAATGTTCTGAAAAAACCGCATCTTCTTTCTACAAAATGCTCGACGGTTGTCCAAACTTTCACCGGGTAATATCGGCCGAGATAACCAAAATTTACAGCCTATATGCAATAAAGCATTCATTCTATTTTTATAACTGGAATGTGGAATCAAATCTTGAAAAAAAATTTAAAGAATTAGTGTATGAGCATTGGCGGTATGTAAAATTTATCAGCGGAAATGAAATGACAAGATATGAAAATAATATTCCGAGTGATGGCCAGATTGATAGATTACAGATTATTAATTACCCGCAGGGTGGCGGTCAATTAAGAGAGCACGAAGATCCGCGGAAAAACCAGAGGGTCGTGTCGGGTTTGATCATGAGTAAAATCGGAGTCGATTACGAGAGTGGCGGGTTTTACTTTCGAACTTTGGAAGAGGGTAAGCTGAATTTAGAATCTCGGTTAAACTTAGGCGATTCAGTTATGTTCTATGGCTCAATTCCCCATGGAGTCGACCCCGTCGACGAGCATCTTCCCCTGAATTGGAGTCAAGACGTCGGCCGGTGGTTCATAGGAATGTTTGTTAATGACAGTGATCACATTAAAGATCGTGTTACCGCAACGGACATGTCGGGCACCACCCATTTTCGGCCATAAGGGTTAGAGATTATGAGCGACACGATAGCTTCAGACTTGGATATCGCGCTACAAAAAAAATACCATCAGGATTTGGTGTTTAATTATTCAGAATATCCGACTAAAGATCATTGGAGCTCTGATTTCTTGGGCGACCAATGTAAAAGCGCTATTTTAGATTGGTTTCCGAAAAATAGAGACGAAAAGATTTTTTTTTACGTTCATATCCCATTTTGTGAGGAGTTATGTTACTTCTGCACCTGCAGCAAAGCAATCACCAGTGATTATTCCCGCGTTTCAGAATATCTCGAGCATTTACATTTGGAGATCGATCTTTTATTCGAATTTTTGAGAGAAAATCAGATTGATTTGAATGTCGGAACTGTTTTTTTTGGAGGTGGATCCCCGACGATATTGAGCAGGGGAGACCTTGAGTTATTGGTGGAAAAGTTACGTGGACTGTTTGACTGGTCCTCAGTCAAATTCTTTACCATAGAAAGCGACCCTAGGCGTGTTGACGAGGATCGATTGATTTTCAATCATGAAGTCTGTGGAGCTAATAGAATCTCCTTCGGGATGCAGGATTTGGACCCGGAGGTACAGCGGCGGGTTAACAGGGTTCAGCCATTCGAGATTTTTGAATCTATTTTGACAGATCGAGTTCGGGACTGTTACGAAGAGATAGCTTTCGATCTCTTAATCGGACAGCCCGGACAGACTGTCGAGACAATGAGCGCTACTTGCGACGGCATAATTGCGCTGAAGCCCACTCTAGTCCAGCTTTCTTTGATGGCATATAAACCTTGGGTCGCAAAATATCAAATGAGAATGCTGGCTGAGGGGCCCTTGCCAGACTTTTTTGAGAGAAAACAGCTTCTTGCAGTAATTCACGAAAAACTTGGCCGCGCTGGATATATTCGCACTGGTTTTGAGTGTTATTCGCTGCCAGGAAGCCCAATGACCAAGGCCTTCGAAGCCGGAGAAGCTCACTATGGCGCATCTGGGCACCAGCCGGGCGGACGAGTGAACTTCTTAGCAGTGGGCAGTTCCTCGATGTCTAACTTAGGGCAAGATTATTATTTCCAGAATTTTTACGACATTTCCACTTACCAAAAATGCGTTGCAGGCGGCGAATTAGCCATTTTTCGCGGTATGAAGTTGTCAGATGATGACAAGATTCGGCAGCACGCGACCCAACAAATACGTAGTTATTTCAGCTTGGACTTTGACAATTTTAAAAAAAATTATGGCATTGATTTTGAGACTTATTTTTCGACTGAAATGGAGTTACTAAAGCCCCTCGAAGAAGACGGCCTGGTGGAAGTGCAGCCCAGCAGAGTGCAGCTCACCGAAATTGGTCGAGATTTCGTTCAGAGTATTATGAATATTTTTGATGTGTACGATCCCCCTGTTAAATCGACGCGCGAAAGGCTTGAAACAGTCGCGAGCGCGAAAGAGCAGCAGAGAATAGTTCAGGAACGAGCTCAGCAATGAAATATCGAGAATTTTCAGATCTCGGATGGAGAGTCAGCGAAGTTGGTTTAGGGTGTTGGCAAATTGGGTGGTGTTGGGGAGATGTGTCTGATTGGGATGCGGCAAGCCTTCTAAAATCGGCAGCTGATCAAGGCGTTAATTTCTTCGATACTTCAGATACATACGGAGACGGGCGTAGTGAGAGATTCCTTCGAGACCTTCTAAAGTCACGTAACGAGCAGCTTTTCGTTACCACTAAGCTAGGTCGACGAATTAGAGGCACTACCTACGAGCGAGGGTTTAAATACGAGCCTATGGAGGAGTTTGTGGATCGCTCTCTCCTGAACCTTGGGGTTGAGGCTATTGACCTGTTGCAGCTCCACTGTCCTCCGGTAGAGGCACTGCAACAGCAGGGTACGTTCTCTGTGCTTGACGCACTCGTAGATAAGGGCAAGGTTCGGCATTACGGGGTGAGCGTTTATCACTTGACTGAGGCGGTTGAGGCATTGAAAAACCCTCGAGTAAAAAGCATACAGTTTGTTTTCAATATCTTCAGGCAACAACCTGCAGAATGGTTTTTTAAGATGGCTCGCGAGGCTGGCGTTGCCCTGATTGCGCGAGGACCAGTTGCGAGTGGTTTGTTATGCGGGCACTTTTCCACAGAGACCGTGTTCCAAGAAAATGACCATAGAAACTACAATCGGGACGGAAGCGCATTTGACATTGGGGATACTTTTTCTGGAGTAAGCTACGAGATAGGTCTCGCGGCTGTTGAGGAGCTCCGGAAAATTCTGCCCATGGGAGTAACGCTACCGCAGCTTGCTCTAAAGTGGATTCTGATGCACGACGAGATCAGTGTCGTGATTCCAGGAGCCGTCAATGCACGCCAAGTCAGCGAGAACATTAAAGCTACCGAAATGCTTGATATATACGACTTGATGCCCAGAATTAAATCAATTTATGATCACTTTATTAGGGCTGACGTCCAGGATAAGTGGCAATAGTGCCTCAGGGTTCCCCTTACTCGTTACTTCCGAAACCGCATTTCGGAAAACTGGGGTTGGGTACGATGACTTTTGGCTCTCAAACTTCTGACCAGTCAGCATTCGAAATTCTTGATGCGGCAATTGACTCGGCTGAGCCGGTATTAATAGATACCGCTGAAATGTACCCCATTTACCCAAGTGCTAAAACTCATGGCGAATCTGAGCGGATTATAGGGAGATTCATTAAATCAAGAAAATGTAGGGAAGATGTTGTGGTGGCCACGAAAGTCGCGTCCTGCAATCCACAGGGAGTGGGCGCGACTCGTTTAAACTGGATAAGGTCTGGCGGAGAAACGCTGAAATATGATCGCAAGAACATAGCTTCGGCAGTCCATGACAGCCTTTTGCGGCTTGATTTAGATTACATCGATTTAGTGCAGTTACATTGGCCTGAGCGGAAAGTGCCATTGGGGGATGAGCTGGATATTGATGTGTCTGCTCAGGCATATTGGACTCCCTTTGAGGAGGTTCTTGAAACCCTTAAAAGTCTGGTAGCGGCTGGTCTGGTCAGATACATTGGGATCTCCAATGAAACCCCTTGGGGGCTGTCCAAATATTTAAATCTTAGCTGTCAGGCAGGCGGTCCCGGTATTGCCTACGCTCAACACCAATACAACTTATTGAACCGCACAGTCGATATTGGATTGGCCGAAATTGCTGTCAGGGAGCGGTGTCCAATACTTGCATATGCCCCGCTGGCAGGTGGTCGACTTACGGGAAAATATCTTGATGATGCAAAACCTGACGGTTCAAGATATACAAAGTGGCCGGGGCCAGCAGGGAGGTATCACAACCGCCGTGTAGATGAAGCAGTAACCAAGTATTCTGAAATTGCGGTTCGAAATAAAATGTCTTTGGTTCAATTAGCTATAGGGTTTGTATTATCACGCCCTTTTTGCGCAGCCGTAATCTTTGGGGCAAGAACATTAAGTCAATATATTGAAGCAAAAACTGCGAGTCAATCTGAGCTGAGCGAAGACGTGCTAATTGAAATAGAGCAAGTTCATCGAAGTTTCCCGAATCCTGCAGTGATTGGTGCGATGGAAGTCGCAAACGCCAGTGTACCCTGAACAGTTAGCTGATGAATTGCAGTCTGGAGCGGGATACGCTGTCATAAGGCCTCGTTGTCACAAGCAACTTGAGGAATTCCGGAATAGGCTACTCGTAAAGACCAATGCAGATACAATAAACCAGCTTCGACGTAGGTTGGTATCCAATTCGAACGCTGAATTAAATGAGATTATGTTGCAGCTAATTAGCTTCACTGAAGCTTCTGGTATGCTTGCGGAAGCATTCTCGGACCATATTCGTGCGCTGTGCGGTCATGAGATATTTTTGCAGCGGCGCGCCAACGTGATAATGAATCTGCCTGGTGACAATCAGCGTCACCAGTGGCCCCATTACGAGTTGATGTCAGGTATATCGCCATCAACATATGCCATTTGGATGCCATTGCACGATCTCCTCGATGACGGAGGAATGTTTTACATTCCCGACAAGGAGTCCTTCGGCGTCATGCAACAAGAGCATGCCCTTGGAACTGTGAATAGCCCATATATGTTCAATTCTGTTGTTAATCGGCAGGTGCCAAAGCTTGAATTCGGAGAGGCGCTTATTTTTAATCCGTTTGTAATCCATGGCAATGTAGAGTTCGACTCTGTGCTAGCTAGAGTGGCTGTGAGTTTTAGATTTCAGAGCATGAGTGACCCGCTATACCAGAAAAATTCCGATTTTTTGAAGACCTGGGTTCTAGAGAGTTGCGAAAGTGACAGTCGCTAGTGTGACTACAGACATTGCAATAGGACCATTTTTAATCCCAAGCAACGCGCAAAATATGATAATGAACAGCTTTGCACAGCGATGTAATAAAAAGATAGAGATTGTTATCCCGGAGCCGATATTAAGTGACCAACTGCTTACCACGCAGTGGCTACATGAAGAGTTTGGGTTCAAATCAATTTTTTTTAGTTCAATACACCAATTGCCAACAGCTAGCTCGGACCTCGACAAACTTTGTGAGAATATGTGTGACACCGAGTTTTTCTTCGCAATCGAGGGTGAGATTGGAACGGGCCCAGAATTTTTGAAGGCATGTGCTTTAGAGCGAGATATTTTCTCTGGCGCTGAGAAGATCGATCAAGAGAGCGCTGATTGGCTGGATTTTTATCGAAACTCAAAAATTTAAAGTGCACAGGTCAGATCAATTAGGGATGATGGAGAGTAGGAGACCGAGGTTCTTAGATGGCCTCGCGCGCTGTCGTCAGTAACAAATTGGGAAGCGGGCTCATCAGCCCTGACGGTTGCGATTTGCACAATCTGATAATGCCGGCCTGAAGGCCTCTCGCGATAGAGTAAAACGTTATGCACGGTTCGTTCTCAGAAGATGGTTTCTTGGTCATTAGAAATGCGATTGGTAATGAATTACTGAGCGAAATACATCTAGAGATCTCGAGCTACTTCTCGAAGTCAGATCGTAACGAAGCCTCTTACGAGCCCGAGAAAAGTTACGAGGTGTTTTGTAAAAAAGCAGCCAGCTCGTCCTTACCAGAATTCGAATTCCAGCGGCCGATATGGGATTGGCTATCCTATAAAGGATTGGTAGAAAAGCTCCTCCTGGAGCCAAATCTTTATGATGCTATTGTTGATTTGATCGGCAAAGATTTATCGTATCTGGATGCGCCGTCACTTAATTTAAACCTGCCCTCGAAGGATTCGCCGCACAAAAATTACTTGTTTAAAGATTGGCATCAGGAGGTTTGGTCTGGTGCGAGCATTTCTAGTATTCAAGTTTGGACGCCTCTCCTTCAGAAAGACAATATTCAAGGGCAGATAGAGCTAATGCTCCAATCCCATAAGTGGGGACATATACCTCACAGAAACAGAGTGCCAACTGAGTTGCCAGGTGAATTTAAGACGCTGACAACTGACCTGCAGTGTGGGGACGTGATAGTTTTTAGTACTCTAATGCTACATCGGTCTGTCGCAGCGGATTACCCTAGACTCTCGATGACCGCTCAGATTCGGAATTTCAAGCGCAAGAGTGATTCGTTCCAAAATGAAAACACCAACTGGAAGATATTTTCTTACTCAGAGCTCACAAAGATTGAGAGAATTTTGGGAAATCACTATTTAAGTCCATTCAGGGTCATCGACGTGAATACCGATTACCTTTCAAATCATTTTCGACGAAAGTAGGATCGTCATTCTTTTCGCATCCTAACGGGCCGCTTGCTTCAGGTTTTCCCCAAAATTGGTAGCACCAAACAGTCCCTTGACGGATTGAGTGGGTCTAGGAGCTACTAAGTTTTCAGAGCTCTTTTGACAGTATCGGTGCCTTGACCCAGAAATGATCAAGGCCTCCGGTACCATACTAATTAATATGCTTGTTGGCGCTCACGTTTTCGGCAGTCATAGCCGCAAATTGCCGTCGGGTCTTTTTTGCGGCGGCTTTGGATACTTTTAGTAAATCGCTATGTATCTGATTATGTATCTCTGGACATAAATTTCGTGTGTGCGGCCTCAATCTTTTTGGAAGAGCGCTCCAATCTGCAAAGTTAATTGGTCTATTCGCCAGATTAAATCGACTGTGAGAAGCATAGTCGCTTGTGTTCAACCACCAAGGCGCCCATCGACTTACAACCGCAACTCTATGATTGGTCTCCTCATTAAGTAAAGGTGATGAATGCCACAGTCTTGTATCCATAAGTAGCACAGTTCCAGCATCTCCTTGGATTCGAAGTTCACCATCGATGGGTGCAGCAATATTGATTCCGCTCGAGGGGTCTCGAGGTTTTCGCTCGTCTAAATGTGTGCCGGGAACAACGATCGTGCCTCCCGATCTTCCATCGAAATTATCCAAATACAGGATAGCCGTCACGGCACAGAATGTTTGGGCAAACTCGCCAGAAATGAAACCGACATTTTCGTCGGGGTTACCTCCACCATACGCTATAGGGTCGTGTGGCCAATCACAATGCCAATCCCTGAAATAGCCTGGTCCGGAGTAAACACGGGGCATACCAAATCGATCATTGCCTAGGTCAGCATTCTCCTGACTCCCAGTCCCGCCATGAAGGACCTTTGAGTGGAGCTGGTGGAGGATGAAGAGTGGTCCAAATAGCGCCTTCAGCGGCCCCAGAAGGGCTGTGCTGCTTAACGCCCTCTGTATTAATGGCATCCAAATCAATTCATTAACGGGCTTTACCGGATGGTTTACACGACCCGATAATCTGACGTGAACGGCCAAGTCGCGCAAAAGCTCACTGTCAGAGTACCCGTCGAGCAATCTTTTTTCAATTTGCCTGATGTTCTCACTCTGTAGCTGAGCAGCTAGGAGTACTTCTTCTCGCGCGGATGATATGTTCGATTGAGAGACCGCACCTGCAACTGCGCAAAAACCGTAATCCTTAAAGCATCTCAATGCTATATCTAACGCGTCAGGGTCCTCTAGACTGAGGGTGTATTCTATTTCCTTCATGGGCTACCTCACTTTCAAGCGACCGACTACGTCTCCTGCGGAGTTTATGTGATGACAAATTACGGACAGATTGGATGCACAATAAGTTGTCTTAACCTCAGACAGGAAAGAGAAGTCGTTTACACTAATATTTAGCCTCAACCAATAATTACGGACAGTTCAATATCGCCATATATGGAGGTCGTTACAGTTTCGTAATTTGACTCCATGACCATTGTTGCCATCTGCTCGCGAATGTGGGGGGGTCTGGGGCGTCAGTGTCCTAAAAATAATTTACGATGAAAACGATGCCTGATGCAAATTTGGCACCCTTCCCCCCGATTCGCACTTTCTTTTGCTGAGGGAGAGTCAGGTCCATTTAAGCCGTTAATGTCGTGTTACTAGTAGCGGAATTTATAGTAATTGCATGGCTGCTACTGCCGCTCTAGAGCCTTCAGTTAGGGCGTT
>MDTG01249146.1_pt1 | contig 10132 bp, 7 predicted proteins | sample 811421 | NCBI WGS metagenome assembly MDTG01 (sample SAMN05326645, study PRJNA326480) | marine metagenome | isolation source: seawater | place: Pacific Ocean: South East | collected 2011 | reverse complement strand
GTGTTCGCGTCACTCGACTGGCCAGAGGGCTGCCAGCCGGCACTCAGATCGAATACGCCAATCCGGCGGTTCTGGCGGATGCCATCCACGACAGGCGGTCCGTAGACGGGGATTGAGGCTTCTCAAAGCCTTTTTTCTGGCTGGATGTCTGTTTTCATGGCACACTTGCATGAAAGGTTCCGAATCCCGGACTGATTGTCGATCCAGCAACGGTCGGGGACCAGACCGCGATACTATTTCGAAGGATTCGAAACACGATTCTCCTCTCGGAGATCGTTCACCAGGCAGGAAGCCATTCATGGGATCGATGCGATTCGATACATCTCAATCCATGCGACTCGGTCAGCAGATGAAGCTGAGTCCGAGGATGATCCAGTCGATGGAGATTCTGCACATGGCGCTTCCTGCACTTCAGGAACGCATCGAGCAGGAGCTTGAATCGAACATCGCGCTCGAGACCCTCGAGCCCGGCCTTGAACTCGAGGGCTTGGAGGCTGACGCCGTCCACGAAGAACTCGAACGCGAGCGCAAGGAATCCGATCGGGTCGCTCGTGAGGGTGAACGCGAGCTGGTGATCGGAGCCGATGGCGAGGCGGCCGATTTCGAACGTCTCGATGGGATGGAGCAGGCGTACGGTGACGGCTTCATCGAACAGGACTCGGCGGTGCCACGAACCACGCATCGCGAACAAGGAGACGGCGACAGCAAGATGGCCGCGATGGCCAATGCACCGTCTCGAGGTGAAAGCCTCGTCGATCAACTCCTCGGGCAATGGACGTTCGTCGAAGCCGAAGATGATGTGCTGGCCGCGGGCCGCGTGATCATCGAATACGTCCGAGATGATGGATTGCTCGATGCCGATCTGGAGACGATTCAGGAGCAGAAAGCCGCCAGTGGCGGGCACGAGCTCACGCAAGACCTTCTCGAGGAGGCCTTGGAACGCGTCCAGGCCGAACTCGAACCCCCCGGTATCGCGGCTCGAAACATCGCTGAATCCCTGCTGCTGCAGGTGGACGCCATGGACGGACTGGTCGACGAGGATGAAAGTCGTCTTCGCACCGACACCGCCAAGCTGATTTCCGAGCATTTCGAGGATCTCCTCGAGAACAGACTTCCTCAGATCGAAAAGAAGTCAGGAATCGACATCGACCGAATCCAGGCGGCGAAGGCATGGATGCATCGTCTTGAACTCGCACCCGGCCGACTGCTCGTCGACGAACGGGTGCGACCGATCATTCCCGATGTGCGGGTCGACTTCGATTCCGAACGTGACCTCTATGTCGCAGCACTTTCAGACGATCCATTGCTTCATCTGAGAGTGTCGCCGTCGTACACGGAGATGGCGAAGGATTCGAGCACCGACGTGCAGACTCGTGAGTTCGTCGAGAAAAACGTTCGCAACGCCTCCTGGCTCATCGACGCGATCGGTCAACGCAAGAACACGCTTCTTCGTGTGGTGAACGTCGTCTTGATGCGACAACGTGACTTCTTCGATCATGGGCCCCAGCATCTGAAGCCACTTCCCATGGTCGATGTCGCGGAACAGCTGGGCATCCACGTGGCCACGGTGAGCCGTGCCGTCGCGGACAAATGGATGGAGACGCCGCGCGGATACTTTCCTCTTCGTCGTTTCTTTTCCGGTGGTCTCGAGACCGCGTCAGGAAAGGACATGAGCTGGGAGGCCATCAAGGAGATGGTTCGCGAGATCGTCGATGCCGAGGATTCGACCAAGCCTCACAGTGATCAGAAGATCGCGGATCTTCTTGGTGACAGGGGCGTGACCATCGCGCGCCGAACCGTCGTGAAATATCGAGAACAGCTCGGTATTCCATCCGCCCGACGTCGCAAGATCCATGCAGGCTGATCCCGCCTCCTCGCAGGCCCTGCAGGTGATCGAGTAGGATTGCGCATCCCATGCGCATTCTCGTCATCAGCACGCTTTCCGACCTGAAAGAAGGTCTTCTTCCCTCGCTTCGGGAAGCGGGCCATGACCTCGTCGTGGTGGTGCCTTCGGTCAAGAAGGCCCGGGCACGCCGGGATCTGGACGGCTTCGCGCTTTTCGAGGGTGAACCGTCCTGTCCCGGAGACTGGCAGCGCCTCATCGAAGGGGCCGAGGTGGTCGTGCATCTCGCCTACTCGACACCCGGTGCCGCTGAATGTGACTTCGAACCACGACATGTCCTGCGGTCGGATTCCGTCTTTCAGACCACCGAGGCCATCGCGGGGATCGATTCCTCTCCGACGATGATGATCATCGCATTGGGCAGGTCCTCGGCGCCGGCCGATCCATCGGATGCTTCGATGATCCGGGAACGTCTCGAGCGAATCACCCGATCACTCGAAGGGAATGGGGTCGCTCATCGGTTCATCGATGAATCCAGTGCGAGTGCCATTCTCTCCGAGTTGCCCGGAGATGTTCCGACTGAACGAACCGAGCAGCCCGTCACCTCGCCACCGAACTCCGCGACTTCGACGCCTCGAGGATGTCTGGCTCTTTCTCTGGAGTCGCTGCTCGATGAAGCGGAGTCCTCCCGGACGTTCGAGCTTCTGAATCGACTCGCGTCCGACGGGGTCAAAATCGTTCTGTTCACATCGAGTGGGATGGAACAGATCCTCAGTCACCGTGACTCTCTGGGATTCTGCCGATATGTGATCATGGGTGATGGCGCGGCGCTGCTCGACATGAAGACGGAGGAGATGGTTCGCACCGAACTTCTCGAGCCGAAACTTCTCGAGGAACTCGTCACCGCGGCACGAACTGTCTCTCCGAGGCTTTCGATGTACTCGGAGCGTGGCATGAATCTGATCTCCGATGGTTCCATTCCTCCTCTTGCCGAGGCCGCCGGAGTTCTCGGGCGGCCTGAAAACGTCACTCAGGGTTCTCTCTTCGATCGACCCGCGACTCGTCTCTTCGTGCAAGGTCCGCCAGCCTGGGTGGGGCGTGTTCAGCAGATGTATTCGGAGGCGTGGTGGAAATCGGGTGTGATCGCATTGCTCGAGTATCATCCCGGTCTGCTCGGTGTCCTTGCTCCGACGGCGGATCGTTCCATCGCACTCCAGCGAATCGAGACGTTGCTGGAAGTTCCCAGGCGCTCGACAGTGGTGTTCGTCTCCAGTCCGCTTGATGCCGGAATGCTCGAGATCTACCCGCAGACATGGGCCTACGGACCGTTTTCAGAGGTCATCGGTCGTCACGCAACACGTAGTTTCTCCCATGAAGCCTCGCTTTTCGAGCTCCTGACCCAATTTCTAGCTCTTCAGGCTGTTGGATGAACGGGGACCCTGCGGGTGTTACAATGCGTTGTTCAGCACCCCTCTAGGAGATACCGCGTCGTGAAGATCTGGATTGATGGCAAAATGCTTCCTGAAGAGGACGCCAAGATCGGCGTGCTCGATCATGGCCTTCTCTACGGCGACGGATGTTTCGAAGGCATACGGGTCTACAACGGCCGGATCTTCAAGCTCCAATCCCACCTCGAGCGCATGTGGCAGTCCGCTGAACGGATTCGACTTGACCTCCCATTCACCCATGAGGTGATCGCGACCGCGGTTCGAGAAACCGTCGAAGTCAATGGAATCACCGACGGCTACGTTCGTCTGGTCTTCACGCGAGGTGTCGGAACGCTCGGGCTTCATCCGTTCCTGTGTCCCAAGCCCACGGTGTTCGTGATCGCGGACACGATCAAGCTCTATCCACCCGAACTCTACGAAGAGGGGATGAAGATCATCGTTGCAGATCGCCCGCGCATCCCGCGCGAGTGTCTGGATCCTCAGATCAAGAGTCTCAACTATCTGAACAACATCCTTGCCAAGATCGAGGCGATCGACGCCGGTGTTCTTGAAGCCCTGATGCTGAACATCGACGGCTGGGTCTCGGAATGCACCGGTGACAACATCTTCGTGGTGAAGGACGGGAAACTTTCAACGCCGCCCGTCGACGCGGGCATCCTCGACGGAATCACGCGTCGGTTCGTGATGAACGAGCTTTGTCCCGCGCTCGGGTTGCCGATCGAAGAACGAATGATGCGACTTGAAGAAGTCCTTGATGCCGACGAAGTCTTCCTGACCGGCACGGCCGCCGAGGTCATCGGTGTCTCACAGGTCGGAGATCATGTGATCGGTGGGGGGGCCGTCGGTTCCATCACGACACGACTGGTTCAGGAATTCCGTGCTCGTACAGGCGAGGGTGCTCCGGAGAATTGACCACTTGAAATGTCCCAAATGTGACTACTCACTCTGGAACATCACCCCGGGACCCTGTCCTGAATGCGGTCATCCCTTTCAACCCAGTGATTTCGATTTCAAACCCGGCGCCGTCGCATTCACATGCGACAGCTGCGATCAGACGTACTTTGGTTCGTCATCCCGAGGTCATCTCGAGCCCAAGACCTTCACGTGTGTCTCCTGTGATCGCTTTCTGGACATGGATGCCATGGCCATCATGCCCGCAGAGGGGTTCGTCGGATCTCACATGCTCCAGCAGGTCATTCCCTGGTCCCCGAGCCGTGGCAACCTGCTGAAACGCTGGTTCCTCATGCTTGGTGCGAGTCTGGGTTCGCCGGTTCGACTGGCGCAGGGGCTGCCTCCGACTCGCGGACTCTTCATCGGAATCATCTTTCTGCTCCTGAACCTGGTGGTGTTCGGGCTCTTCATGGCGCTTCCATTTCTTCTGTTGACCGGCATTGCATTGGGGGGGGTGACCGGGACTGCCGGTGGTCGCGCGCTTTCTCAGACCATCGTGTTATTCCTCCTGGTCGCTTTGATGTTCATCTTCGTGATTCTGGTCGGTACCTTGATGGTGGGGCTTCTCGTGCACGTGATGATCGTGCTGACCGGCAGGCATGAGAAAGGTCTCTCCGTCACATTGGCGTCTTTGATGGTCACCAGCGGCCCTCTTTGCGTGCTCGTCGTCCCCTGTCTGGGTCTGTACGCGTCACCCGTTATCATCATCTGGTGGTTCATCAATTCCGTTCTCGCCCTCAAGGGTGTCCATGGGATTTCGACTTTTCGTTCGCTCATGTGTGCCCTGGTTCCGATGGTCCTCATTGTTGGGGGTTTCATTACCCTGATGACTCTCAGTCTGTGAAAGGACTGCCGATTCATGAACAAGACATTGCTCAAATGCATGCTGGGAAGTTACGGTCTTTCAGCACTCATCGGCATCCTGTCGATTCTCAGCGGCGGTTTCGTCCTCACGCTGAATCTTCTGGGAACGAGTCTCATCATCTCCGGTGCACTGACGCTGCTGCTGCTGGCCGCTCTGTTGAAGAACTCAGGTCATCACAAGCTCAGATTTCTCATGGTGTTCAGTGCGGTGATGACGGTGATCTCCTGCGTGATCGCTCTCGTCTTCATCTGGTCTGGCTCGAACGATCCCGCCGAGCAGGGCATGAAGTTGATGTTCCTCGCACTCACGTTGTCCTTGAGCGGGCTTCACTTCGGTTATCTCCTGTTCTGGAAACACAGCAACACGGCATTCCGCATAGTCGTCGTCAGCCTCGGGGTCTTCAACATCTTCCTCGTGTCTCTGATCGTGACCGGGTTCTACTTCGACTTCATCTTCGATCTGCTCTTTCAATACATCGACGATGATTTCTTCGGCAGAATCGTCAGTGCGGTCGTGGTGCTCGTTCTGATCGGAACGATCACCCTCCCGGTGATGAACTTCATTCTTCGAGTGCGACACCATGAAAGCGACAAGGGAATCCCGCACCGACGCATCACCGTCGACATCTCATGTCCCAGGTGTGGATTCCAGTGTGAGCTCAAGGTCGGTCATGTCAGCTGCCCGCAATGCAAGCTTCTCATGAAATTCGAAGTTCAAGAGCCGCGCTGCGCCTGCGGATACCTGCTCTACCGATTCGAGGGTTCTTCGTGTCCGGAATGCTCGCGAGCCATTCCGGACCACATGAGGTGGCAGACGCTCACTCCGAATTCTGAATCGTCAGGCTGACGGTGTTCGACTCGCCGTCGTCCTGAGGCCCGGTCGCGGAAGCGCATCCCGCCGATTCATCCGAACCTTGCGCCGTGTGCAGTCGATCGGGACGGCAGGTCGACCAGTCGGTGATCGCGAGATCGGGAGAGGCCGGGCCGTCATGGACCTTCAGAAGGTCGTAGGCGTTGTCTCTCTGTGCGGGTACGTAGCCTGCGTCTCTGATGAGTCTGCAGATCATCGGTTCGTTGAGGCAATGCGTGCTACCTGCGGATGAGACGACGTTCTCCTCCATCATCACCGAGCCCATGTCGTTGGCACCCCAGAGCAGGCCCATCTGTCCGACGTGCGGGCCCATGGTCACCCAGCTTGAACCGATCGAGTAGATGTTGTCCAGAAACAGTCTGCTGAGTGCCTGGGTTCTGAGATAGGCACTCGCTCCGGCGACACGTCTTCTTCGACCGAACTGGGGATGGTCGGTGCGCTTGCCCTGTCCGTCGAGACGGGCCACCGCATCTCCCGGGAAAGGCAGTGAGAGGTCGTCATCAGGACCGAAGCCCCATTCCTTGACTCGTCCCAATGCGGTGTTCGAGGGTTGGAACGGCCATGAGATGAATGCCATGTACTTGCCACCGCTCTCATCTGAGAGATCGTTGATCGCATCATCCTGGCGTTCTCTGACGAGGTTCATGTGATGGACCCGGTCCGCGATGCCTTCAATGTGTCCGAACATCATCGTGGCTGAGGTGTTCATGCCCAGTTCATGCGCGACACGCATGACCGTGAGCCATGCTTCCGCATCGCATTTTCCAAGTCCGATCTTTCGTCTGACTTCGTCCGCGAAGATCTCACCGCCACCACCCGGCACGGACTGAAGTCCTGCGGCGTGGAGTCGTTCCATCACCCAGCGGATCTTGTCCTTGAGGGTCGCTCCCGGAGGATCGAAGAAGTTGACGAATTCGATGAATTCCGGAGGGCTGAACGCATGGACGTGGACCTGCGGGAACCGTTCCTTGATGGTGGTCAGCAGTTCGATGTACCAGTCGAGATCGAGCGCGGGGTTCATGCCACCCTGCATCAGGATCTGGGTGCCACCAATCGCGACGAGCTCCGAGACCTTTTCCAGCAGCACCTCGTGCTCCAGCGTGTAGGCATCCTCCTCGTCGCCTTTTCGCTTGAAGGCGCAGAAGATGCATTTCGCAGTGCAGATGTTGGTGTAATTGATGTTGCGATCGATGACGTAGGTTCTGACATGGTCGCCGTGGAGCACCTTGCATCGCCGATCGGCAAGCAGGCCGAGCCGCTGTGGATCACAACGGTGGTAGAGATCCAATGCCTGCTCTGGGGTGAGCCGGGCCGCACCGGCCACTACGTCCTCAAGCAGGCCTGGGTCGAGGGCGTCGAATTGTTGGTGAATGGTTGGTGTCATCGGTGTCTCTGGTCCTCATCATACGCTCCCTGAGTGCCTCAAGGCGGTTTGATCTGAATTCCTCGGTCGATGAGCTCAAGAAGGGTTATCGAACCGCCGAATGAACCATCATGGCTTCAGGATCCGAACATCCTGCTCGACGGGCCGAGCCGCTTTCGATCACGATGGTGCTCGTCGCTCGCAATGACGCTCCCAGAATCAAGGATGCGGTTCAGCATCTTCTGGCTCTGGATGTCGACCGTTGTCGCATCGAGTTGATCGATGATGGCTCGGTCGATGACACCTGGCGGGTCATCAAGGAGACCGTCGAAGCGGATGTGGAGTCACCTCACGAGATCGTGACCTCGCGCTTCGTCGAACCCATGGGCGAGCGCAGGCTTCTTCGAGCTCTGGCCGACGTGCAGACCGACATTGCTATCGTCGCCTCGCCCCGCGATCTCTCACGACCCGACCGGGTTTCGAGAATTCGCCATGTCTTCACGCAGACCGATGCCAGCGTCGTCGTCACCGACAGCGCACGTCTGGGTGGATCCATCATCGAACATGTCTCGAGTGCACGCCTCCAGGGAAGCGGGCCACTTGAAGCAAGAGAGATCGCGCTTCAGATCGCGTCCTCATCGACGAACCTCGGAACCATGGGCATGCGTCCCGAAGTCCTTCGCAACTGGGCACCCATCTCCGACGCGAGACTGCAGGACGATCTTGGAATGATCCTCGCCTTTCGAGGTTCGCTTCTCGGCGGCTGTTACTACCTCGACGAGCAGCTCGTCGATCATGATCTCGCACGTGAATTCGATCCATCCGACACTCGCAGTCGCGATGTGTGTCGTGAGACCATGTTCGCCTCACTCATCGCCTCCAGAGTCGGACTGCTTCAGGACATGCGGGGCCTTCCCGGGGATGTCTCCGATGATGAACCGGTCGATGGGGGCGCTGAGCATCTTTCACGTGTCAGACTCGAAGCCTCCTTGAAGGGCGTCTTGATCGAGCTCGCCGAACGATGGACGGACTCCCGAGACCATCTGATCGCACGTGGCATGAGCCCCGGATGGGTGAGCGACGCCGAGCATGATTCGAGCGTCGGAGGAATTCCCGACGGAGTCGAGGGGGCAGGCATCATGAGTCGTCTGACCACGTTCTTCGGCGGTTCGGATCGTACCGCGGCCTGAATGACTCGACCGTCGGCAGGCGTGTTCACACCTTGATCCTGGCCCAGCCTCCATGGAGGAAGCGGGCGGTGAAGAGCATGCCGCGAATCACGATCTCCCCACACAATCCGAACCATATTCCCGTGAGTCCCCAGCCCATCCAGACTCCCAGCAGCCAGGCCGCGGGAAGTCGGACACCATAGCTCGAGATCGTGGTGATCAGGAAGGTCCATTTCGTGTCGCCCACTCCGCGGAGGCCCTGTCGGACGACCATGTTCAATGCGAAGAAGACCTGGATGACCCCGCAGATGATCAGCAGCTTGGGAGTCTCTTCCAGATGCACGGGTTGATCGGAGATCACGCGAGTCAGCGCCTCGCCCTTCAAGATAAAGAGCACGCCCACCAGTCCCATGAAGATCATGCCCGCGATGGTGCAATTGATGATCGCCTTGCGCGCCATCCTGGCATTGCCCGCACCCAGGAACTGGCCGGCGATGGTGCCGGCAGCGGTACCCAGTGCGAAGCCCGGCATGAACGAGAAAGCCTCCCATTGAATGGCGATCGCGTGTGCGCCCACGAGCCCCTGGGTCGGGCCTTCGGTCAGGCCCAGGACGTTTCGTTCGATGATGGTGCCGATGAAACCAAGCACGAAGAGATTCACGCCCCACATCGAGATCCCCTCGGCGAACGAGGGTGCACCCACCTTGATGATCCGACCGAACATCTCACGTGATGGTTTCAATCGTCTGGATTCGAGTTTCAGATCCTTCACGCCGCGTGACAGTGCGATCGTGATGAGCAGCGCACCCACCAGATAGGCGATCGCGGTGCCTGCCGCGATGCCGCGAACACCGTGTTCGGCGGGATCGATCGGCAGGGGGTTTGCGATTGAAAACGACTGGAATTCGAGATCAGCTCCGGAGAGCAGCCAGCTGAACAGAACGTTGGCGATGTTCACGCCAACCATGATCAGGGCAGGCAGAATGGTTTCACCCGCACCGTAGAGGCACATCGATCCGACCATCAGGATGCCGCAGAGGGGCATCGAGACCGCGATCGTGATCACGTATTGCTCGAGGTATCCGGTCGCTTCGGGGGTGAGTTCCGCGAGATTTGCCAATGGACTGACCAGAAACCACAGCCCTGCGCCCACCAGAATGCCCCAGAGGAATGCCAATGAGAGTGACTGGCCGAGGGCGTCATGTCCGTCCTGCGCGTTTCCGCTGCCCATCGCTCGGGCGATGATGACCTGGCCACCGATCCCCAGGCCAGCCATGGCGATACCCACGAACCATGAGATGTACGAGCCGATTCCGATCGCATCCAGAGCCGGGTCCACCACCGATTGAGGAAGACTCCCGGCCAGGATCTTGTCGAACAGGCCCACCGTCGCGGCCATCGACTGTTGGAACAGCACTGGAATCGCCACGATCAGAATGGCTGCCAGCAAGGTTCTGCCGGCAAGTCGTCCACTTTGAATCCGACCCTCGGGGACCGGTGTCTCCGAGCTGGTCTTCACCGAGGTGTGGCTGTCAGGTGTCTCTTCAGGCGAATCATCGCTCGAGGAATCCTCATGGTCCGTCTTCGGGGGCACTACGAAATCACGCGCCCTTCTGAGAAGGG
>MDTG01002074.1_pt1 | contig 10132 bp, 10 predicted proteins | sample 811421 | NCBI WGS metagenome assembly MDTG01 (sample SAMN05326645, study PRJNA326480) | marine metagenome | isolation source: seawater | place: Pacific Ocean: South East | collected 2011 | reverse complement strand
GTAGGGTGAAGTCGATTGTTGAACCAAAATGGCTCCTGGTGCCATATGCTTATGAACCATTTCATAAAACCATTTGGAATACAGTTTGCCTAATTCGGCAGCATTTGGGTCAGGAAAGTCTACAATAATTACATCAAAAAGCCCCGGTACCTGTCGCAAATAATCCATAGCATCCACATTAATAATCATGACTTGCCCGGTTGCAGGGCGTTTGAGTCCTAGAGGATGTTTTTGGTCTTGACCAGCCACCTCATAAAGGCGACCGGGACGTAGAGATTTATTATTGATGAGTTGAACTTTTGCGTTTTTAAGGCTGCCATTGTTGAGAGAGACAAACCAAGGGTTATTTTGGCCTAAGTCAGTGATCATAGGGTCTAAGTCGCAAAGAACTATTTTCTCAACCTCGGGGTACTTCAGGACTTCTCTTGCGGCTAGCCCGTCGCCACCTCCAAGAATAAGAACTCGTCTTGGAGACTTGCTTATAGACATCGCAGGATGCACGAGGTTTTCATGATAGATTTCCTCATCAGCACTATTAAACTGCAAATGGCCGTTGATATAAAGTGAAGTTTGACCGCTTTGTGATTGAGTGACCACCACATGCTGATAGGGTGAATTCTTGGCCATGACCACTCTGTCCCGGTATAAGTACTGAAGGCCGTCTACTTCCCACTGGGATGCTTGATTAAATCCGACCAAAACTAAACTTAAAGATAAAACACCAAAGACGGTTGCACTGCGGAAATGTGGCATTTTCCGGCGAAAATAGACCAGAGCAACTAATGCAGTTATGATTGAAACCAGACCCAGTACAAAGCCCATCTCAATTACAGAAAAATACTTTGGTAATATGAACACCCAGACCAGAGCACCCAATAAAGCACCGATGTAATCCATTCTCAACATGGCGCCCAGGTTAAATTTTAATCCATTTGTATAGCGTTCGTTGATTCGGGTTAATAGAGGTATTTCTAATCCAATCAGCAAACCAATAGAACCCACAAAGAAATATTGAACAATGATATAGTGGGAATAAAAGCGGCCATAGGCGTACAGCATAGCCATTGGGCCGAAGGCTCCGAGCAAACCTAAAGCCACTTCACCAGCAATAAATACTGGTAAAATTTTCTTTTCTGAAAAATATTTCTGGAGGTCAGAGCCGACCCCCATAAAAAACATCATGACGCCAATAATGATAGCCCATTGTCGTACTGAATTTCCCAATAGATCAGATGCTAATTTACTGAGGGTATATTCATATGCTAGGCCACAACCTCCCATCACTGTAACGGAAAGGTATAGGATCAGGCTTTCTGTGGCTATCCAGGGCTTTTTGTTAAGAGCGATCTCATCTTCTTTTTTCGATGGCATATTAATCAACTTAAACTGTAAACGGTTATCTGAGAAGAACGCACGGGGACACTGTAACCGACTTCCACATTGCCGTCCCCCCAGCGAGACACAGACAGAAACCCAGAACCATCATTGGTTTCAAAATCCCAATATTCATAATTCTCTGGTTCTAGCTCATTACCATTCTCGCACCAAGTTGCTACTCCTGCTCTATCGAGGGTATAGGGTTGATCATGATAATGAATTGGTTCCTGTCTTGATTCAAGTTGATTCAAGTCAGTTATATTAAGTCCAAGTTCCCGAAGGTTTGGTTGTTCCAGAGTAACGGCAACTTCTTTACCTTCAACGGATAAGCTGAACTTTTCTTCTCCGCTCTCGCCCTCTAATTCAAACCATCGGGCTGTGCCCACTTTACACAGGTGCCTTGCGCTAATTTGTAAGTCAAAATCTCGAGACTCTAATCCCACTCCCTCCAGCCGCACAATACCACCAACATTAACATTGGCTATACTCAGATCTTTTTGAGGCAATGCTTTTCGCAATTCCTCAGCCTTCTTTAGGGCTGCCTGGTTACGACTTGTTAGCGAAGCTGCCGATTGTTTGTTGTAGTAGGCATAGATGGCAACACCAGATAGAACCATCATAACCAAACCAAGCCACATCATTTTTCTCACTCCTAATTCCGCACTGCAACATACGTTAATAGTGGCTACATGTTCAATTTAGCTTTGAGAGCCGCTAAAGAATCTGAGCTTTGTGATGAAGTGTCGCCAGCCAGAGCTTTATCAATTTCATCATCCACGCTAGTAGGTACGGCAGCCATTTCACCATATGATTCGGCGAGAGCTTCATCTTCAGAAACCTTGGTCTTCATTTTTTCCAGCATAGCTAAAGTGCCACCTGAATCAACATGAGCCAATTGAGCATTTAGTTTCTTCGAAGCTTCAGCTATTTTAGCTCTAGACTTCAGAGTGACTAATTCATTTTCCCATTTACTGATGTTGCTTTTTAGCTGAGACACAATCCCTTCCATCTTGCGGGTTTGTGCTTCCTGGTTATCTAGGGTTTGACTGTGAGTGACTGCAGCGGTCATAGCCTGATCTTTTTTAGCTAAAGCTTCTCCAGCTAAGCGGTCCGCTTCGGTTGCGTCAATGCCACCACTAGCACCTTTTTTGAGCAAAAGAATGGCCTTTTTTTCATAGGACTTTGCTAGCGATTTTTGTTCCTCGGCATCTTTACGCATTTTTATCAAGACTGCTTTGCTTTGGGCCAAACTTTTCATACTTTCTGCCAGGTCTTTTTGCAGATCTCTGATCCCTTGCTCAGTCATTTTTATGGGGTCTTCGATTTTATCAAGCACAGCGTGAGATTCTGACTTAACCACTCGAAATAATCGACTAAACATTCCAGCCACGTTTTCCTCCAGATAAATATAGTATGAATGGACAGACCTTAGCCTTGAGCCATTTCAATAATTTCACCACCAAATTCAGCTAACCCCAATGAAAGGGCATTGATTGAACCTTCAAGTTCATTAAGATCAAGGTTCGCCAATTGTAAAGTATCTCTATAGATCACTTGAGATCCCGATTCATCTACAACAAATGCTCCATGAACCAAATGACGATTCATTTGTAACAATCGTAACAGAATTTCAGAACTTGTTTTGGCTCGCTTTGAAAGGGGAAAAACAGTTTGTTCAACGATTAGAATCGGATCTTCACAATCCACAATTAGGTTTTTAATACCATTTTCCTCATCATCAATGACTACCAGCTCTTCGGCGGTATCTTCATTGACGATCTTTAGATTCAAATCGTTAATGTAATTTTTTACCGTAGCGAAATAATCTGCCATTTGAATCTCCTATGATTCTCCTGCATGTTTCTTCAAAAAAACTCATTGTAAAGTCTAAGGCCGTGATTGCCAACATTGGATTAACCCATCCTAATAGATTTTCAACGTTTTTTCGACTTTTCTTGTGTCTTAAAATACTCCCAAGCTTGATTTAAACCATGAGTCACTTCCTCGGCAACTGCTTTTCGCTCTGGATCGGTGCCTTGCATGTCAGGGTGATATTTTTTCATCAATGTCCTATAGGCCATTTTGATCTCATCGAACGAAGCTCCCGGAGATAATTCAAGGTTGGCGTAGTATTTCTGTTCATCGGTGGTGAAACTATCAGGCTGTTCCCTACTAGGTTGATGGCTATATGGTTCTTCGTGATTGGTATGCCACTCTGGTTGGTTGTCAGTTTCCTTCTTTTTATCCAGTAGGTCATTTACCTGGGCCTTAGCTATATCTCGGATTCTCCGAAAAACTGACATATCATCTCCTAATCAGACTATCCGTTTGGCTAACGAGAGTCTAGCGATTTAAAAAGCCTATTTCCACTGGGTTCCATCCACAAGACAACAGCAGATCAATTAAAAGTTAAACTGTCTTTTTGGACCGACAAATTAGCAGGGATAGTTGAGTTGTTCTGGTTAGCCAGAAGGTGCAAATGATTATGTCATGGCGGAATTTTGCTCACTTCATTGGTAAGGGGTTGCAGTAGAGTAAAACTAGCAGAATTAAATTTAGGCGTAGCCATGGCAACACACAATAAAACCTTTCTCAAGCCAGTAGACTTTTTGTTCCAGTTTGCTGTTTTAAGTATCATATCGATCCATTCTGGGGGGATCGCATCTTCCTTTACTCGATCTCCGCATAAATCATGAAGGTTAATCAGGAGAGTGGGAGGGGGAGCACCTTTAGTTTAGGCGGTTCACCTCCTAAATTATTTGATTGAGGTAATTTAGCCTCATTTTTAGATCAACTATGCTGATTTAGACACATTTACTCTCATATCCAAAAGCACACACTATAAATAATATTATTTAATTACAGTGTGTTAGTTTTTGGCATTGGATTTGCTAATAGAGGATTGATGGGCGGGGGCACGACCATTGATTAAGGCTGGGAGATCAGGTTATGAGATTTAAACATCAACGGCAGCATAGGAAAAAGCCGGAACCGGAGTTCTATGAGCGACGAGATCGTTTTAATAATATAACCGTGATAGCCCGTTGGCAGGGGCAGGAATTCTATATGACTACAGTAGATGAACTGGCCCTGCCAAAAGCCAAAAAGCAGTTAGCTAAATTGTTTCGTGGATTGTAATAATGGAACTCATTTAGTTCAGATAGTCCCTCTGCCTTCTCGATAAAATATCATCAAAATATTACCAATAGAGTAAATCAATCATGGGTTTACCTTCTCTTGTTCCATTTCAATTGTGAGCGTGTTGCTTCATAGATTCTTACCGTAATGGAAATTAAGTTTTCTTAACAACTGATCTGATGTATTTCAATGCAGATTTCGTTCAAATAGCCGATATGAAAGAGACCTTTTGCTCTGGTAAAGGCTTATTGTATATCCCTGATTTCCGTATGATTAGATCAGAGTGTATTGAATGCGATGATATAAGTGAACTCGTTGATCTTGAAGGTAAAGTAGCTCCTGTGAAACTAATAGCTGTAATAAAATCGATATCACCGGTAACTTTATTGCTAGTGAGCAGGCTATGGAAATCAAGATACAAGTCAATCAGGGTTTTTCGGGTGACATATCTAATGAAGATGTTCAGATTATCAAATTGTTGCTAAAACCTTATAATGTTTCCATCGCAGATGATGTGAATGAAGATTCAGTCATACTTCTTCTTAAGGTCCCTACAGCTGAAGGTTTAGCAAATAAAAAAGTAGCCTAACGAAAAAAAATTATTTCAGATCTTTTTTCTAATTTAATTATTGTGATCTCACAGATACCAACATATTTTCTAGTAGAAACTAATTATAGAATCCAGACAGTGAATGTCTAATGAACAAGTATCATGTTAACTACTGTGATTGTTTTGGTCTGTCAGTTGCCTTATTCTCAGGCGGAATAAACATTAGTCTACATGACGTTTGACCCTCTATTGCCTTGTAATTGCTTGTTAAAATAGCTAGGATTCATCAATTATAAAATATAATTGATGAATTTTGATTCCTTTTGTGAGGAGGGTTTTATATGTCAATCTTTCCCTATGTCTTGGTATTAATGGCTCTGGTTACAAATCCTGTGGCAGGGCTGGCAAAAACAGAAACTAAAGTGCATAAAGTTAGCCCTAAAACCGAGTATCAGGACTTCAAAGGTTTTGGGACTTCATTGGCATGGTTTGGGAATGCGATTGGGGGTTTCACTGAGCCTAATCGAACTCGGCTGATGGATCTGCTCTTTGATAAAGACAAAGGCTTAGGCCTTAATGTGCTGCGCTACAACATTGGAGGAGGAGACGCCCCTGACTGTAAACACAATAAAAAATCTGGTGAAACTCACATGCGAGATTTTGGCAATATGCCGGGTTATTCTCCGAAAAAGGGAGTGTGGGATTGGAATGCAGATGCTGGGCAAAGGTGGGTCTTGCAGGCGGCCAAGCAACGTTTAGGTAATGAATTGGTCGTAGAGGCTTTTTCCAATGCTCCTCCGTATTGGATGACCAAAAGTCTGTGTAATGCTGGTGCCAAAATTAAAGGTAAAAATAATCTACATGAGGATCACTTCGAGAATTTTGCTGACTACCTGACCGAGGTTGTTAAGCATTTCAGAGATCACTGGGGCATTCATTTCTATTCATTGGAACCAATGAATGAGCCTAAGATGGATTGGGGAGCCGGCGGTTTGCAGGAGGGTAATTCCTTCACTATTCCAACTCAAGAAAAGCTGATCAAAGCAGTTAAAGCCAAAATGATCAAAAAAGGGCTAGGCTCAGTTCGTCTGACTGCAATGGATGAATCTAGTGTGGACAAAGCAATTAAAGCCTATAATGGCTATGATAAGGAAGCGCAGTCGTATATTCAGAAACTTAATACCCATGGTTATTGGGGGACACCGGCTGAGCAAGATCAACTGCGTGAGATAGCTCGGCGTGATGGTCATGAGCTGTGGCAGTCCGAGTCAGATGGTTCAGGTAATCCGAATCCTTTTGATCCTCGCCCCTTTGATACAGAAAGTATGGTTTCTGTTATTGAGCTAAGCACTAGAATACGTACCCATTTACAGCATTTACGACCAACTGCTTGGGTCTTTTGGCAAGCTATCGAGAATTATGCCCAAATGATCCGTGAAGATGTGAATTGGGGGCTGATCGTCGCTAATTTTGAGCCAGAAGGTACATTTGGACTAGCCGCAGAAGAATGGAAAATTCACAAAAAATTCTACGCAATGGCGCAGTATAGTAAATTCATCCGCAAAGGCGCTACTATGATAGCAATGGATGGAAAGCAGGGGGTCGCTTTTCTCGACAAAAAAAATAACAAACTTATTTTAGTTCTAACCAATGAAAATAAAAATTCGATGAGATCGAGTTTTGACCTATCAGATTTCAAGACTACCGCTAGTACGGTAAAAGTTTATCGGACATCCCCCGACGAGACTCTGAAGAATTTGAAAGATATTAAGATTAAGGACAACAGCTTTAGTATGAATTTGATCCCACGTTCTATAACTACTTTTGTGATTGCAGAAGCGGCTCTATAATAGCCATCTATGATGGCTGAAAATACCTTGTGAAGTAAATGGCTTCACAAGGTATTTTATTATTTTTTTATACAAGATCTATTTTTAGATTCTGTGCTCATTTTATGTCTTTGTTAATGGTTTTAACGGTCACACCCTTTTTCGATGATGTCATCCCATTTCGCAACTTTATCTGGATCTCCAGCATTAAAATATTTTGCTCCTTTGTCTGCTTCTGTTCCTAGATAAGTATGTCGTCTTTCATAAACGTTATCATATGCTTTTTTGTAATGCCCCCAGCCTGCTTTGTTTGGGCCTAGATGTCCCGCTAAACCATGCTTTAAACAACCTTCGGAGCGCTTACGGTAGTTACCAACTTTTTGAGTCAATTGACGCCAACCGGTACTGAGATTACAAATCACATTCCAGTCTTTTTCATTCTCTTGGAGTTTGTTATAAGTCAAACCTTCATAAAACTTGGGAGTTTTGATTTTATCATCACTACCGCATTTTTGATCTAGTCCCATGACCTTGGCATCATTATATCTAGACTGAGTTAAGCCTCTAACCTTACCACCATTTGAACCCCAGCGATTTTCTCCGCTGTAATCCATACCCATAGTTGATTCAGCAGCCGTTTGCGCCAGCAATGTTATATAGCATTCTTCGAGATTAAGGTAACTTGCCTTGTTGTCTTCAAAATAACTGAAATTACCGTAATCATCGTCGAACTTATTTTTTTCGTTATTTGGATCACATGTAATTTTTATTGCTTCAATTAGTGCATGCGAGGGCGTTTCTTTCCCATTTCCGAGTACTTGAGATTCGTTCTCAGCTTTTGAGCATGAAATTAGCAAGAAACTTGATGTTAGTAATAAGGTATTTGTTAAATAGTGAAACGAGAACATAGCGTGTCTTTTCCTAATCGGTAATAATTAATTTGTTGTTACAGCGTATTGATATGTGCAAATTTGTTGCCAAGAAATCACAGTTTTAATTTTGGGGTCTTAGGCTTTATATTACCGTCAATTGATTTGACATTGAGGTCTGTAATGTCAAAGAAACAGTACAAATCTATCAACAATGTGATAAAATTTAAAATGTATAATTCTGAAAATCGGTATGTCTTTTCCACCTTATTTAGGAACACTCATGTTCATTGAAAGTCAAAGGATCTTCCAGCGGCTAGAAAATCTAATTAAAAATGGTCAAACAGCCTATGAGGACAAAGTCGTACCGGTTGATACTTCTACTTATTATCGTGAGGATATTTATGAACAAGAATTAAAAATGTTTCATAGGCTACCAATTCTGTTAGATATAGCATCTAATTTTGACGACCGGAAAGAGCAAAAAATTAATTTTCGAACTTCTCAGGACTATGAACTACCTTTAATTATAACTAAAAGCTCTAAGGGCGAGTTCCATGCTTTCCCGAATATTTGTCGTCATCGGGGAGCTCCTATTGAGCAAGAATTGGAAGGTTATAAGTCTAGTTTCATGTGTCCCTATCATGCCTGGTGTTACGATATTAAAGGGAATGTCACTTACATTCCCGAAGCCAAAGCGTTTCCGTCTAACGTACAGAAATCATTAGGCTCTCAGTATAAGGTTGAATCGACTTTAGGAGGTTTGTGGTTAAGCGGAAGGCCGGGCCAGGAAAATTGGAACCTATTAAAAGACTATTTCGGCCCTCTGGCATCTCAGTTGCAGATAGCCGCTAAAAACTTCCCCCGCCACTATAAAACAACTAGATCCAAATATGAATTTAATTGGAAGTTTCCTATTGATGCTGTTCTGGAGAGCTATCACATTAGTACTCTCCATCGTGAAACATTCAAGAATGTGCTACATGGTAACTTAGGACTTCATGATAATTTTGGTTTACACAGTCGTAACCTTTATCCATTTAAAGATCTGCGGGGAGTGACTGCAGTTGAAAACTTTGAAGACCTTTTCCAATGTGCCAGCATGGTTTACCATCTATTTCCTAATAGCATATTTTCAATTCAGCCCAATTTCTTGTTGTTAATGACTACTATTCCGGATGCGGCGGAATCCTGCACAGTGATAAATCATTACTTTATTGAGAACGAAATTATAGATCAAAAATCCTTGGATAGGGCTATAGCATTAACCCAGATTGGGGTTGAAGAAGATTATCAGTTATTACAGGTTGTTGCGAGAAACCTTAAAAGCCAACACCCCGTAGAATTCATCTTCGGGGGGCATGAAGCCATGTTGAGCAAATTTCATCAAAATATACGACTAGAGATTACAGAAAAAGCTCGAACTGGAGCTAATACTGGCAGTGACTGAGCTATCAATTGGATTTCTGGGTGAGCCTTCTAAATGAGTCTGAATCATATCGGCACAGTTAATAGTTCCAGTGACCTTTGGATTCTCATAAGTGATAGCGATCGTACAGGCGCCGCTATAGGTCATGCTTTTAAGGGTATCCACATTCCGATGCATGGCATAGGTACTGTAGGAGCCACCGCTATCGGGTATGCTAAGCTCTACCGAGCAGCTATCATACTTATTACCTAAGTCGCCAGAGCTATTACCATCAGATTGGGTGCAGGTATAAGTTTTGTCCGCAGTAGAAAAGCCTTTAATTTTTACTGTTAGAGCTCTATTAGTTTCTCCAGAAAATGTGGCCTGAAACAAACCTGTGTCGGCATCATTAGTGCATAATTGCACCCCTGTCATACTTATAGAACCACCTTCGCCATCAGTGGTTGTTGCCACTGTTAAATCTACATATTTTGTGTTATCAACGTTTGCTGTTTCACTACTACCACATCCTATTGCCAATAGAATGACTAGACAGACAGACGGTTTAACCTTCATACTTTCCTCCGGCTTAATGATTTGCGTTTCAAATTTGGGCTATATTGTCAATTTGGTCTCATTTTTTACATAGCCTGTTAAATACAGTAACCTGCTGTGAAAAAGATGTCGAGAATCTTCTGGTAGTTTTAGGGCTATTGATTTAGCGAAGGTGGAAATAATAAAAACTGAAGATTAAGTTGATGTTACTTTAATCTTCAGTTTTAGATAGCTTTAGAGCTTTTCGAAATATTTGTACACTTTTTCCTGGTTAGCTTTCAGAGTCGCCTGGACTTGACTCAATTTAGCCTTGATAGCATCGGTGATTTTTGGACCAAAAATTTTGACCGAACACAAAGTTCCATCCGTATCTTTACGAGCATCAGTGACGATAGCACTTTTTAGG
>MDTG01001042.1_pt1 | contig 10132 bp, 13 predicted proteins | sample 811421 | NCBI WGS metagenome assembly MDTG01 (sample SAMN05326645, study PRJNA326480) | marine metagenome | isolation source: seawater | place: Pacific Ocean: South East | collected 2011 | reverse complement strand
AATTTTGTACAACATTAGATGAAATTACTCTGACTCTTGGTGTAACACCTTTTTTGATATTTCCTTTAACAAGAGCAAAATGCTCTGAACCATCTAATAAATTTTCATATATTCTGATTTTATATCTTTGTTTTTTTACATCAAATAAACTTTGTTTTTTTAATCTAATCAATTTTTCTTTTTTTAGTCTGTATGCAATTAGATCATCTATTTTTCCAATTTTTAGCTTATGTTTTTTTGCAAAATTGAATAATTGTTGACCTTTAGCCATCGTTCCGTCTTCATTCATTATTTCACAAATCACCGCAGAATTATTTTTCTTTGCTAATTTAGAAATATCAACTGAAGCTTCTGTATGTCCTGCTCTTACAAGAACACCACCGTCTTTTGCTATAATTGGAAAAACATGTCCTGGGGATACTATCTCATTCTTATCTACATTTTTCTTTGCTGCAATTTTTATTGTTCTGGCTCTATCTTTTGCTGATATACCTGTTGTAATACCTTTTTTTGCTTCAATAGAAATTGTAAATGCAGTATTATTTCTGGATTGGTTGACTGGAGACATCAAAGACAAGTTTAATTTTTTAGCCTGTATACTATCAAGAGCCAAACAAATTAGACCTCTACCATATTTAGCCATAAAATTAATATTCTTAGCATTCGTGTCAGAAGTTGAAATAACTAGATCTCCCTCATTTTCTCTTTTTTCATCATCTACTAATATAAACATTCCACCTTTTTTAGCCTCACTAATAATAGCTTCTATTGATGTAAAATTATTATTATTCATGTAAATAATTTTTAACGTATTTAGATAAGATATCTATCTCAATATTTACTAAACTTAATTTTTTTAATTTTGATAAATTTGTTAATTTGTAAGTGTGTGGTATTACCCACACTTGAAACCCATTTTTTGTTATTTTTGAAATAGTTAAAGATATTCCATTTACACAAATAGAAGCTTTTTCTATTAAGTTTTTTCTTTCTTTTTTTTTAATTTCAAAATCGAAAAGAAAAGATTTATCAATCTTTTTTATACTTAAAACTTTTCCGACCGTATCTATATGCCCCTGACAAAGGTGCCCAGAGATTTTATGACCATATTTTAAAGGTAATTCTAAATTAATAGCACTTCCTATTTTTATTTGCTTAAAATTAGATCTTAATAAAGTTTCTTTGGATAGATAAAATTCATACATTTGTTTTTTTGTAGAAATTAACGTCAAGCATACCCCGTCACAAGACACGGAAATACCGATATTTTTATTTCTTAATTTAAGATTTGAACTTAAAAAAATATTTATACCCTCTTTCTTTTTAATACTTTCTTTATAATTCCAGTATAAAATATTATTCCATTAAACATGATGTTTATTTATATTGTATTATTTTGTCTTTTCCTAAAAAATTTTTAATATTAATTTTGTGTTTAAAATATTTGTTAAGTAGATTTTTAGACTCGAAGTACTTATAATTTGAGGTTAAAGGATCATTTTTTTTACTTTTTAATAAATAAAAAATATTAAATAATTTCTCTTTTAAAAAATTTTTTGTTAAATAGTTACCCCCTTCAACTAAAAGATTTCTACATTCTAGGTCATAAAGTTTTCTTAAAATTGATTTTAAATCTAAATTAGAATCTGAATTTAGCTTAATTTTAATTAAGATTACTCCTCTTCTTTTTAAATATAATAATTTTTTATGATCAGGTTTATTGTAAAAAATAATAGTATTTCCTTTTTTTATTGATTTAATAATATTAGATTTAAGATTTATTTTTAAATGCTTATCTAAAATTGCTCTTCTAGGAGAAAATTTTTTTAAACCCTTTAGACGACAATCCAATTTTGAGTCATCATTGTTTATAGTAATTGATGATATTAAAATCGTATCATTTTTATACCTCAAATAATGAGTTAGTTTGTCAGTTTCATAACTTGTAATTTTCTTTGTTTGGTCACTAAAAATAACGTTATTATTTGTTATAGCTATTTTACCTGTCACATATGGTAACTTAAATTTTCTGTTATATTTGTATGGTTTATAAAAATTACTTATTTTGTCTTTTAATAAACCTGTTTTTACTTTAATTCCGTTATTTGATAAAATTTTTTTACATTTCCCTTTTGTTCTTTTATCTATGTCATTGATAGAAAAAAAAAACTGTTCCAATTTTATTTTTAATGATTTCACGTGTGCACGGTGGTGACTTTCCAAAATGAGTACATGGTTCGAGCGTTACATAAAGTGTTGAATTTTTAAGATCATCAACTGAATTTTTTAAAGCAGTATACTCTGAATGCGGAGTGCCATTATAGCCCGTTGAACCAATAGAAATTATTTCATTTTTTTTATTTATTATTATTGAGCCAACTGAAGGGTTAACACCTGTTAAACCAAATTTAGCTTTGGCTATGTCTAATGCCAAAGACATAAAAAACTTATCTTTTTGGGTAAATCTATCTTCTTTTGTAGACATCTAATTTGTCCACAAATTGAATAAAATCTTTTTCTTCTTTGAAGTTTCTATATACAGATGCAAAACGAACATACGCAACTGGGTCTAGCTCCTTTAAGCCATCCATTACCATTGTACCAATAGTGCTTGAAGAAATTTCACTTTGACCTAATTCTTCTAAAGCTCTAGAAATTTTACTAATAAATTTTTCTGTAGTTTCAGTATCAATCGGTCTTTTTTTTAATGCAATAAATATTGATTTAGCCAATTTATCCCTATCGAAGGCAGATTTTCTTCCATTTTTTTTTACTACCATTAATTCTCTATATTGTACTCTTTCGAAAGTTGTAAATCTCGCTCCGCAAACACATAATCTTCTTCTACGTATAGCTGCACCGTCCTCAGTTGGGCGTGAATCAACTACTGAGGTTTCACCTTTTTTACATATAGAACAGATCATTTATTTAAGTTTTTATAAATTGGAAAAGAAGAGCATAAATTAACAACTTCATTTCTTACCTCATTTTCAATCTTGCTATTATCATTAGGATTGTCAGATAAACCTTTTATAACTTTAGTGATTAATTCTCCTACTTTTTCAAATTCTTTTAAGCCAAACCCTCTTGTGGTTGCAGCTTGTGAGCCCAATCTTATACCTGACGTAATCATAGGTTTTTCAGTGTCAAAAGGTATTCCATTTTTATTACATGTTATATTTGCTCTGCATAAACTTTCTGCTGCTAAATTTCCTTTTACATTGAAAGGTCTTAAATCAACTAACATTAAATGTGTATCGGTCCCTCCAGAATATATTTTAAAACCATTATTCTTTAAAGTTTCTGCTAAAATTTTTGCATTTGCTAAAACATTTTTAATATATGTTTGAAATTCTGGTTTAAGTGCCTCAAAAAAACCTGCGGCTTTTGCAGCTATAATATGCATTAAAGGACCGCCTTGATAACCAGGAAATACAGCTGTATCAAATTTCTTACCAAGTTCTTCATGATTTGATAAAATTATTCCACCTCTTGCGCTTCTAAAAACTTTATGAGTTGTTGATGTAACTACATGTGCATAATCACATGGATTTGGATAACCTTTACCAGCAACTAAACCTGAAAAGTGAGCCATATCAACCATTAAGTATGCTCCAACTTTATCTGCTATCTTTCTAAATCTTTTAAAATCTATTACTCTTGAATAAGCACTTCCCCCAGCAATGATTAGTTTAGGATTATGTTCTAAGGCAAGTTTTTCAACATTGTCATAATCAATTAGTTCAGATTTTTTATCTACATCATAACTGATTGCATTAAACCATTTACCTGACATTGAAATTTTTAAACCATGAGTAATGTGACCACCAGAATTCAAGCTCATACCCATAAATGTGTCGTTAGGTTTTAACAGGGCCAAAAAAACAGCGCCGTTAGCCTGAGCACCTGAATGTGGCTGTACATTTGCATATTTACAATTGAAAAGTTTTTTAATTCTTTCTAATGCCAATTGTTCAGCAACATCAACATGCTCACAGCCATTATAATATCTTTTACCAGGATAGCCTTCAGCGTATTTATTTGTTAATACAGATCCTTGTGCTTCTAATACGGCTTGAGAAACTATATTTTCAGATGCAATTAATTCAATATGGTTTTGTTGTCTTATTAATTCATCGTTGATAGCTTTGAATAAATCTGGATCACTTTTTGAAAGACTTTTTTCAAAAAAATCTTCATAATTGGAATTTATATATTTACTTTCACTCGACATTATATCTTAAATTTTTTTTACTCTTTTTTTGTGTCTACCGCCTTCAAATTTAGTATTTATAAAAACTTGAATACATTTAAAAGCAGTATTTTTTTTTGTTAATCTAGAACCTAATGTAATAATATTTGCATTGTTATGCAATCTTGATAATTTTGTATTTTTGACCGAATAACACACTGCGGCTCTTATTTTCTTGTGTCTGTTTGCCGCCATCGACATTCCCATCCCAGAGCCACAAATTAAGATTCCCATATTTTGACTATTTTTGCTTACTTTTTTACAAAGATTATGAGCATATTCTGGATAATTAACCGAAATTTTAGAATTATTAGTCCCAAGGTCATCAAAAATAAAATTTTTTTTAAATTTTTCTTTAATTTGTTTTTTTAGCCTATATCCAGCGTGATCTGATGCAATAAATATTTTTTTCAAACTAATTAAATCTGTGGTCTAAAACACATGCAACCAAATGAATTCTATTTTCTTCACCACCATTAAAGGCATTATGGTATTTTGTGTTATTGGTAATCCAAACAGAGCCATCAGCTGGTAAATGTTTTGCAACATTATCAATGACCATTATTGATCCAGGATTAGTGATAATAGGTATATGCAATCTTGGCTCAGGGTCTCTATGCCAACTTAAAGTAGACCTTGGTTGTTTTAACAAAATTCTAACTCTTCCTAATTTATATTTTGATGAAAGAACATCGTAGACCTCTTTAAAATAAGTATTTTTGTACTCCTCTATAAATTCTGAATAAGCATCTTCATTTATTTTCTCATCTCTAATTACCTCTTTTCCTGTCGAGTCTGGTTTTGTCCAAAAAACGCCTCTGGCCTTATGACCTTTGATTGAATCTGGGTCACCTGGTATTTGGGTTAAAGAAATTGCTCCAAAATTTGATATACCCTCTGGACTACTAAAATCATTTATTTTTAGTATTTCTTTATATGCCTTTTGAAGTTCATTGATATCAAAATGAACATCTTGTTTTTGAAAATCATTAAAATTTAATTCCATATGATTGTTTAATATCTTTTTTAAGCTATATTTGTATATAACATTTGTCGCATATAATAAATATATTTAAAGATGATTATAGGTAAATATCCAGGTTTGAGACTTAGACGCAATCGAAAAAATGATTGGTCTAGAAGATTAGTTCAGGAAAACAACCTAACTCCTAATGATTTTATATTGCCAATTTTTTTAATGGAGGGAAAAAATAAAAAAGAATCAATTAAATCAATGCCTGGTATTTATCGTTATACTCTAGATAAATTAAGTTCTGTAGTTGATAAAGCAATAAAAAAGAAATTACCCATGATTGCATTATTTCCTTATACGGAAAAAAAGAAAAAAAATGAGTTAGGAACAGAGGCATTAAATGAGGACAATTTAGTTTGTAAAGCAACACAATTAATTAAAAAAAATTATAAAGATGAAATTGGTATAATGTGTGATGTTGCACTAGACCCATATACTTCACATGGTCATGACGGGTTATTAAAATCAGGATATGTGTTAAACGATGAAACAATTAAGATTTTGATTGAACAATCAATTTTACAAGCACAAATGGGATGTGATGTTTTAGCACCTTCTGACATGATGGATGGAAGGATAGGTAAAATTAGGAAAGCTCTGGATAAAGAGAATTTTAAAAACGTACAAATTTTATCTTATGCTGCAAAATATGCATCCAGTTTTTATGGTCCTTTTAGAGAAGCTGTTGGTTCTGGAAAAAACTTGAAAGGAGACAAAAAAACTTACCAAATGGATTTTAGAAATAGTGATGAAGCATTAAGAGAAATTTCTTTAGATATAAAAGAAGGTGCAGATATGGTAATGGTAAAGCCAGGCATGCCTTATTTAGATATTATTAAATTGGTAAAAGAAAACTTTAAAGTACCTGTTCTTGCTTATCAGGTTTCTGGTGAATATAGCTTACTATCTTATGCGATACAAAATAAATTAGTTGATAACAATATAATTTTTGAAACACTAATGTCATTTAAAAGAGCTGGAGCAAATGCAATTGTGAGCTATTATGCTGATAGATTAGATGAAATTTTATAGCTACTTTAATGAATTAATAAATTGAGTTCTTAAAATTGGGAAATTTATGTTATTAGGTTTCAAAATTGTCTTATCTAAATAATCACCAATTAATTTAAGTCCACTTAATAAAATTTTTAATTCATCAACAGTCTCTTTTTTATCAATTAAAAAATTGGGTACAATTTTTTTTTCAGTCGATGACTCCGCTATATATAAAATTTGATTATTAACAATTTGTTTATTTACAATTGATGCTAGCTCAAGATCGTAACCCAAAACTTTAAAAAATTCTAATTCCCAGTAAATATAATCCTGAAGCCATTTTTCAGAAGAAATTATAGAATAAAACTTATTAATTAATTCGTATATATGAATATTCATTTGAGACTCAGCGGTTAAAAGTTTAATCAAATTCATGGAAGAAGTTATGCAATTAAGTTTTTGTGAATTTTCAAAATAAATTGGTGAATAAGCCTTAAATATTTCAATTTTGAAATAGCCCATTTTATTTTCGGATTTTGAATTGTAATTTATGTATAATTGATTTCCTATTTGTAAGTAATTTTTGATTTTTTTTGATGTTCCCCCAAAAATAATTCCTGATATTTTTCCATGATTTTTAGTATAAATTTCAGCAATTAAAGAATTCTCATTATATCTACTTTTTGATAACAAAAATCCAACATCATCCCAAATCATTTTTTATCCAAAACATTGTCAAAACATAAAATGGCGGCATTTTGTTCTGCATTTTTTTTTGAATTACCTTCAGCTATATAAAATTTTGAATTTTGAAGTTTTACACCAACTTTAAAAATTGGCTTATGTCTTGGCCCAGTATTTGAGATTACTTTATAGGTTGGTAGTTGTTTAAATTTTTTAAGGGAAAATTCTTGTAATCTTGTTTTTGCGTCTATTTCAGTAATTACACTTTCTTTAATCTTTTTTTTCCAAAGTTCTAAAATTATTTTTTCTACAAATGCAAAACCTTTATCTAAATAAATAGCACCAATTAATGCTTCACAACTATCTGCGAGAACCTTATCCTCAATTTTCAAATTTCTGTTTTTTGGATTAAATGTTAAAATATATTTTTCAAGATGTATGTTGCCTGCAATTTCAAGACAGGTTTTTTTATTAACTAAAGATGCAAATTTCTTATCTAAAATTCCTTCCTTTTCTTCAGGATAAATCTCTAAAAGTTTTTTAGCTATGACTAAACCTAAAACTCTATCTCCCAAGAATTCAATTTTTTCATTATTTATAATTTTGTTGTAGCTTTTGTGTGTTAAACTTTTAATTAATAAATTTTTATTTTTAAATTTTAAATTTAGCTTTTTTTCAAGAATTGAATAATTAATTTTCATCAGATAATTTTTTTAAAAAATCTATTAAATCTTATTGATTTATGCCATTTCCAGAAAGCAAAAAAACTTCCTATATTTTTATCTGATGAAAAAAAAATAAAACGAGCCTTACCTACAAGGTTATTTTTATGGACATATCCAACACTTGATAAAAAACGACTGTCTTTTGAACAATCTCTATTATCTCCTAAAAAAAAATAATGATTTTCTGGAACTTTAAAAACATCTGAATTTTTATATGGAAAATTTTTTAAATAAACTGTTTTAAACAATTTACCATTAGGAAGTTTTTCCTCAAATGTAAAAACATCGATCTTTGTGCTACCACAATAAATTACATCTTTTTTAGATATCTTTGATTTGATTATTTCGCTACTATTAATGTATAAATTAGAGTCAATAAATTTTATTGTATCTCCAGGTAAACCAATTAATCTTTTTATATAATCTGTTCTATTGTCTGACGGAGTCTTAAAAACAACAACATCACCACGAGCTGGTTCAGAAAATATTATTCTACCCTCAAAAAATGGTGGGCTAAATGGAAATGAGTGTTTGCTATAACCATAAGAATATTTTGTAACGAAAAGTCTATCCCCAACCAGAAGTGTTGGTTCCATAGATGATGAGGGAATGTAAAAAGGCTGGATCAATATTGATCTCAATATAACTGCAATTAAAATTGCATAAAAAAGAGTTTTTATATTTTCAATTAAAAATTTTTTACTTATCATTTATTTTTTTTGAATTATTGTAAATGCAACTGAATATTCTTTTTCATCAGAAATTGAAAGAAACAAATTGAAGTCAGTTAATTTCATTCTTTTAAAAATAAAGTTTTTAATCTTTTTATTTATTTGATAAAAAGGTTTACCCAACTTATCATTTGAAATTTCTATGTCTTTAAAATTAATTCCATCACTAAAACCAGAACCAATTGCTTTGGCTAGAGATTCTTTTGCTGCAAATCTTTTTGCAAAATAATTGGTTTTATCTAAAAATTTTTTTGAATTTTGTATTTCTCTAAAGCAATAGATTCTATTAATAAATTTTTTGTTTTTAATTAAAAGTTTTATTCTTTTATTTTTTACAATATCCACGCCAATGCCAACAGTTATCATGTATTAATGATTTTCTTAAATTTCTTAATTACTTTATCTAAACCAAAAAAAATAGATTCACCTATAATAAAATGTCCAATATTAAATTCTTCTATTTCAAAGATTTTAGATAATAATTTAGTAGATTTATAATCAAGACCATGGCCAACATGAACTTCAAGACCAAATGATTTAGCCAATTTTGAACATTTTCTTAATTTTTTTAGTTCTTTAATAAATTTTTTTTTTGATTTTACTAAATTAGAAAATGTACCTGTGTGTAATTCAATGCAATCTGCACCCAAGCTTTTTGCTAAAATAATATCTTTTTCAACAGGATTAATAAACAAACTAGTTCTTATTTTTAATTTTTTAAATTTATAGATTATTAATTTAATTTTTTTGTGATTATTATGTAAGTTCAGACCTCCTTCTGTTGTTATTTCATTTCTATTTTCAGGAACGATGCAAATATAATTAGGTTTAATTTTTAAAGCATTTGCTACTATTTCATTTTTTGTTGAAATTTCTAAGTTTATTTTTAAACCTTTTATTGAACAAATTTTTTTCGCATCCTCATCTTTAATATGACGTCTATCTTCTCTGAGATGTATTGTTATCGAGTCAATTCCTTTTTTTTTTATAAATTTAGCAGCTAATACTGGGTTTGGATGAGATTCACCTCTTGCATTTCTTAAAGTAGCAACATGATCTATATTAACACCCAATCTTTTCACTTAATAAATCTGCTTCCTGGAGTTGTAATTGGTATTGACTTTAAACTAAGAGGTAATTTTGTTTTTTTATAAGTAGGTACATCAATTTTTAAATGTGAAACAATTTTATTTTTGATCTTTAAAGATTTTTTATTTGATCTGTCAATAATTGATGCAAAACCAACTAGCTTTGCTTTAGATCTTTTAATTAGTTTTAAACATTCTAAACTAGATTTGCCTGTTGTTATAACATCCTCAATAATCAAAACATTTGAATTTTTTTTAATAAAAAAACCTCTACGAAGCAAAAATTTACCATTAACCCTCTCACAAAAAATTGTTTCTTTTTTCAAAAGTTTTCCAATTTCATAACCAATAATTATACCTCCCATCGCAGGTGATAAAATTAAATCAATTTTTTTAAAATTTTTTTTAATTTTTTTTGCAAGAGAACGGCAAATTTTATCTGCTTTATTTGGATGACTTAAAAGTTTTGCACATTGAATGTATTTTGATGAATGTAGGCCAGATGAAAGAACAAAATGCCCTTCTAATAACGCATTAGTTTTTTTTAAAATATCTAAGGATTTTTTGTGTGAAAGCATTTCTAGTATTTTCGTGTCTAATTATCTTAAATTTTATACCTTTTT
>MDTG01364284.1_pt1 | contig 10133 bp, 3 predicted proteins | sample 811421 | NCBI WGS metagenome assembly MDTG01 (sample SAMN05326645, study PRJNA326480) | marine metagenome | isolation source: seawater | place: Pacific Ocean: South East | collected 2011 | reverse complement strand
TCCATCAATATCTTGACCAAACTCATTTTCATTAAGCTCTTCAGCTGTTCTATAAACAATATTTTTCCAATCTATTTGAGCGTTAGCATCTAATGTGTATACCGAGAACATAACATCTGTAGTACCTGAATATTTATAAGAATCTTTAACAACAATCTTATAATTATCTCCTACTTTCTGAGCTGCAATAGCTTTGGTCTCATATGACCCATCAGACCATGAGTTTGAGTAGTCAAAATCTACATAACCTCCATCAGGGCTTGTAACAGTTAATGTATTATCTCCATCTTTTATAAATAGACTACCATCCTCAGATTGTCTTAATTGAGCTCCAATAGTGTCAGTACTTATTGGGGTAGTATCACTAGAGCTAATTGAGTAGATCCCATCTGTTCCATCAAGTTCTGGAGCATCAAAAACTAATTCTAATTTTCTTGGGTCATCGTACCAGTTGCTTGATGACCAATCGATTTTGTTTGAAGATTTTAATACATTTACTGTTTCCCAGGAATTCGAAGTAGTTCCTGAGTTGGTAACAGTATATTTTATAAGTAATTTATAGTAGTCAACGTTTGAAATCTTAACCTCTGCGGCTGCATATAATGTTGCTTCATTAGAATAATCACCATATGAATAGCTTGTTCCAAAATTGGTAAGATTACCATACTCGTCAATTATTGCATTTTTAGTGGTACTACCTGTTGCCTGAATGTATGAATTACCATTATCATCAAGAAATACTTTCGCACCACTATTATCTGTATTTATTTGAGTGAGATTAAGTTTGTCAGTTGTCCATATCTCTCCATCTCCATCTAAATCTTGATTAAGATCCTTTTCATGTCTGCTTATATCGCCCCATGTGTAACTGTTCCAATCTATTAAGCCAGTAGCAGATATTGAATAGGTAGACCAATTTATTGTATCAATGTCTAAATCAGTATTTGTTTCCGTATTTTTGATAGCAAGCTTAAAACCATCAACTACTCCATCAGAATTAGAATCTAATCCTTCAACAGCATAAGATTCCGACTTACTTGCATAATCCCCCCAAGAGTAATTGTAATCAAAGTTAGGCGCACCACCATATGAATCAACTATCGCTATTTTTGTATCATTTTGTTTAATATAGAGAGCTCCCTCTTCATCTACGCATAGTTCTGCTCCTGTTATATTTGCATCGGAACTAGTATCTGTAGGGATTTTAGTTGTTGTAATATTAGTACTTGAGTCGATAGATCCATTATCGTTTAAATCTTGACCAAAAATTTCTTCTTTTTTGCCAATACCTTTTCCCCAAGAACTAGTTGACCAATCTAAGTACCAATCATTAGTATTTGAATTTTGGACAATATTATAAGTCTGCCATGAACTTTCGGTTGTAGAGCCAAAGGTATTAATGTTTTTTATAGCTAGCAAATATTTCTTTTTGCCATCAGTATCGACAAAATCTTCAACAGCATATGCAGCTGATGAGTAAGAGTAAGCATCAGATCCGCTTCCTCCTGAATAAGAATAATCAAAATTAGAAGTTCCTCCCCACTCATCTGTAATTAAAATTAAATCTTCCCCATCTTTGATATAAAGAGAATCTTCACTATCTTTTTTTAAAATTGCCCCAGAAGTATCAGTTGTAATTGTTGTTAAAGCAGTATCAACTAAACCTGAAGCTCCATCTCCGTCAAGATCTTGTCCTGCTCCAAACATTGATTCACTTTTCTTAATAGAAGTTGTCCAAGTTGACATATCCCAATCAACAACACCTTTTGAATCAGTATATTTTAATTCCCAATCAGTCCAGTTATCTCCTGAATAAGTCGAGGTATTCTTTAGAGCAATTACATAACCATTAACGATTTGCTGATCTTTGTTTGTGTAAGTAAGACTTTCAACTGCAATGGCTTCTTGCTTCCAGGAGCCACCATCCCAGGAAGATGTGTATTCAAGTTGTGCAGCTCCTCCCCAATCTTCAGTAATTGAGAATAATTTTCCGCTTTCATCAAGAATATAAAAATTAGTACCACTAGAATCTTTCTTTAGAACGTCACCAAAAGTATCATTCCCAGTATCAACAAGAGTTGAAATATCTAGACCAATATTCCCATCTCCGTCGATATCTTGATTAAATGTAGTTTCATAAGACTTAATGTCTTGAGTCCAATTATATTTGCTGTAATCAATAACGCCAGAACTATTAAATTCAAGAATTTGATAATCGGTCTGGCTAGTTGTAGTTCCACTCCAAGAATCAGTATAAGAATTTTTAACAACTACAGTAAAGGTACCATCATCATTTTTTTCAGCGGCTAAAGCTTCATTCTTATATGAGTAGTAGTCAGAATTATATTGATAATCATACCTAAGAGGACCATATGCATCACCTAAAGCAATTAAATTATTACCATCTTCATCAGCAACGTAAAGACCACTGTTCGAATCTTTGTGAAGCTTCCAACCATAAATGTCTGTTGTGGCGGCAGTAACATTAGTGATACTTAACCCTAAAGTACCGTCATTATTTAAATCTTGATTAAAAGAATTTTCAAAGCTATCAATCGATTGAGGCCATAAAGTCTTATCCCAATCTACATTTCCAGAAGTATCAACAGCATAAACTGCCCAGTATTCACTAGTTTGAATTTGTCCGTTGCTGCTATAACTGCCTGATGAGTAATAGTCTGTCCAAGTACTAGTGGTTTTAATGGCAATTTGATAATATCCATCTGCATGTAGGTCTGCAGCTATAGCAGTTGCTGAGTAACTACCTCCTTCCCATGAACTTGTACTTTCAATATAAGCGTCATTAACTAAAATGTCTGTGCCCTCATTTCTTATATATAAAACGCCATCTGCTTTTCCAAGGGTTGCTCCATCAGTATCAGATCCATAATTAATTACAGAAACCGTTCCGGAAAAATCATTATCTCCATTTAAATCCTGACCAAATTCATCTTCCCAAGGAACGATACTCTTCGTATAATTTGTCCCTTCCCAATCAATAATACCCTCTAAAGAAATCTTATAAATTTGCCAATTTTCATTATTTACCCCGTCGTAGGTATCAGTTTGTTTAACAGCAAGAGCATAATAATCAGTTTCAGCATCGATAAGCGTTACTGCTTTAGCTTCTGAAGAATAGGAAGAATCACTGTAAGTATAAGTGTATTCTATTTGAGGTGTATATCCATAAGAATCACTCAAAGATATCGGGTTGTTCCCTTCTGCATCAACAATATAAATGAATCCCTCACTATCTTTCTTCAATCCAACACCGGCAGTATCAGAAGTAATGGTTTGAAAAGTACTTGAATTGAAGCCAATTACTGAATCACCATTTAAATCCTGACCAAAATCAGTTTCATATTCAGTGATATTAACTGAATATAAGCTGTTAGACCAATCTAGCAAAGCGTTTGAGCCTGAAATACTTAAGTTGTAAATAGACCAAGTAGTATCTGAATTGCCGTTATAAATACTTTCACTTTTGATAGCTAAGCAATAAGAACCATCAGCTTTTTGTTCTGCGGCGTATGCAACGGAAGAGTAGCTGCCTCCATCCCAACGGCTCGAATATTCTAAATTTGGTGAACTTCCATAAGTATCAATTATCTTATAATCAGTTCCAGAGATAGATAAGTATAGACCCTCCTCAACTGTATTATTTTTAATCCCAATACCATAGATATCAGTAGCTATATTACTTAAATTATTGGAATTAAAGCCAAGTGTTCCATCATTATTGAGATCCTCACCAAAAGCAACTTCATAGTCACTTAAAGCTACGTTGTAAGCAACATTAGACCAATCAAATACACCATCTAAACTAACGGTTGCAACTCTATAGCTTATATCTGTTGTACCAGAATACGTATTAGTATCCTTTATTAATATGTAGTAAGAATCATCGCTCAAAGTGTCAGAGGTGCCATTATCAAATCTGACTACTTTTAAAGTATCAGTTTCATATCCTCCAGATGAATATTGGGATGAATAATCTATACTAATTGCCGATCCAGAATAATTATCAACAACACTTAAAAAATTCCCTGAAGAAGTTTTAATGTACAAAGAATCATCTGAATCTAAATACAGTAGATCTCCACTTGTATCACTAGTTTTTTGAGTAAGAGCAGATTCACTTAATCCTATAACTTCATCACCATTAAGGTCTTCATTGAACTGGACTTCAAAATTTGTAATCCCACCCCAAGTAGAAGAACTATAGTCGATAACTCCAGAAGAACTTACATTGTAAACAGTCCAACTCGTATCAATACTTCCCTCGTAACCATATTCGGATTTAATCGCCAGAATATAACCATCTCCAGATGCTTCAACTGCATAAGCTTTAGTACTTGATGTGTAGCCATCATAAGAATAGTCACTAAATATCCATGGATCATTACCAAACTCATCAGTTATAAGGATAGGTGTTGAGGATGTATTCCCATCAACAACTATATATACGGGTTTGCTTGAATTAGAAGAACTTTGATCAAAATATAATTCATCTCCAACTTCATCTCTTACTTGAGTTAAGCCAATAGCAGATACCATAAACTAAACGAAAATCATATCCATATTAATAAATTAGCTAAACTGTTAGTGGAATTATTAAGCAATTTTACTTAATAAGTTATTACAGTTCTTTTAATGAATCTGTCTTATTTTTAAAGCTACTAAATAGCAACTGTAAGTAACTTACTTTTCTAAGCTTTATGCTTGCGTTTAAACTCATACCAGCTTTCAAATCTAATTTTTTCCCATTATCAAGAACTAGTGATTGATCCTCTAATTTTATTTTGGCCGGATAACTAAAAACATTTAGCTGTGAATTTTGATTAGGTTCGAGAGCATCTGAGCCAATGCTATTTATAATTCCAGTTATAACTCCAAAATCTGTTGATGGGTAAGAATCAATACTGATATCTACATTCATTCCTTTTTTTACAAAACCAATGTCCTCACTGGGAATTTCAATTTTTGCTTCAAGCTCGCTTTCTGGGACAATTTTTAAAAGTGTTTCTGTAGCTTGCGCGGCATATCCTACTATTTTTGGTTTAATATCAAATACAACGCCTGAAACTGGTGCAACAATAGATTGATATCTTTGCCTAACGTTATTTTCAGCTATTCGACCATTAATGTCGTTTATCTGTGATTTTATTTCATCAATTTCTTGCATATACCTATCTGAACGTATCTCTAGTTGCGATTCAGCATTTTTGAGATTCTTTAAAGATTCTTGAACTTTTATTTTTTGATTTAAGTATAGTAATTCTGAACTAGCTCCTTCTTTAACAAGAAAATCATACTTTTCTAAAATATCTTTATCTAGTTCAACCATATTAGATAGAAGTTCAATATCTACCTTAGAAGAATTCATAAACCTCTCAAATTCACTAGATTTTAGTTTTAATTGACTTTCTTTTAACTTTAAAGACTTGTTAAGAGTTTGAAATTCAGCAAGAGATGATTCTTTATCAAGTTGAATAAGTAAAGCGCCTTTTTGAACAATATCGCCTTCCTCAACAAGAATATCTTTTGCAATTCCACCAATTGGCATTTGAATTTTTTTTACATCGCCTTTGGGAACAATCTTTCCTGTGACCAAAATCACTTCATCTGTTTTAGCTATAGAAATCCATAGAATACCAAAAACAGCTGTTCCAATTATTCCCCAAGATACTGATTTAAACCAGAATCTATCCTGCTGTAAAAGTGTTTCATAATCTGGCTTATTAAATGTATCAATGATGGACTTTTTATATTTTTTTAAAGCACTCTTAATCTTTTCCATTCCTATTTTCAACTTTATATTTTTTAAATTCATTAAGTTGTTTTCTGCTTATTGAACAAAGAGAAATAATTACCTTTAATTGAAATTAATTCATTATGAGTTCCCTTTTCTATAATATTACCTTTTTGTAAAAAGAAAATTTGATCCGCATTAATTACTGTTGGAATCCTATGAGTTATGCAAAAAATTGAGGAATCCGCCAAAAATTCATTTATATTTCTAAATACGTTCGTTTCTGTCTCATAATCAAGAGCACTAGTAGCCTCATCTAAAACAATTAATTTAGGCTTAGATAAAATTGATCTTGCAATAGCAATTCTTTGTTTTTGTCCTCCACTTAATGAAGTTCCCCTTTCTCCAATATTGGTATTATATCCCTCACTCATTTCCATAATAAATTGATCTGCACAAGCAACTTTTGATGCTTCAATGATTTCTTCATCTGAAGCATTCTCTTGATTTATGCAAATGTTATCTCTGATTGTACCTGCAAAGAGAAGAGGTTCTTGTGGAACAATTCCTATTTGCCTTCTCAGAGAATTTAATTCAACCTTATTAATATCAAAATCATCAATATAAATTACCCCACTTGAGGGAATATAGAGCCTAGATAAAAGTTTCATCATAGTACTTTTGCCACTTCCACTTTTGCCAACAATGCCAGTGAAGGATCCAGATTCGATTTCAAGATTAATATTATTTAAAGTTGGATTTTCTACAGGAGAAAATTTGAAGAAAACATCTTTAAAAACGACTTTGCCCTTCAAAGCAGGCATTGATATTTTTCCTTTATCTTTATCATCAGATTCAGTTCTCGTATTAATAACGTCTCCTAGTCTTTCAAAACCAACTTTTAATTCTTGAATACTTTGCCATAAATTACTTAACCTTAAAATTGGTTGAGTAACATAACCAGAAATAATCCTAAATGCAATTAACTGACCAAGAGTTAATTGACCTTGAAGAACCATACCTGCTCCAATCCAAAGTACCAAAAGTTGAGATATTTTTTGAAGAATTTGACTGGATTGAGTAATTAAAGTTCCTGTAATAATTTTTTTAAATGTTGATCCAATATATTTTGAATATAATTCTTGCCATTTCCATCTACTTACCATTTCTATATTCTGAGCTTTAACAGTTTGTATACCCGTCATGATTTCTACTAGATGACTTTGAGTTTTTGCATTCCTTTCTGCTGACTCTCTAAATTGTCTTCTAAATATTGGAGCTCCAAAGTATGAAATTAATACTTGGATAGGAATTACAAATAATGCAACTAATGTTAATTTTAAGCTGTAAAGGACCATCACAAATATATATACGCATGATAGTAGGGCATCAATTATGGTTGTTATCCCTTGTCCTGTTATGAAATTCCTTATTTTTTCAAGCTCTCCAATTCTTGTAGAAAGTTCACCAACGGGTCTTTTATCAAAATAATTTAAAGGAAGTTTTAATAGATGATCAATAACCTCAGAACCCAATCTTTGGTCAATACGATTGGTTGTCTCTGTGAGTAAAAATGTTCTTAAACTTGCTAATAAACCCTCAAGTAATGTAAGCACCAAAAGTGCGATTCCTAAAACTTGTAGAGTGTCTAAACTTCTCTGAGTTATAACTTTATCAATAATTACTTGTATTATTAGAGGATTTGCTAATGAAAAAAATTGAACAATAATGCTTGAAAATAGAACTTGTCCAAGTATTAAACGATATTTTTTTAACTCAGGGAGGAACCATTTTAATCCAAATTTTTCTTCAGGAGTTATATTTACTTTCTCTGGAATCAAACAAATAATTTCCTTAGGAAAATTTGCTTCAATAAAATCATTCTTAAAATTGATTATCCCATCTTTAGGGGAAATTAATTTAATACCATCGATATTACTTTTAGAAATTAATACATACTCTTTATTCCAATAAATTATTGCAGGGACTTTTACTCTTAAAACATCTCTTAATTGAATTCTTGTTTTATAAACTTGAAATCCCATATTTGATAAAAGTTTTGCAATATCATTTATTGAAATTTTTAGACCTTGATTACTAATTGATTTAAGATTCTTTAGAACTGCATCGTATCTAAAAGGAACTTGAAAGTATTTTAAAAGCATCTTTAATAATGCAATTATTTCATTAATTTCACCTTTGGCTTTAATTAAACTTACATTATTGGTTATATCTGAATTTGGAGAATTAATACTCTTAGGAGCTATAAAATTATTTGGATTATCTAATTCACTAATAGCACTATTTTTATTCTCTTTAAGGATTACATTCGTAATGTCAATTTTAAAATATTTATCAAAAATTTCTTTAGGTATTGCAACTATTCTATTTTTGTACCTAAATGAAAACAAATTTTCATTAATCTCACTTATTGGGATATTTTTAGTATCATTTTTGTCGCTTAGAGTTATATTAAACAAATAATTTTCACCTTTGATTTCGTCTACCTCTAATTTTTTAAAATAGTCAAATAAATAAGAATTTTTAAAAGTTGTATTAATAACTTCTTTTAAATTATTTATTGATAAAGGATGATTATTAACTTTTTTTATTATAAAATAAGCTATTTCTTCTTCCCACAATTTACTCTCGCACCATTTCTTAAAATTATTATCTAAAGAATATAATTTTTCCCAAATATCTTCTTCAATTTGTAAAACCTTGAGCTCATCTCCTGCTGTAACATTTTCACAGGGAACGCCACTCATTATACTTGCTGCTCCAATAATATCTCCTCTTTTATACTTTCTAAGATTTTTAAGTTTATTATTTTCTCGAATTAAACTTCTAGCATTTCCCTCTAAAACAACCAAAATTCTTCCAGGAATAAGACCTTCATCAATTAATTGCTCTCCAAGCTTAAAAAAATTGATTTTAGAATTCTTTAATAGAATTAATTTGGAATTATCATTAAGGATATCAAAAGGTTTTAAATTAAAAACATCTTTTAAGGGATTAGTCAAAATAATTAAATTGATCTTATTTCTTTTATTATAATGTTAGTTTTTTCTGTGATTAATTTTTCAAAAAACTCATTACATATTTTAAATTCTAATTGATTATCGTATTCTACTTTTATAATTCTTTCTATTTTTAATATTATCCATATTTTATCTATTTTAAATGGCTCTGTTAAGTCACCTTCATTACATGATAATAACTTTTCTTTTAAAAGAGGATGTCCTTGATTAATTGGAACTGGTCCTATTAAACCTTTAGAATTTTTTTCCTCTCCCAGGGAATATTCAACAGATAAATCATTTATGCTTTTTTCACCTCCTTCAATCTGTAGATAAAGTTCTTTAGCTAATTGATAATCAATTAATCTGATTAGACTGTAAGTTACTTTGTCAAATAAGTTTCTGTTTTTAAAAAAGAATTCTTTGGCTTTTGATTTAAAATTATCTCTGCAAAACTTCTCTGATTTTTTAGATCTAATTAATTTTTCTATAAATAATTCTTTTGAAATAATATTTTGAAATAGAAATTTTTCAAATGAATTTATATTTCTCAAATTTTTTTTTATTTTAAAATCATCTATAAAATAAGATATTTGTTCATCTGAAAAAGATATATTACGAATTAATTCGTCAATAATTAATTCTTTAGTAAATATTTCTAAAATATTTAATTTTTCTAAATCATTAATTCCAAATTTTTGAATTTTTTCAATTAATTTTTTGTTATTTGTATATTGCATTTTTGTAATTTTTTTGAGTCATTAAAATATTAATTTACTTAGAATTAATAAGTAAATAATCAATTTTGCTTATCTTACAAATCAAATCATTAAATACTGCATTTATTAAAAGAATTGTTTTTTTTAGTAAATTTTATTCGCATCCTAAATTTCATAATTGAATAAATAATTATTTTAAAGTAGCGTGAAAAATTATGCAGTAAAAATGATCTTTTTAGCTCATAAGTGTACTGTTGTTTTAATTAGGGGCCATAGCTCAGCTGGTAGATCACCTGCAACGCATTCAACTCTCAAAAGCCTTTAATTGTAATCTATAGCAGGGTTTGTATCAGTAAAATAAAAATTCAGGTGGCTGATGTCATAACACTTAATTCTAACGGTTTTAGAGATTACTGGCCTTCAAGTTCAAGTACATTTCAAAATTATTATTGGTAAGATCATACTAAATTGTAAAAAAGCTTTTTTAAAATATAGTTTTTTTATTTTTGATTCTTTTTCAAAATTTATATGAAATTTGAGCTTATAGATTAATTTCTATAGGTTTTTTATTTTTAATTTAAAAGCCTATAAATATCCTTCTAAAAGTCTACATTTACTTTTTTTGCCTTCCACACTCCAACC
>MDTG01310972.1_pt1 | contig 10133 bp, 13 predicted proteins | sample 811421 | NCBI WGS metagenome assembly MDTG01 (sample SAMN05326645, study PRJNA326480) | marine metagenome | isolation source: seawater | place: Pacific Ocean: South East | collected 2011 | reverse complement strand
CCAGCAATCGTATTTACAGAACCTGAAATTGTGAGTGTCGGTTTAACACCTGATGAAGCCAAGGAAGCTGGAGAAGAGATCATCACTGGCAAATTCCCACTGGCTGCGAATGGTCGAGCATTGACAATGGAAGCCGAAAAGACTGGTGGTTTTGTTCGAGTGGTTGCAAGAGCGAGCGATCATGTAATCCTCGGTGTTCAGGCGACTGGCAGCCATGTCAGCGAACTTTCTGGAGAATTTACTCTTGCTCTGGAGATGGGAGCAGTCCTGGAAGATATTGCTGGAACTATCCATGCCCACCCGACCATGACTGAGTCCTTCCATGAAGGAGTATTGAAAACACTCGGACACGCAATACACTCTGCCTGAGGTAATACCATGCCAAACGATGAACTCATTTCAGCCCTGAATAATGCACTTGCTTGGGAACTACGAGCGATTGCGATGTATGCACACTACGCCGCTTACGTATCCGGCATTCACAGACTGCATTTGGCGACACACTTCAATACAGAAGTCACGGAATCTGTGACTCATGCCGCCACAGTTCGATCTGCAATCGTCAAATTGGATGGCGAAGCCATCACGGAAAGAGACACCACACCCATCGTACATACCTCAAATTATCAAGAAATGTTGCAAGAAGCGTATGCGACTGAATCCAAGGCTGCTGCAACTTATGGAGCCATCCTCCCACTCGTCGAAGAGATTGGCGATACAGAGCTCTTTGATGCACTGGAAGTCGTTTATTTCGATGAGCAACGTTCCGTGGAAGAACTGCGGATGATGCTGAAGGACTAGTCTTCGTAGACCGTATTCCAATGGTGGACTTCTTCAGGAAGAGAAAGAACACGACGGCCTTTCTTCATCCAATTCCAACCTTCGTCAATCCAGTCGTATAGATCTTCAAGATCTTCTGGGGAGAATGCCGCCCGTTCAGCGAGTTGCTTGACAACGTCCATCTCACGAGCATCATAGTGTCCATCCGCAGCGGCCATGAGTAAAGCATCTCGAAGCGCGATACGCAAGTGTGCAGGATGCATTCCGTCGGCTGCATTGGGAAAACTTCGCCCTCTTTTCAGCTCTTGTCGAAGCATTGCACGATCTTCTGGAGTCAAGAGTGCCATGCCCATTCTAGACTCATAATTTGCAAATTCTTCCATTGATACACGACCATCTGAAAGTGCGACGGCTGCCAGTACGCGACAGTACGCTTTGCGGTCTTCCTTATCGAACATATGCAACGTATCCGGCAGCATGTCCACTGGCCTTGACTCCACGTTATTGAATCCATTTACTTCATGCCCTTCCGCCCCCACGGCCAACCATGGCCGGGATGCGTCAAGTTGAGGTCCGACGCCTCGGTCAAGTGGAATACGCAACTGCCCAACAACTGATGCGTGAACTGCAAAACCAACGATTGAATGGAGACATTGGAGATACACTTCTGATTTGTAGCCACCCAGAAATTGTCACCATCGGCCCCGGAGCCAGACGGGATGGAATCATCGTCCCAGCAGACTATCCGACAATAGATGTTGACAGAGGGGGCGGCATTACTTGGCATGGCCCTGGGCAACTTGTGGTGTATCCGATTTTCAAATGGGATTTAGAAGAGGAAGGAAATGTCAAAAAAATCATTTCGAAACTTGAGCAATGGTCCATAGGCGCACTGGAATTATTGGGCATTCGGGCGAATACGGATTCGCGAATGCAAGGTGTTTGGGTAGGCGATTCAAAGATTGGTTCTGTCGGATTAGCCTTCATGCGATGGGTTTCGCGCCATGGTTTTACTATCAATTACTCTACACCCAAGGGGCGTGTGGAAACATTGGGTGGATGTGGATTAAGCGCAGGGACAACTACGTCACTCGATCGCTTAGGATACGAAATCTCTGGAGATAAGTTGGTACAGGCTTTACTCGACACAATGCCGGCGATTATTGGGAGAAATGATGCGAAGTCTTGAGAACCTGCAAGTTTTGCGTTAGTTCCATGTATCGTACCGGGAACCCCGCACTGAACGATTCGACGTTTACCATCCAAGACCTTGTTCAAGAGAAAATGACCATCCAGGGTGTAGCAGAAAAAGGATTCATTACTCTAGCAGTAATGCTATTGTCAGGATTATCTGTTTTCGGCCTTTTTGCAACCGGAAATCCTGAACTTGCAATGACTTTGAGCCTTGTTGGATGGGTGGGAGGATTCATCTTCTTCTTCGTCATGTGTTTCACAGGTCTGTCTGACAATCCTATCGCCGTGTTGACATATGCCGCTTTGGAAGGATTGTTTCTAGGTGGATTGACAACACTGTTTGAGGCGAGTTACCCAGGGATTGCCATTCAAGCATTCGTGCTGACAGCAGGTGTGTTTTGTACCATGCTGGTCATTTACAGGATGGGTTTGATTCCAGTCAACGACAATACTCGAATCATCGTATTCAGCGCAATGGGTGGCGTTTTCATCATCTACATGCTCTCATTGATTCTGAGTTTTGTGGGCATTACCATCCCGTTCATCCATAGTAGTGGACCGATTGGAATCTTATTTTCTGTCTTCGTCATTGGATTGGGTTCATATTGTCTGGCTTGTGACTTCGACTTCATTGAGCATGGAGTTGAAAATGGTGCACCTAAGCAATACGAATGGCGGGCGGTATTCGGCCTATTGGTCACGCTAGTATGGATATACATCGAAATGTTGCGATTGCTCGCTAAGCTACAATCTCGAAGGTGAGCGCTTGGAGCCACGACTCGGTGGACCCGTGAGTGGAAACTCAATCCCACCTGTGGACTATCTATCCTGGTATGTACCTCGATTGAAAGAGCAGCGCCCGCATGACCTTTCACAATCCGGTTTTGCATACGATTGGGGGGTTGAAGCAAATGCGGAAGAAATGCTCAACTTTTGGACATCTGGTCAAGATCCAGCTCAGTGGGTCGCCAACAGATACGATGTCGATGTAAGTCAAGTCTGTATTGCACATGGTGCATGCCAATCGATTTCCCTGGCGATTCTTGCTGCATTGCCTGAGAATGGTCCGCGCGCGGTGGGTGTTGAGATGCCATCCTTTGCCGTAGTCTCACAAAGTGCTCGTTTGCTTGGATGTGAGGTAATCCCTTACCACAGGGGACCTGAAGAAGGTCCTTGGAAACTAAATCGTGAAGAAATCTTAGAGATTTTACCCAAAGTCGGAGTTTTAGCGATGACACCTGTCATGAATCCCACCGGTGAAATGATCTCCGAAGACGATCAACGGTGGCTTATTGAAGTCACCAAAGCAGCAGGAGTAAATATTGTCTCGGACGAAGTGTATTTGGATGCTGCCAAGGGTACAGAATTCTATAGACCGATGTACAAATATGCTAGCCATTCGATTTCAATCAACTCCCTGACCAAGACCTATGGTTTGGGCCCAATCAGATTTGGTTGGATGATTGGGGCGCCCGATTTGATTCAAAATGCAAAGAATGCCTTCCAAAACATGCAGGGCCTGACCAGTGCCCCGACTGTCTCGATTGCAGAGTCTGTATTCTCACGCTTGGACGAAGCATTGGAGGGGATTTGGAAAGCTAGAGAGCAAAATTTGCCAAAACTGGTCAAGGTATTGGAAGCACATGGGATTGACTGGACGCCACCTCCATTCGGAATCTTCGGTGCTTTTCCAATAGGCGTCGATGCGGTTGAAGCAATGGATCGCTTTGGAAAGCCATTGGGTTTGCTGGCCACACCTGGTGGGATGTTCCATGCTGACCTCAAGCAATACCTCAGAATCGCATGGGGCGGGAGTGCTGAATCGTTTGAATCGGCTATGCCGGTGCTTTCGCAGTTCTTGACAAGCATTCAAGAAGTAAATGCTTGACGCGAATGTATGCCTGAAGCTGTTGTTGCCATTTCAGGAGCCTCGGGGGCCCTGTATGCAGAGAGATTGGTTCGTGCACTTTCGGATTCAGGATGGGATATTCTCCTGATCATCACGCGCGAAGGTGCCATAAATCTCGACTTGGAACTTGGCGTAAGTGCTGAAGAACTGGCGCAGTTGCCCGGTGTCACACTAGAAGACAACAACAATCTGGCGGCCCGTTCTGCATCAGGTTCTGCAAAAATTGACCACTACATCATCTGCCCTGCAAGTGGCACCACGATCGGTAAGATTGCTGCAGGCATCTCTGATAACTTGGCCACTCGTTCCGCATTGGTCGCCCTCAAAGAGAGACGCCCACTCATCGTTGTCCCTCGAGAAGCCCCCTTTGCGACTGTGCATCTTGAAAACATGACAAAATTGTCAACATGGGGTGTAGTTGTACTCCCTGCGAGCCCTGGTTTTTACCATAAACCGAGGACAATTGAGGACTTGGTAGATTTTGTTGTAGCCCGGATTCTGGATCAAATGGGTGTCGAGCACAATTTGAGTCAGCGTTGGACCGGTGAAGAGGTCCAATAGACCCGTGCCTTGAAGAATGGCGGCCTTGCATGACCAATTGTAAGGAGTGGTCGCGATGGGATACGAAGACCAAACTCATGCTGAACTTGGAGAATTGTTGAAACAACGAGGGATGGAAGTCCCTCGAACCAAAAATGAGCGTATTGCGGCCTTAGAAGAAGGAGATGCAAGTACATCGTTCATGTCTCGCGCTGAATCCGCTCTTCCATCTTGGGCGTCTGTACCCGTAGTAGCAGCAGTGGTCATGCTGGTGGTTGCGGGAAGCATAACTGCACTATTATTCGGTGATTCGATTTTGGGATTATTCTCCGATGACGAATTTGATGGGGAATTGATTGGTTTCGACCCTGTGCAAGCTAGGGCTTTCACCGAAGGGTTGCTAGAATTGGGACATCCTGTTTGGGAAGGGAGAATGAGTGGAACTGCTGAGGAGCACGCGACTGCCCAATCCAATCTTGACAACTTTACCTCATTTGGGTTGGCTGCGGAAGATAACTCATACGCTGTGCCCATGTTTGAAATTCAGGATGAACCTCAATTGCGAATTTGCCTACCGGGCTCAATCCCGCTGTTTAGTGGAGTGGCCCCCTGCAGCGTTGCAGATGTGAATCGCCAAGAGATCAACATCATCCATCGTGAAGAATTTGTGATCCAGGGATATTCTGGATCGGCTGACTATCAGTTCCAAGACAATATTCCCGTGGTTGATTTGGGCAATGCCAGTGATGATGGTGCTTGGGAAAACGCATCTGCTAGCATCGGTCTCGTCTTTGGACAAGGTGGAGTGTCTAGCAATACTCAACTATTCCTCAAAGCCCAACAGAACGATTTGTACGGCTTGATCCTCGTTACTTGGGATTCTAGTGGTGGAGAAAATCCACCAAACAATTGCAAGCTTCCCGGGGAAAATGGACGTTGTGTACCCTACTTCAAGTCGATCGATACCAGCCAGTTTGAAAGCCTTCCACCAGGAATTCCATTCATGATGGTTGACAACGAAGTGGGTGAACTCATCCGTGACCAAGTCGTCAATGGAGAGGGGAGAATCGCAATGAATATCCAAGTTGACAACCAAGGGGAGCGTGATGTCAAAGCTCCTTGTGGCATTTTACCCGGCAAGACGGATGAATTGATCATTTTCGGCGGACATCATGACACCGTTTACAATGGCCAGGGAGCCGTTGACGATACTTCCGGTACAGCCACTGTTCTAGAATTGGCACGCCAATTTGCCAACATGGCTGAAACCAAAGGTGAGCCGTACTATACTCTGAAGTTCTGCACTTGGGGAGGTGAAGAGGAAGGTTTGCACGGTTCGAAAGCATTCGTTGCCGCCTATATGGGACAACTAAGAGAAAACCTCAGACTCTACATCAATCTTGACATGAATCACGTTGACATTGATTTAGAAAATCGTGGAAATGGTTTGTGGATGTTCGGCAACGACGCTCGAGACATGAAGTACATCAATCAAATCGTCGACCAATTCGAACAAGAAAATCCCATGGGTTTGGCCAGCAAATACGAAATTCATACTGACACACTCGATGGAGAAAAAGGAACCAGTGATGGTATGCCTTACAATTCCGATCACGGTCCATTTGTTTACGACATCCAACAAGAAGAAGGAGATGACCGGGGCCGAGCAGTAGTCTGCTACGGTTCTGGTTCATGGGAGTACCACACCTACAAAGACACCATGGATCGCTTCAATGAGGAGTCACTCGCAGTTAGTGGAATCATTTACGGCTCATACGCAGCCTGGCTCTCTTGGGGATGATTACATGGGTCGAAGAGCACATGCAAGTCACATCTTACTTCGTCAGAAATCAGATGCAGTTCGACTTCTATCTGAAATCCATGAGGCAAGAAAACCATTGAAGACATTCCAAAAAATGGCGAAAAAACACAGCAAGTGTCCAAGTGGACAACGTGGAGGCGACCTAGGTTGGTTTGATGAGAGGCAGATGGTACGTGAATTCAGTGCTGCTTGTTTTGAACAACCTGTACAGGAAGTCGATCGATTTGTCAAAACTGAATTTGGTTATCATTTGATTTGGGTGCACGAACGCGAGGAATGAGGTGAGTTGATGAGTACCATCGTTGCTGTTGAGGAATTCAAAGTCAAGGGCAAGCATGGGGTCTTTGATTACGAACGGGAAAAAGAACAGCCATTTGTCATCAGCATCTGGGCCCTTCTGAAAGAACCGGCAACAAATGATGAAATCGAGACGGGGGTCGATTATGCATTCTTACAACGCACTGCACACGATGTCATTTCGCGAGGAGAATCGGTCCATATGATGGAAACACTTTGTGATAACATTATCGAAATTGTATCTGGACATGTAAATGTCGCATCTGTAAAAATCCGAATCGAGAAGCCGCAAGCTCCGATGCCGCACAATAGTGGGCTCGCTGTGGTCGAACGGACTTGGCCTGAAGGCAGGACCTTCTAATCAGGCACCAATGTGTGCGAAAAGTGCATCATAATCTGGTTCAATTCCTGGATTTTCTGCATACCATGCATATCCTATGGTTCCATCTTCTTCAACAACGAAAACCGAGCGCTGGGCCACGGTGTATCCATCGATTGCAAAGTTTTCGAAAGTAACACCATACGCTGTGATTACTTCGCGGTGCACATCGCAAAGCAATGGATATGCAATTCCATTTGCATCCCGGAATGCATTGTTGGCGAATGGTGAATCCACGGAAATCCCCAACACCTGGCAATTGGCAGAGGACAGCGCATCAGATTGATTGTTGATTGTACATGCTTGATTTTGACACACACCGGTAAAAGCAGCGGGGTAAAATGACAAAATCACTTTGCTGCCCGAAAATGAGGACAATGTGACCTCACTCTTGTCATGTGCTTTCAATGTAAAATCAGGGGCCTTGTCTCCAACGTTCACCATACCACTCGCGGATGGCGACCACGCTAAGAACATGCGCCCCCTGCCATTTGACATGGCGTGGAAGGAGATTGTTGATTCCGAGTTGGGAGTCGTGATCATCCGTGCTGAGGATTGTTTACACTGTGTAGAGCTCCGAGCGATTCTGAGTGATCAGTCTCTTAGCCGCCCCATGGTGTGGATAGACAAGAAAAATACAAATGAATTGTATGGTCGTTTTCCTCTTTTCGCCGCCTCTGTAGATATTCTCCCATTCGCAGGAATTTTTTCACATGGAGAACTCAAACAGGTAGTACGTGCGGCGACTCGCGAACGAATCGAAGACGCACTTTCAGCATGAGAATTGAGCGATGCCTTCATTGGTCCTCAAATGAGACGAAGCGGTATGGAGGAGCCGCTCAAGCAGGTCTACGTGCCGACCGTGGCCACCCCAGGTGGTGAAAAAACCCAACTTGGCGTGTTTTCCTCCGAGCAGGATGCATGGGATGTGATGCGTGCGTTTCTCTCCAAAGCCGGTGCGACTGATGTTGTGCATGGGAATATTACTGCATGGGAAATTGATTTTGTTGGAGAAGAAGGTTCATTCATCCTTGCTTCCTTTGATCGGAACAATTGTCCCGTCTGTAATGAGCTGGCCTTCTGGATTGAAGGAGATGAAGAGAAAGCACGATGTTACAATCCGAGATGTGGCGCATGGATTGAACAGAATGCCTTCGACCCAAGCCGTTGGGATTGTGGATGGCCCGCAGCCAACTGGAACAAGCGAGCCGAGGATTACAAGCAAGCCTACCAAGGACTGGTTGCCATGCGTGGCAGTGCATCTTCAGCAGGAAAGAGTATACAGATGCCGTCTCGAGATGAATGGCTGAACAAACAGGATGCTGAGAGACGAACTATTCATCAGAAGAAATTTGACTCAATGGCAGACGACACTGTAGAGTGATTTGATGGCAGGTTGGATTTCCGCCCTAATTGCTTCACTATTTGGCGCCGGTGAGGCTGTCGAGGAAATCTTAGAAGAAGAATAAATCATTCTTCCTCGGATGAACCCAGCGATTCCGTATACCATGCTTCTAGATACTCTACACGACTATCATCCAACCCGAGATTTTTGGCTTGAAGAGTCAGTAACTTCCGCTCGTTTTCAGTGAGAACCCCATCATCCATCACCATAGAATAGGCCTCAATATAGCTCTGTTCTTCTTTGGTAAATGCTTCCGGCATTAAGATGACAACGATGATGTTGATCGTATTGTAAATCGGTTTTCGCATCACGGTCAAAGGTACACCGACGACCAGTGCACTCGCGACACCTCCGTAGGGGATGAAACCCTCCAATAACTCAGCAACAATGAGAATCGCCAGAGCTCCAGTGAAAACGAAAACGCCCCAGGACATACTCCGCCGAAGTTGTTCATCGATTCCGAGTATGTCATTCTTGAGTATTGCATAACTGAACATGAATCCTTCAAACATTCCGGTGAGCAAAATACTGAACATAAATCCGTATAGACAATACAGATAGATTGGCAATAGGTCGCCATCAATCGATGCCAAGTCAGCCAAATTGAAGTCCCCAAATCGTGCCGTCAAGTAAACGATTGACATGACCATAATGCCCTTGATTGTCGCTTTTCCAGCGAATCCAATGAATAGTGATCGAGCTTCATTCGCTTGATGACTCATCCCATCTTCCTCGTCAAACCGATGCCATGCACTACGCATGAAGAATGCAGCAACAATGGCCGACAGTGGAGGTGCGAGAAGCAAAAATTTGCCCGCTGAAGAACTGCCGGGTACAAACCACGAATAGGGGAAGGATTCCTCCGTATCGATGCATCCTGCTACGATCTCGGGCGAACCGGGAGTCGAAGTTAAAATTACATCTTCATCAACGGATCTACATTCAATGTGGTAGTTCCCACCAAAGGCCTCGACTATACCTCCACTTGAAGATACCAAAGCCCCGATTAGTACAGCAGTGAATACGGGGAGGGCCCACCAAAGATTGTTTCGAATCTTTTCATTGGACATGAAATCCAAACTCTTCGGCGGATAGAATGAAACCGTTGACAAATACATGAACAGACACAATAGTGAGCAGAAATACCATCCTACACGATAGTATTCCATCACCGGTAACATGTCGGCACCGAATGGATAAGTGTTGTACCAAGAGGCCATGACGCGATAACCTTCAGCCAAAAGAAGAATCGCCATGAAACGATTTTCCGGTGCGTGACTTCGAGCTTTGAGAATTAGCACAGCCAAGAAACAGAGAACGATTAAAGTCAAAATCGAGAGTAAACAAATGATGTAAGTCAATCCCAAGGTGTCTCCAGTTTGGAAATTGATTTGCGTAAATTTGTCCCAGTAGTAGGGCAGAAGAGGACCCATTCCTTCCAGTGCCATCGATAATCCGTTGCTCAGCATTCCCAAAAACTTACCCTTTCAGGAAGAAACAAATCACATTTCTTCGATAGGAATGATACCTACCGCCTCGCATCCGCGACGCAGATGCTCACGAGCCAATTCACTGATGTACAGATTTTGAGTGTTCACGCCGTCATCATCAATCACGTAATTGTCCCGATAGAATCGATTGTAATCTACTGCCAAGGCACTCAACCAGGCACACAAATATTGAGGGGCTTGAGAATCGATTGCGGTTTGTAATTCATCATTCATGTACGCCAAACGCCGAATTAAATTCGCTGCAGAGCCATCCAATGATTCGGGATCTAGCACGAAGGTAGGGTCAACTTTACCTG
>MDTG01066956.1_pt1 | contig 10133 bp, 12 predicted proteins | sample 811421 | NCBI WGS metagenome assembly MDTG01 (sample SAMN05326645, study PRJNA326480) | marine metagenome | isolation source: seawater | place: Pacific Ocean: South East | collected 2011 | reverse complement strand
CTGCTCTATGAAGTCCGGACTTTCCTCTAAATAAATTAGCGATCATCCAACCAACTCTATTTTATTATAATGATTTTTTTAACTTTCTATAAGATATTTATAAATATCTCTTTTATTGTGTCCTGTTATTAATGAAATTAATTTAGCTGCATCAGATACAGATAACTTCTTTAAAAATTCATTTTTAACCTTTAAATTAAGAGAAAAATCAGTTTGGTTTTTTTCCGAGCCTGCAATAACTAAAACCATTTCTCCCTTTAGAATAACTTTATTAGATTTAATAATGTCTAATACGTCTTTTAAACTACCTCTAATTATTTCTTCATGAAGCTTTGTCATTTCTCTGCATATAGCAATTATTCGGTCTGATCCTATAGACCTAATCAAACTAGAGATTGTCTTTTCAACTCTTTTGGGTGATTCAAAAAATATTGATGTTTTTGTTTCATTTTTTAAATTTTCAAAAAGCATCTCCTGCTCGTGCTTTTTTTTTGGTATAAAGCCAAAAAAAGAAAACTTATCTGTAGGGAGTCCCGACATCACAATTGAATTAATTATAGAAGATGGGCCTGGTATTAAAGTGAATTCAATAGATTGTTTTATGCACTCTTTTATTAATTTATATCCAGGATCTGAAATAGTTGGAGTTCCTGCATCTGAAACTATTGATACGCTCTTATTATTTTTGATTTTATTTATTATGCCTAATAATGCTTTATCTTCATTGTGCTCATGAAAACTTATACACCTTTTATCGCATTTAATAAAGTTTAATAACCTCTTTGTAATTCTAGTATCTTCAGCATATAAATAATCACATGATCTTATAACATCTATAGCTCTAAGTGATATATCATTTAAGTTACCTATTGGTGTAGAAATAAAATATAACATTTAATTTAAATAAAATATGAATCACAGCTTAACATTAATTATATTTACTTTGATGCTTTTCTTGTTTTCATGCTCAACTCCAGAAATAAAGAAAACAGATTCATTTTCTATGAATTTAAAACTCAAAACTTCAAATAAGAATAAAGAAATAATACTTGAAAATATATTGGAACAAAATATTATTTTTTCTATAGACTTTAATAAAGAAGGCTCATACATATTGAGCGACGATATACTAGGCTCAAGACTTAAGTATTTTTGTAATGATTTTATTGAGGATCAAAACATATATTTGGAGTCATTGATTTTTGACTCATATAAAATTCAGAACAAAAAAATACTAATAATTTTTTCTGAAGGTTTTGAAGAATATGCTAAAGAACTCAAAAGAAGATATCCTGATGAATTATATTTTTATTTAGACAGAAATAATTATGAAGATGTGATTAAAGAAATATTTAATGTTCAAAATAGCATTGATAAGCATGTAAAAATTTCTAATCTTGATAAAGGTTTAAAGATTGATCACTCTCCAAGGATTAGAAATGATATTTCAAAAATATATTTTCTTCTTGATTATGGCTTTGGGAAAACTGTAGTCCCGTATGTAAGAAATTATGCATTTAAAATTGACTCTTATTCTTCAAGCGAAATATTTCATGAAGCTAATGATATTAAAAAACTCGTTGATTTTGAAAATCTTTATACATCTCTATCAGGTGAATTAATTCGACAAATACAGCAAAAGAATAATATTAAAAGCATTAGAGATGAATTAGAAAAATTATTAATCAATGATTTTTTATTAATTGAGAAGGTATATCAAAACAATCTTTTTGAGGACAATATTACACTTTATTCAAGTAATCAAGACATTCAAAATAACAATAAATGCATAGATAGAAGATTCTCAATTTATAAAATTTCTTCTAACGATTTTTCTAATCTTCCTTAAGATCTCTCTCTAAAGAAGATAGGCTATCAAGAAAGCCAGGCCTTTCAAAAACCGACTTTTGATAGTCAAGAAGTGGTTTTAGGTGTCTATTTACAGGCAATTTTATTCCCACAGAAGGAAGTCTCCATAAAATAGGTGCAAAAAAACAATCAACTAATGTAAATTCATCGCTCATAAAAAATTTAAACTCTTTAAATGTCGGTGCAATTGAAGATATTTCATGCAATAACTCTTCTCTGATCTTCATAAGTTCTTTTTCAGGCTTCGATCCTTCAATTAATGTGTCAATAAGCGGGCACCACTCTCTATCAATTCTTAACATTAGTGTTCTGCTATTAGCTCGTGCTACAGGATATACTGGTAAAAGAGGTGGGTGAGGAAATCTTTCATCCAAGTACTCCATCATTACAGCAGGATCATGTATTGCCAAATCTCTATCTACTAGTATTGGTAATTTATGATATGGGCTTATTGAGAGAATCTCATCAGGTGTTTCATTTTGATTGGATTCTTTAATTTCTGCTGAAATATCTTTTTCTGCTAGAACAATTCTAACCCTTTGGCTGTAGTGATCATCTCTATCTGAATATAAAATCATATTTTCCCCGTTTAATTATAGTCCTTATGGTACTCTCGATATAGAAGAGATGCTAATGCAGTAAATATCATAAAATAAAATACGACATACCACCCTATTCTCTCTCTTGTTGCTTTAATTGGCTCACCTACATAAACCAAGAAATTTGTTAAATCATATATTAATTCATCGAATTCATCTTTGCTTAGTTTTCCTGTTCCCTCTTCAACTTCCAAAAAACCACATTTTTCTTGAGTAATAGCATTACCAAATTGATCTCTCTTTTCGCCACCATTTTTAGCCAAGACAGGAATGTCTTTGCATACTAGTCGTTGGTTTCCTTGAAGTGATAAGAGAACATTTGGCATCGCAGTGCCAGGATAAACCAAGTTATTAACTCCGTATTGTTTGGAGGAGTCTTCATAGTAAGCTCTTAAATAAGAATATATCCAATCATCTCCTTTATATCTTGATACTAAGGTTAAATCAGGAGGCGCAACGCCAAACCAGTTCACAGAATCTTCAGACATTGCCCCTGTCATTAAATCACCAGGTTTTATTGTCTTATCAAAAACTAAATTTTCAAAGAATATTTCCTCAGGGATTTGTAAATCATCTGCGACTCTTCCCCATCTAGAGTATTGCAGAGAATGACAGCCATAGCAGTAATTAATATATGTAGATGCTCCCCTCTGGAGTGATTCTATATCATTCAGAGAATATTTAAATTCATCACATTCTCCATAATCTTTACATGGGCCGCCCTCAGCAGAATAAATGAGATTTACATAAAATATAAGAGCTACAAGATAAAAAATCTTTAAGAAATTCATTTTATTTAATATAGAAAATATCATAATCTTTGTGGAACTTCCTTTGTTTTTTCATATTTTGTATATATTGGCATTAGCAAAAAGTAAGCAAAATAAATCACAGTACAGACTACACTCATAGTCTTTCTGATCTCCGTAACCCCAACTGTTCCGAGGTAACCTAAAGTAAGAAAACTAACACCAAATAATGTAATAGCGATTTTGCTATATACACCTTTATATCTTATCGATGCAACCCTGCTTCTATCTAACCAAGGCACAATAAAAAATATTGCTACTGCTGATGCCATAACTATTAAACCGCCTAAGGGATCTGGAATTGCCCTAAGCATTGTATAAAAAGGAGCGTAATACCAAACTGGTGCAATGTGATCAGGTGTTACTAATGGATTAGCTTTTTCAAAATTTGCCATCTCAATAAAATAGCCACCGCCTTCTGGAAAAAAGAACATTATTATCGAAAAAACGACTCCAAATACACCTATTGCAACCATTGCATTTAAAACTTTATAAGGAAAGAAAGGTACGCTGTCTAATGGCACTCCATCATCATCAAGATGCTCTTCAATATCTACTCCCTCTGGGTTTCCAGCGCCAACCTCATGAAGTGCAACCAGGTGTAAGAAAACAAGTGCTATAAGAATTAGAGGTAAGGCAACAACATGCAATGCAAAAAATCTTGAAACAGTAATTCCTGAAATGTAATAATCTCCTCTGACCCATAATTCTAAAGACTCTCCAATGTAAGGTATTGCTCCAAACAATGAAATGATTACCTGTGCACCCCAATAAGACATTTGACCATAAGGTAAAACATACCCAAGAAAACCCTCTGCCATCATTGCCAAATATATAGTACAGCCAAAAATCCAAACCAATTCTTTAGGTTTCTGATATGAGCCATAAAGCAATCCTCTAAACATATGTAAATATACGACAGCAAAAAATAGCGATGCTCCTGTAGTGTGCATATATCTTATAACCCAGCCATAATCCACATCTCGCATAATATATTCTATTGAAGAAAAGGCCTGCTCTTCAGTATTCGAATATGGCATTATTAGCCATATACCTGTGACTATTTGGATAACAAGGGTAACTGCGGCCAAGGCTCCAAATAAGTACCAAAAATTAACTTTTGAAGGAACAGGATGTTTAGAGAGATGTCTTTCGAAAGTATTAACTATTGGCAGCCTGTCGTTCACCCAATAAAATAATTTGCTAGCTATTCCAAACATTTTATAAATCCTTATCTTCCCCTATAGTTAATATACTTCCCTCAAACATATGCGGAGGGACAATTAAGTTTGTTGGTGCAGGTACGCCTTTAAAAACTCTACCCACAATATCAAACATTGAGCCATGACATGGGCAAAAGAAACCCCCATTCCATGTCGCATCCCATGGCTTGGGCTCAACCTCTGGAAAATATTTAGGAGCGCATCCCAAATGTGTGCATACTCCAGAAAAAACTGAATATTCAGGACTTCTAGATCTTGAAGGGTTGAGTCCCTTGTAAGGCTCTATTATTTGATCAGAATCAGGGTCAGCTAGTTTAGGCAAGGCAAGCTTTAAATTAGCAATACTCTCTTTTGTGTGCCTTACTATAAAAACTGGTTGTTTTCTCCATGCAACCTGAATCTGTTGTCCAAACATCATCTTTGAAACATCTAATTTAACTGGTGCTCCTGCTGCTTTAGCTTTAGCACTAGGATTCCAAGCCGCAATAAACGGTGTTGCTGCAAATGGTAAGCCGGATAGGCCAACGGCGCTAGTTAAACCAATTAATACCTTTCTTCTTGTTTTGTCTTTATCTTGCATTTAGATAGTGTGCCACTAAAAAATCTATCGAAATTATATCATATTTAAGTAATATAAAATTTACTTATAATAGAAAATAAGTTTGTAAAAAATTAAAAATTATCGTTTAGAAAACTGTTTACTTTTCCTTGCCTTTACAAGACCAGGTTTCTTTCTTTCCACTCTTCTTGGATCTCTTGTAAGAAGTCCTGCTTTTTTTAATTGAGGCCTTAGATCCTCATCGAGCATTGTTAATGCTCTTGAAATACCATGGCGAATAGCCCCTGCTTGTCCAAAGCTACCACCACCTTTAACTTTAACATCTACATCAATTTTTTCGCTTAACTCTAAAAGTTCTAATGGTTGCATAACAAGCATCTGAGCAACTTTTCTTCCAAAGTACTCATCAAGCTTTTTGTCATTTACAGAAATATCACCCTTACCTTTTTTTAGGTAAACTCTTGCTGAAGAGGTTTTTCTTCTTCCAGTTGCATAATGAATATCTGTACTCATTAACTTAGCTTCCATTCAGTTGGTTGTTGAGATTCATGATCATGATTAGGGCCTTTAAATACTTTAAGTTTTTTAATCATAGATTTTCCTAATTTATTTTTTGGTAACATTCCTTTAACAGCGTCTTCTATAATTCTTTCAGGGTTTTTTTCGTTGATTTCTTTAAATGTTTGAGTTTTGAGACCTCCAGGATAAAGAGAATGTCTATAATATTTTTTTGCAGTAAACTTTGAACCAGTAACTTTTATTTTTTCTGCATTAATAACTATTACATAGTCACCTCCATCAGTGTGGGGGGTGAATGTAGGTTTATCTTTACCTCTTATTCTATCAGCAATCTTTGTTGCAACTCTTCCAAGAATACGATCGGTAACGTCTATAACAAACCAGCTTCTTTCTACTTCTTCTTTTTTTAGTGAGTATGTTTTCATAATCATTGTAATTGAGAAGCGAATATTAATGTTTACTTGATAATATATCAATATTTATATGCATTTTTATTTATTTTTATGTTTTGAGAAATAGTCGTAACTTTGCATTTCATTGAGCCTGCTTAGGCATCTGCTCCATAAAATATCCAATTTAGTTCCTATATATATTTTGTTTATTTCGATCTCATTAAAGAAAAATTTAACTTTAACTTTTTCGGTATATACAATATCGATGAAAGAAATAAATCTTCTTACAATGTCAATTGAATCATCATCACATTCTTGGAAATTACTAATAAAAATCCAGTCAAGCTTGTTTGCAAGTTCTTTATAGTCTTTTGAACCTGTTGCATCTTTAAAAAACGCCATAAAATCGATCCATAATAGTTTGTTTGAGCTAAGTTTACATTTAAATTTACGGTCGTTGATTTTTATTTCAGTACTTTGGTCGCTATGAGATATAAAATTATCACTGATGAGTTTGATAATATCCAAATCAGAATAAATATTTTTTTTGTTACTATTGTTACTATTTAAGTCAATAATATTTTGAATTCTATAATCAATATCTCCCTTTAAATTAAATATCTCAAATTTTCTTGTACAAACCTGCATGGATTTAATGAATTTTTGTCTTTGCAATCCATCTTGATATAAGTCATCAGGGTGAGCATTTGAAGTAATAATAACTTTCAAACCCTCATCTAGAATTTTTTCTAAAATGTTTGTAACTATCATTGCATCAGCAACATCCTCAATCTGGAATTCATCAATAAAGATTAGATTGCATTTGTTTGCAATTTGCTTAGATAAAATTTTAAGTGGGTCTTTTTTACCAGAATTTGTTTTTAACTCAGCATGAACAAAACTCATAAAGTCAATGTAATGAAAACTTTTAACTCTTTTGTCTTTAAGCTGTCTTATAAATTCGTTGACTATTAAAGTTTTGCCTCTTCCAACATCTCCCCATATGTATATCCCAAGATTTTCATCTCTAGTAAATCTTCTAATAGCATCTGTAAAATTTTTATTTATTTTAATTTTTGATAACAACTTAATTAGACTTGATTGAGCTGAATCTACTTTAATGCCTTGGTTTTTTAGAGCATCAATGATATTTTTAGTCATTGACATTATGAAACTATTTCAAACATACGGTTTAAATTATATATTAGTTATATTATTAACATTCGCAGCCACATGGTACTTCATATCAGATGATAAAAACAAATTAGTAACTGCTTCAGAAAAATCCATTGAATCGGTGGTAACCATTTCTTCTAATTCTAATCAAATAAATTCAAGAAAAAGCAACGGTATTGGGTCTGGGGTTATATTTTCAGAAGATGGTTATATCGTTACTAACCTTCATATTCTTTCAGGCAACAATATAAGCGTTAGGCTAAACAATGGAAAAAATTATTCAGCTAATATAATTGGAATAGATAATAATACAGATATTGCAGTACTTAAAATTATTTCAGATGATAAATTTAACCCAATTGAAATATCAGATTCGGAAAGTATTAAAATTGGAGACAGAGTATTGGCTATTGGAAATCCATATGGAATTGGTATATCAGTTTCAAATGGAATTATAAGCGCATTAGGAAGGGATTATGGAAACCCATATCTTCAGCTTATTCAAACCGATGCCGCAATAAATCCAGGTAATTCTGGAGGTGCATTAATAAATGAAAATGGAAATTTAATAGGTATCAATTCAAAAATATTTTCTAAAACAGGTGCTTATCAAGGCATTGGTTTTGCAATCCCATCAAATCTTGTTGTTCAAATTGTATCCGAGCTCATTCAATATGGAAAAATTAGAACTACATGGATTGGCAATTTTAGAGTTGTTAGAGTAAGAGTAAATCTTAATAACAGAATTGTTAACGCATTAAAGATCATAGAGATAGATGATTTTGGGCCCTTGTATGAAAAAGGTGTTAGAGAAAATGATATTATTTTTGAAATAAATGAAGAGGAAGGCACCTGGGGGAATTTAACTAAATCTCTTAGATTTGCAGGACTAGGTAGTAATATTAAACTTAAATTATCATCCAAAAATAATGAATTTAAAATAATTAATATCAGTCCGGATCAAACAAAGAAGATCAACTAGGAAGTCTTGTTATATCTGCTCCAAGATAGTTTAATTTCTCTTCTATCCTCTCATAACCCCTATCAATATGATAGATCCTATCAACAACAGTTTCCCCTTTTGCGCAAAGGCCAGCAAGAATTAAACTTGCGGATGCTCTCAAATCTGTAGCCATCACTTCAGCGCCATATAGGGAAGAGACTCCATTTATTACAGCATGATTTCCTTGAACTGTTATATCGCAACCCATTCTATTTAATTCAAGTATATGCATAAATCTATTCTCAAAAACTGTCTCATATATATTTGATGTTCCACTGGATATGGCATTAATTACTGAAAATTGTGCCTGCATATCTGTAGGAAATTCTGGAAAAGGAGCTGTAGTCAAATCAACTGGTCTTGGTCGATCTTTGTTCATTGATATTGAAATTGAATCCTTGTCATATGTTATATCAGCCCCGGTATCATCTAGCTTAAAAATTACTTTCATTAGTCTTTTTGGGTTTATACCTTGAACAGTTATATTTCCATTTGTAACAGCGGCAGCGGCAAGATATGTGCCAGCTTCAATTCTATCAGCTGGAATAGAATACTCACTTCCATGAAGGCTTTCCACTCCATCAATAACAATTTCATCACTACCGGCTCCGTTGATTTTTGCACCCATTGAATTTAACATTTCTGCCAAATCTATTATTTCAGGTTCCTTTGCGACATTTGTTAGGATTGTTCTTCCTTCTGCCAAAGTTGCTGCCATCATTAAATTTTCGGTTCCAGTAACAGTAACTCCATCAAATCTTATCTTATTTCCATATAACTTTTTTGCTGATGCTTCTATGTATCCATTTTTTAGGATGATTTTTGCTCCTAGTTGCTTTAGAGCATCTAGATGAAAATTTACTGGTCTAGTTCCGATAGCGCAACCCCCAGGAAGAGCAATTCTTGCCTTTCCATATTTGGCTAATAAGGGTCCAAGAACTAATATTGAAGCCCTCATAGTCTTTACTAGTTCATATCTTGCTTCAATATCTTTTAAATTTGATGAAGATATAGTGAAATTCATATTTTCATCAAGCAAGATTTCAGCCCCCATTGACCCCAACAACTCAAAAATGGTTGTGATATCTTGTAAATAAGGGAGATTTTTAAGAGTTATTTTTTCATCAGATAAAATTGTTGCCGCGATCATGGGTAGTGCTGCGTTTTTTGCTCCAGAACATTGAATCTTTCCTGAAAGAGTGTTCCCACCTTTAATTAATAACTTTTCCATAAGTAATTATATAATTTTGGTTTCCAAACTTAGAGCATGTAGCTCGCCTGATTTAAATTTATTTTGAAGGAGTTTCATTACGGTCTTGTGTTGATTGATAAGCGGCATGTTAGCGAAGATTTTTGATGCAACTTCAAGACGAAGATTGCATGAGTCTCCATAAAATTTACATACAGCGTCTGGTATATTTTCCACTAATGTTTTTTCTATAGCTTCTTTCATATTAAGAAATGCCTGCATCCCCAAAATCAGAAACCCAATTTTTTATAGCAGTTTCAATATCTTCATCATATGAAATTGCTAATGCTTGAAATTGATTCCTTAACGTTAGTCCCAGGTTAACTCCGTTGATAATTATATTTACAATCTTCCATCCATCTTTATTTTTTCGAACCTTATATGAAACCGGATACTTGCTAGTTCCAGTATCAAGAACTTGTTTTACCTCAATATTCTTATCAAAACCTGATTGGGTCTCTTCTGGGAAAACTGTAGTTATGGTTGAGTCGCCCCATTGAGCAAGAGTTGATGCGTAATTATCTAATAAAGATTCTTTAAAGATTATTACAAATTCAGCTCTTTGAATTTCTGAAGCCATTAAATAATACTTTTTACCCATCACACTGGCAGCAACTCTTCTAAAGTCTATCATTGGTTCAAAAATTTCTTTTATTTTATCTTCATACAAGGATCTGTCCTTCTCATATAATTCAACATTCTCAACAAGAACATCTGCCATCTTTTGAGCGTTAG
>MDTG01386670.1_pt1 | contig 10134 bp, 9 predicted proteins | sample 811421 | NCBI WGS metagenome assembly MDTG01 (sample SAMN05326645, study PRJNA326480) | marine metagenome | isolation source: seawater | place: Pacific Ocean: South East | collected 2011 | reverse complement strand
GTTTACCGCAGGCGGCAAAAGTACGTTGGTCGGTAGATATCGACCCCACCGATTTCAGTTAGCGCACAGGTTTCTATTACGGTAAAATCTTAACACTGATGTATACAAGTGTTTCAGGGTTGTGCACTATGTCCTCGTCTAATGGCACACCCGTTTAAAATAACGATAAGTAGTAGGAAAACTGCCGAATATGGCTCAACGCGATTATGTATCTCGTGGTAAAGCACCACAAAAAAAGAAGCCGGATAATAAAAAACGCGCTAAATCACAGGTGAAGGGTACACCCACGGCCGCATTCCCTATTGTTCGTTTGGCCATCGTAGTGATATTACTTATCGGCTTTGCGGTTTTCTTATGGTCTATTAAAGACAATGCCAGCTCTGAGGTAGATACCGAAGTTGTACGCCCTGTTGCGCCTACACAAGAGGCCTTGCCTGAATTACCGAAAGAAGAGTGGGAATATATTCGTACTCTGCCTGGGTATGAAGTAGAAGTAGACGTGGCTGAACAGGAAAAGTCGGACAAACGATATCTTATGCAGTGCGCGTCGTTCAGAACCCGTGCTCAAGCGGAAGAGATGAAAGCCAAAATTGCTTTTCAAGGTTTAGAAGCCCTTATTCGCCAGAGCTCTGGCAGCAACGGCGAGTGGTTCAGGGTTATTCTAGGGCCATTTGAATCGAAACGTGATGCCGAGAAAGCCAAGCACAGCCTTCGCAAAGTGAATATCGCGACCTGCCAAATTTGGTACTGGAACTTATAAACGTAAACGCTGATTAATCACTATTCATTGCTCATTATTCATTAATAAGGCATTCACCGCATGATGAGGTGGATGCCTTGTAACCACCTCATACTACTTTGTAATGCTCATCTCTCTGTTATTAACCTGTTTATGGCTTGTCTCTCCACTACCTACCTCTGCGGCTTTTCTTTTTAACTACCGACTTTTAGCTACAAACCTTTTCACCCCTAACCTTTTAATCCGGCACCTTTTAATTGCCCCTTTTAACGGCTCCCCTTGAAATCTAAAACCCTTCCCCCATTTCATTACAAAGTCTATTTTCAGTTATCGCCCGAGTCTGCGATAGCGCCCACCTTAAACGGGGATTAAACGTGACAACGATTGTATCTGTAAGACGTGGAAATCAAGTTGTGATGGCTGGCGATGGTCAGGTGTCACTCGGCAATACCGTAATGAAAGGTAATGCACGTAAAGTGCGCCGCTTGTACCACGATAAAGTATTAGCTGGCTTTGCAGGCGGCACCGCCGATGCCTTCACCCTTTTTGAACGCTTTGAAGCAAAACTTGAAGCCCACCAAGGTCATTTGACCAAGGCGGCGGTTGAACTTGCCAAAGATTGGCGAACCGATCGTATGCTGCGCAAGCTAGAAGCCTTATTAGCCGTAGCCGATGAAACCGCGTCTTTCATCATTACTGGTAACGGCGACGTAGTTCAGCCTGAAAATGACCTGATTGCTATTGGTTCAGGCGGCAACTATGCCCAAGCTTCTGCCATTGCTTTACTGGAAAATACTGAACTAACTGCAAAAGAAATTGCGGAGAAAAGTTTGACCATAGCCGGTGATATCTGCGTATTCACTAACCATAGTCAAACGGTAGACGTACTCGATTACTAAGTGGCTGTTTAATTAAAAATAAACAGCGACTTGTGCCTGCTATCGATGCAGCAGCACCAAAACAGAAAAGGGTTTATGCATGTCTGAAATGACACCTAGAGAAATTGTTCATGAGCTAGACCGACACATTATCGGTCAGCAAGATGCTAAACGAGCGGTATCGATTGCACTTCGAAACCGCTGGCGCCGTATGCAACTTGAACCAGAGTTGCGCCAAGAAGTAACGCCTAAAAATATTCTTATGATTGGCCCAACAGGTGTGGGTAAAACTGAAATTGCCCGCCGCTTGGCAAAATTAGCCCATGCGCCTTTCATAAAAGTGGAAGCGACTAAGTTCACCGAAGTGGGCTATGTGGGTAAAGAAGTAGAAACCATCATTCGCGACCTTGCTGACATTGCCGTGAAGATGACCAAAGAAACTGAAATGAAAAAAGTGAAATTCCGCGCTGAAGAAGCAGCGGAAGAGCGTATTCTTGACGTACTTATTCCACCCCCTGAAGATGCATGGGGCAAAAAAGAAGACGTTGAAGATAGAGGCACACGACAAGCGTTTCGTAAAAAGCTTCGTCAAGGCGACTTAGACGACAAAGAAATTGAAATTGATGTGGCACTTCCACAAGTAGGCGTAGAAATTATGGCGCCTCCTGGAATGGAAGAAATGACCAATCAGCTTCAAGGTATGTTCCAAAACTTGTCGGGTTCGCAAAAGAAAAAGAAGAAGCTAAAAATTAAAGATGCACTGAAAATGCTAGTGGAAGAAGAAGCCGCACGTTTGGTGAATCAAGAAGACTTAAAAGAAAAAGCGATTGAGTCGGTTGAGCAACACGGCATTGTGTTCGTGGATGAAATTGACAAAATCTGTAAGCGTGAAGGCAATACGTCAGGCGATGTATCGCGTGAAGGTGTGCAGCGTGACTTGCTACCTTTGGTAGAAGGTTCAACGGTATCGACTAAACACGGTATGGTAAAAACAGACCATATTTTGTTTATCGCCTCGGGTGCTTTCCAAATGAGTAAGCCGTCAGACCTTATTCCTGAGCTTCAAGGCCGTTTGCCAATTCGCGTTGAGTTGTCAGCATTAGAAGTGGGTGATTTCAAGCGTATTCTTACCGAGCCTAACGCATCGCTTACCGCTCAGTATAAAGCGCTAATGCTTACTGAGGGTGTGAACATCGATTTCGTGGAATCGGGTATTCAGCGTATTGCTGAAGCAGCATGGCGCGTGAACGAACGTACTGAGAACATTGGTGCGCGCCGTTTACACACAGTGCTTGAGCGTTTGATGGAAGATATTTCATTCGATGCGTCTGAAAAAAGCGGAGAGTCTTTCGTGATTGACGAAGACTACGTAAACAGCCACTTAGAGTCGCTAGTAGAAAACGAAGATCTGTCTCGCTTCATTCTATAAAGCCTTAAGGCTAGTAACACACAAAAAGCGCATTTATTTAAATGCGCTTTTTTTTATGTGGTTAATAATTTCACTAAACGCCCAGTAATATCAACGCCAGTTTCGTTTTCAACAAACAAGAAGAAAGGGCAAGGGTTGGCTTCCAAGAAGTAATACTCACCCTTGGTATTTTTACGCCAATCGATAGCGCACCAATGCATTCCTAAACCAGAACATATCTTACGTGATAAATCCTGCATTGGTTTAGGAAGTGGGGTCAGCAAAGGGCGTGCGTTTGCATCGTCTCTGAAATCGAGATCGTGAGAGTCTATTTGTACACTGACGACTTCATCACCAAGTACGTAACTTCGAATATTTGTCCCTTCAATAAATGCCTGAAACGTGACGGGGCGCTCTTTTAACAAAGCCTGTACTAAACCGCGAGTATCATAGTCTTGTTGCACGAATTTCGCTGTTTCACCGCCTTTAACGGGTTTATAAACCACCTCATTTATATTCGCACAAAACTGTAAAGCAACATCACTAGCGTTGCCTATATAGGTATATGGTACCTTAGCCCCTAGTTTTTTTGCCATTCGAAGCTGAATCGGTTTGCAGTGATGAGCGCGAATAGCGTCAATGCCATTAACCCACTTAGTTTCACTGAATAAAAACCAACATAACAAGGTGCTGGCATATTCTTGATCTAACCACTGCGAGGACGCATTGTCAGAGGCGTTCACCGAGGGGGGAATATACTGATGCCAATAGGCAGATGTGATGTCTGATAGCGGAATTCGAAACAGCCCGTTGCGCGTAGGCTGGTCAAAATGCAAAAGGCCATCATTGAAATCCGGGTCGTAACTGAGCTGCCAGTGCTTACCAAAGTAGTTGGTGTTGATAATACAGGGCTCGTTTTTATCGGCTATTAAAGCTTCAGCCACATGTAGAATTTGTGGGTCATTCTCGCTCCCTATTAATGCAATCTGCATTGAAATATCCTTTTTAAATGGTAAAAGGAGGACTGCTTAACCTCCTTAATCTGTTATGACAATAAGTCGGGTAATTGTCCGCCGTCCTCACCAATCGCTAGGGTGATATAGACAGGTGGTTTAATAAGGCGAATTGGCGCTTTATCTTCACCTGTTGATACGCCAGACTTACCGCCAGTCACTTGCAGTAACTCTTGGGTTTCAAGGGTAAGACTAGTAGCGGTTTGTACCTGTTGTTGTGTGTTTTCGTGTGTATGGTTTTGCGTGTTATGTTGCATTTTTCGCTCCTTATAAAAGCGTTTTAGTGTGATTTAAAAGGCTAGCGGTTAAGCCAACCTTAAGGGGTGGTAAATCGATCGGAAGCAACTTGCGATAAGTGCGGTGCGGCTGCTTATTTTTAATTTTTTGTAAATGTTAGCGCAATGGAACTTAACCGTTCGCTCGCTAATAAATAGCTCTGTTGCTATCGCTTTATTCGACAGCCCTTCCATGATCTTTCGCGCTACCTGAAGCTCGCGTTTAGACAAGGTGTCGATAGGAAGGGCAGTACTATTTAAGTTCTCTACATGCTCAACGATTTGTTGACGCTCAATATCGGTGAGTAAGGGTGTAGATTCTCTAACTTCGGGCGTTATCATTATGAATCTCCTAGTGGGGTATTATCATTTTCTTCTACTATTTCAGAAGCTGGGTATCGCTGCAGAGTACCGTCTACTAACTGATAGACAGTATCCGCAAGGGCAATTGTCTGAGGCCGGTGGGCAACCATAATGCGGGTAATATTCAGTGCTTTTAGATGAGTATTGATGATGTGCTCATTTTGAATGTCTAAATGGCTACTGGCCTCATCAAGAAAAAGAATATCGGGAGAGCGGTAGAGTGCTCTAGCTAATAAAAGTCGTTGCTTCTGACCACCACTTAAGCTGCTTCCCATATCACCGACTAACGAGTGATATTGCATAGGCATTGCACAAATTTCGTCATGGATACAGGCTAACTGAGCGGCCCGTACGATGTTTTCTTGATTAGGTATTTCATCAAAACAACTGATGTTTTCAGCCATAGAGCCGGATAAGCACATGTCTTCTTGCAGCACAGAAGCAATGGTTGGCGCGTGATTTGATGATGAAATCATATTGTGGCTAATCGTTCCTTCAGAGGGAGCATATAGCCCCATCAGACATTTAAGTAAGGTGCTTTTTCCACTTCCGCTTGCCCCAACGATGGCAATGATTTCCCCTGCTTTAACCGATAAATTAAGGTTTTTAAAAATACAGTTACACCCCTCCCCATAGCGATAACTAAGATTGTGGGCTTTTAAATGAATAGCAGGAGTACTAGAGGCAATAGCATGAGAAGAGGCGGCTGCAGGTACTGAGGTTGCGTTTGAATTTGCATTTGAATAAGCACGTGGTTGCTGTGACAACAAGGTGGTTTCAGCAGGCTCTGTTAGGACAATATCGCTCAGGCGAGAAAAATGTACGGTCAGCATTCGCAATTCGATAAATTTGGACACTAGGCCGTCTACCGCAGCAGTAAATTTGGTTTTGTAGGCAATGAAGGCAAGCATCATTCCTACGGTCAGCATATTGTCCATCACCAAAGATGCGGCTATAAAGATTACAACAATGTTCTCAAGACCAAATAACACTTGGTTTACTGCGTCGCTGCCAATATTGAGTTTCCCCAAACTAATATCTTTATTCAACGTGGCGACTAACTTGTTTTGCCACTGGCTATGGCGCTGGGATTCTTGGCGGTATACACGAATAGGCAGCATACCCCGAACGCTTTCCATAAAGTGGCTTTGCTCGGTGGCGCCTAACGCAATTTTTTCTGTTGTGAGCCGCTTTGTGATAGGGATTAATGCAATGCGGAAAAGTAGATATATCGCCACTACTAGCACCACACATAGCGTGAGCTTTACAGAGTAAAGTGCCATCACGACGAGGGTGATAATAGCCATGACGCCATCGAGCAAGGCTGTGACAAGGCCAGTGGTGAGAAACTCACGAATATGCGCAAGGGAGCCAAAACGAGACACCACATCGCCTACGTGCCTTTTCGCAAAAAAGTCCAGTGGTAGCGAAAGCAAATGTTGAAAGACCGAGGCGGACATTTGAAGTTGAAGCCGGCTTGATACTGCAAGGATCAGAAAGCGTCGCAACACTCTAGTGAAGATGCTTATCAGTAGTAAGAAAGTAAACCCAATGGCAAGTGCGGTTAGCAGGGCTTGGTTTCCTTGCAACAACACATCATCAACTACGGTTTGTACGTAATAGGGAGATGCTAATGCAAAAAGTTGCAGCAAGGCAGACAACGCAAGCAAAGTTGCTAAGTTGCGTTTGAACCCTATCGTGCGGGTAAAAAAGTTTCGTAGTTTGAGTAAAGGCTTTACCGGTGGCGGCGAAAAGTTATCTTTAGGCGTAATTTCTAACGCTATTCCTGTTAGGTGTTTACTTGCCTCATCGAAGGTGAAAGTGCGCTTGCCAATACTCGGGTCGTGTATGGTAAATCGCTCACGCCCTACGTGAGTCAAAACAACGAAATGACGCATGTCCCAATGGAGTATTGCTGGCAGGGTGAGTTGAGATAGATCCTGTGGCTCAATTTTTAGTGCACGACATTGAAATGCCATTTGCTGCGCGATATCCATAATATCTTTAAGTGTAATACCGCGAAGTGAAACACTAATGTGCTGGCGCAGGTGGGTCATATCCCGTTTATCACCATAATATTGTGCCACCATGCTGACACAGGCCAAGCCACATTCAGCGGCTTCAGTTTGAAGCACAACCGGTACTTTGTTTTTAGGTGATAAAGCGCTGAGCACAGGTGAAGCAAAACCGTGAGTAATATTCATAATTACAACCTTTTAGTGACGCTTAAAAGCGGCTCTAAGATCCATTCAAGTAAGCTTCTCTGGCTAAGCGCAACGTCCGCTGAAAATGTCATTCCCGCCTTAAGCATTACCGGGTTTCCATAGGCAATAATGGCGTCGCTGCTTACTCTAGCGGTAACCAAATAAGCGGGTTCGCTTACGGTTAAAGGCGCGTTCGCCCATTCACCTGGCAGTAAAATGGTTTCAGAAATGCTAGTTATCTGTCCCTCTTGCAATCCAAATTTCTGATAGGGAAAGGCATCGTAACGAATTGCGAGCTGTTGCCCATTAGCGATAAAACCTGCGGCGCGCACGGGCACTAACAATCGTGCTTCTATTGGGGAATTTTCTGGAAGTAAGCTAAGTAGCGGCCTGTTTTGGTCGACCATTAATCCAGCACTTGCTTGCAGACTTGAAACCACACCATTTTGCGTAGCATATAGAATGCGCTGCCGATCGCGATTTAACGTTAGTAACTGTTGGTTAATATCACTCAGTTGGTTTTCGTGTGCGGTGCGCTCATTGGCTTGTATCTCGGGTAAGCCGGTAATTTCATGTGTTAGTCGGCCTACTTCAGCTTCGCTTTTTAAGCTATTCCGCTCAGCTTGTTTCCATTGTTGCTGGCTACTTAAAAGCTCCAGCTTATAGCTATCGAAATCTGCGCTACTTACATGGCCAGCATCACGCAGTGCTTCAAGTGAGGTAAATTGATTGTGCGCTAACTGCCACTGTTGATAAGAAATCGCCAAAATATGGCGTATTGAATCGGCGTCTGTTTGTGCGTGCTCAAGTTGCTTTGCTAGCTGCACGTGGTTGTTTTTATGAATAGTAATGGTACGCGCCAAAGAATCGGTTATGCGCTGCTTTTTAGCTAGAAGCTCTTGTTGCAGTTTTAGTTCTACGGTTTCACCTTGTGGTTGCTGAACCCCATATTCAATTGACAATAATGGTTCGCCTTTCTTAACTTTTTGCCCTTCGCTGACATACACTTGGGATATGCGGCCTTTACGGGAATCGGCGTACAACCTTAGTACGCCATGAGAGGGCTCTAACCATCCTTCAACGGTGGCTTTTCGGGCATAACTACCCGAAGTGAGGTATACCCCCACACCCACTATCCATAAAAGTAGTATTGCGGTTATTCCCATATGGGACGGTCGAGGCGTCATCAATAGTTCACCTTGAAATGGCGAAGTAGGCTGCATTGCCTGATGACGGAATAGTCCTTTTCTCATAACAGTTCATCCCATGAAATTAAAAAAATGGTATTCAGTTGCCATTTCCCTGTGGACATAGCGCTTAATCAGTAATCGATACTTTTTAAGCAGCGAAAACCTGAATACCGACAAGTGGTCTTGGGTAAAGCCTTGACGCTGTTAACGTTAGATGAAGGGGGCTGGGAATATCGAATAAAAAGAAGTCAGGGTATTCGCCGCCCTTTATTCATAGGGTGTTGGCGCAAAATTTGATGAATTTTTAATGAAATGGCTCAAATTTAAATGTGGTTAAAAATTGATGGAAATGCAAAAGGTTAGTGATACTGTACAAAGGTTGTACTATAAAAAAGTAGTGTACTTAATTCACGCAGTGGCTTAACCAAAACGGAATAGGAACTCACATGTTTGTACCAAGTATTTTACTCAAGCAGCTATACACTCACGGAAGCCTAACCAAAACTGACAACGGCGTTTCCTTCGCACTTAAAAACCGTTTAAAAGATGCCACATTAAAAGAGCTTAAATGGATTTCATTTGATGGTGAGAAAGTACCAAGCCATAAAATCTCTATTCAAAGCAGCAACGACAGTGACATTAGTTTTGAAGCACTTAATGATTCTGGTGGTATGCCGTTTTCATTACGGCAAGTGATCACGGTCCACCTAGAACTCAGTGAAGAAGTCAGTCCTGAAAAGCGCAAAATAGGCATTTGCTTTTCAGCGTCGCCTTTTGGAAAGCTTAAGTTCGAAGTAGAAGATAACGTTACCTCTCCTACCAATCGCAAGCTCCATATTCCTCGTGACGATCACGACGATTATGGCGATGACATTATCAAAAAGCGCCAATCGTATTTTGAAAGTTTCACCGATGGCAAACTCAATCACGTGGGTAAATACTCAGTAGACCCAGATAAATTGAAAGGTAATATTGAGCATTTTATTGGGGTAGCTCAGGTGCCTATTGGTATTGCAGGGCCATTAACTATTGACGGCGAACATGCAAAGGGCGAGTTTGTTGTGCCAATGGCTACAACAGAAGGTACCTTAGTGGCGTCGTATAACCGGGGTATGAAGCTGCTCAATATGAGCGGTGGAGTAAAGGCTACCGTTGTTGATGATGCTATGCAGCGCGCCCCTGTTTTTATATTTAGTGATGCTCGCGGTGCAAGGGATTTTGTGACTTGGGTAAACCAAAACATCAGCAAAATTCGCGAAGAGGCAGAGTCGACCTCTAGCATTGCCAAACTCACTTATATCGACCACTTCTTATCAAACAAATTTGCCTTTTTACGTTTTAATTATTTAACCGGTGATGCGGCTGGGCAAAACATGGTGGGGCGGGCTACCTTCGCTGCCTGCGGATGGATTTTAGATAACTATGAAGGTGTAGAGAACTTTTACTTAGAGTCTAACTTTGCAACCGATAAGAAAGCCTCACAAATAAATATAATGCGTACGCGGGGTAAACGAGTAACCGCAGAGGCGACGATTAAGCGTGAGCATTTACTGCAAATTATGCGTGTAGAGCCGAAGCAAATTGATTATCACGGCAGGGTAGCGGGAGTCGGGTCGTTCCTATCTGGTGTGAACAATACAGGCTTGCATTCGCCAAATGGTATTACCGCCATGTTCATTGCCACAGGGCAAGATGTGGCAAACGTAGCGGAATCATCGGCTGCCATTATGTATTCAGAGCTAACCGATGAAGGTGATTTATACGTGTCTATTACTATTCCTTCGCTAATAGTGGCGACCTATGGTGGTGGCACAGGAATGGGCACGCAACGCGAGTGTTTAGAGCTCATCGACTGCTATGGCAAAAACAAGGTGTACAAATTTGCCGAAATTGTTGCTGCAGTAGCCTTAGCCGGTGAAATCTCATTAGCCTCAGCCATTAGCTCATCTGATTGGGTGTCGTCTCACGAACAATACGGACGCAACCGCTGATCTGTTGATAGACGAGTATGGCTGGTAGGGCGCTAGACACGCTGTGAACCCATCCATGGGCGCTCTGCCACCG
>MDTG01320089.1_pt1 | contig 10134 bp, 12 predicted proteins | sample 811421 | NCBI WGS metagenome assembly MDTG01 (sample SAMN05326645, study PRJNA326480) | marine metagenome | isolation source: seawater | place: Pacific Ocean: South East | collected 2011 | reverse complement strand
TACTTTTGCTTGGGCAGATGTTCCCGCAAACATTGCGAAAAGCGCCAACGAAGCAATTATTGCTTTTATTTTTTTCATTTTGAGTGTCCCCCTTTTTATTTAAAAAGAAAAAAGCTAGCACAAAACATATATAAAGAGGAGTCAGATATTAACACAAGATACCACCTAGGGTTTTATTTTAATTTACCAAAAATGTTCAAAAGTATAACTCCTGAAACAATTAAAATTAATCCAATCGCTCCATAAAGATTTGGAGTTTGATTATACTTAAATACACCAAATAAAGTCACGGCAGTAATTGTTAACGCTCCATATGTTGCATAAGTGAATCCAACTGGAATTATAGTCATTGCTTTTGAGATACAAAATAAACAAATTATAATACTTAAAACGCAAAAAATTGTTGGATTTAATTTTGTAAATCCTTCTGTAGTTTTTAGAAATCCGTTTGAAGCAATTCCTGTGATTATAGCTAAAATTAAATAAATGTAGCCTGAAAATAAACTAATACTTTTCATCTAAGTTTTTGCGAATTGACCGCCCTCTTTATATCTCCACAACCATTTCTTCATTTCTTCCTCAACATTTGCTGGATTGATATCTAAATCTTTTAAAGTAAGATGATTGTCTGAAACTATATTGTCAGCCTCCGATAAAATTTCACACTGATCTTTTGTTAAAATTGGAGGTATTGGTAATAAATCAGTAATAGTGCTTTGAATTTTTGCTATCGGCATTGGCATTGGAACTACAAATCTTTTTTTGTTTATTGTTTTTAATATTGATTTTACCATGTCACCAAAGCTAATTATTTTTGGTCCACCAATTTCATAAATTTTTCCTTCATTGTTTTTTATTTCAATTGCTTGAACTATAGCATCGGCAACATTGTTTACTAAAATAGGTTGAAATCTATAATTAATTCCTACAACCGGTATGATTGGTAAAATACTTAATTTTGAAAAAAGATTTGTAAAATTATCTTCAGTTCCACAAACGACACTTGGCCTTACTATCACAGTATTTTTAAAATTTTCTAAAGCCTTGACCTCTCCTTGAAACTTAGATTTTTGATATAGTGATCTTGAGTTTTCGTTTGCACCAATGGCAGAAATGTGAATAAATTTTTTAACATCGGACTCTGAACAAATGTTTGAAACTACTTCCGGTATTTTTTTGTGAATATTATAAAATTTTTGTTTTCTGGTCTCATAAAGGATACCTATTAAATTAATCACGATGTCTGAATTTTTAATAGCATCTTTCAGAACTGAGAAATTATTAGGGTTCCATTCAATTAATTCTATGGCCCCTGGAGTGGCTTGCGTTTTAAGGTAACCTTTTTGAAAGGTTTTTCTTGTAGAAATAATGCATCTATAGTTTTTCTTGGTCAAATTTCGAACAAGATATCTTCCTATAAAACCTCCACCACCTAAGATTGTGCAAATACGATTTTTCATGGTATCTAGAATACTTATATATGAAAATAATTAAGTTTAAAGAGGACATAACTTCAGAGACAGCAAAATCATTTAAAAATAGCATTGCAATTGATACTGAGGCAACTGGTCTTCAAATTCCAGAAAGAGATAAATTAAGCTTAATACAGATTTGTGATGAAAAAGGAAACGTTTTTATAATTCAGCCTAATAAAGATAATTTCAAAGCTCCAAATTTAGTCTCAGTTTTAGAAAATGAAAAAATTTTAAAAATAGGACATTTTTTAAGATTTGATAAAAATGCACTAGAATTTTTTTTAAAATGTAAAATCAAAAATATTTTTGATACAAAGATTGCTTCAAAAATTGTTAGGACTTATACTGACAGTCACGGTCTTAAAAATCTTGTACAAGAATTCTGTAATAAAAATTTAGATAAAAGGCAGGGCAGTAGCGACTGGAATAAAGATATTGATGAATTGTCTGATAAACAATTAGAGTATGCTGCTAATGATGTAATATATTTGCACAAAATCAAAACCGAATTAGAAAAAATGCTTATTAGAGAAAAACGAATAGACATTTTTAACAAGTGTCTAACATTTTTGGATACTAGAGTAGCGCTTGATCAAAATGGATTTAAATTTGATATTTTCGAACATTAATGAATAAAAAAAATTATATAAGTTTAGCATCTAAAGCGGCAAAAACTCAAATAAACGAATTAAAGAAGATTAAAAAAGTTTTTAATAACTCTTTTATTAGAGCTATTGATTTAATTCTAAACTGTAAAGGTAAAGTAATTTTTGCAGGTATTGGAAAATCTGGTCTAGTCGCGCGAAAAGTCTCCGCAACGTTTTCAAGCGTAGGTATTCCTAGTTTTTTTTGCCACCCATCTGAAGCTTTACACGGAGATATGGGTCAAATAGAAAAAAAAGATATCTTAATCATTTTTTCATACTCGGGTAACACGTCTGAATTAACCAATATGCTTAAATATGCCAATCGATATAGAATAAAAGTAATTGGTGTAGCTTCTAAAAACGATAGTATTTTACTTAAAGCGAGTGATGTAAAATTACTTTTACCAAAAGTAAAAGAGTCGGATATTACAGGTATAGTGCCTACATCCAGTACATCAATTTCTTTACTGCTTGGAGATTGTATGGCTACCACGGTGATGCATCAAAAAAAATTTTCAAAAGAAAAATTTAAAGTTTTTCATCCTGGAGGAAATATAGGGAAGTCATTGCTATTAGCTAAAGATATAATGATAACTGGAAATAAAATGCCAGTTTTAAATTATAAAAAATCTTTAAGAGAAGCGATAAAAGTAATTAATAAAAAAAAACTTGGAATAATCATATTATTAAAGAATAAGTATATTTATGGCATTGTCACAGATGGTGATTTAAGAAGAGAAATTAAGAATTATAATAATCAAATTCTAAAAAATTTTATGACGACAAATCCATTCGTAGTTAATGAAAATATGCCGGCATCAAAAGCTTTAGCAATTATGAATGAAAAGAAAATTACAAGTCTGCTAGTAGTTTCAGGCAAGGATGTTAAAAAAAATAAGAAAAGGTTAAAAGGAATTATACATATTCATGTTTTGTTAAAAAGTGGAATACAATGATTAATAGAAAGAAAAAACTTATAATAATCCAAACAACGCTTTTTCTACTTGGAATTTTAATTATAATTTTTACTTATTATGATAGAAGGCAGACAAATGAGAAATCAATAGTATTAGATGGTTCCAATAACAACATTGCAAGCAAATTAAACAATCAAAATAGTTCGGATGAGGATGTTTTTTACAATATTAAATACTCAGGAATTGATTTAGCGGGAAATAGATACATTCTCAAATCAAAAGAAGCATTAAATGATAATATAAATTCTGAACTTGTAAATATGAAGCTCGTTGAAGTAAATTTTTACTTTAAGGATGAAACTATTTTGAACGTAACCTCCGATAAGGGAGTATATAATAATGTGACTCTTGATATGAAATTTGAAGAAAATGTCAAAGCTTTTTATGAGGGTAGTAAACTTTTCGCAGAGAAAGCCAATTACTCTAATTCAGAAAGTTTTCTTACAATTTCAGAAAATGTAATTATTAATGATCAAAAAGGTACCTTAACAGCAGACAAACTTTTATTTGATATTAAAAAACAAAACTTAAATATAATATCTTTTAATAATAATAAAATTAATGCTAAGGTAGATATTAAATGAAAAAGGGTTTTAGAATTTTAAAATTTAAAAAAGATAAAGCTATTTTTGAAGTGAGAGATGTAAGCAAATCTTTTGATGGAAGGCCGATATTAAAAAAACTTTCATTGAATGTATACCCTGGTGAGTGTGTTGGAATACTTGGACCTAATGGTTGTGGAAAAACTACTTTATTTTCACTTTGTATTGGGGAGCAAAATGTTGAGGGAGGAAAAATTTTTCTTAACAAAAAGTCCATTGAACAAATTCCTATACACTTAAGGTCAAAAGAGGGTCTTGGATATCTTCCTCAACAACGAAGTGTCTTCAACATGAGTGTTTATGACAACATAATAGGTATAGCTCAAATCTCTATCAAGGGTGCAGAAAATCAAAAAGAAATAACAGAAAAACTTTTAGATGAATTCAATTTACAGCACTTAAGGTCTCTAAATGCCTCAGTTTTATCTGGGGGAGAAATCAGAAGATTGATGATGGCGCGTGTAATGATAAATAAGCCAAAAATAGTATTACTTGATGAACCGTTAGCAGCATTAGATCCAATTGTAATACAAGATATCCAAAAATATATTCTTAAAATTCAATCTAGTGGAACCGCAATTCTAGTTACAGATCATAATGTAAAAAATTTATTTGATATTACTGACCGTAGTTATGTTTTAGGAGAACATACTGTAATTGCAGAGGGAACGTCGAGAGAACTATTGAAATCATCAAGAGCGGTAAAATATTATTTTGGATCTCAGTTTTCTTAAAAATAATGATTTTAAAAAAATTCAATTTAAATGTAGACCATAGAATAGCTGAATTTAAAAAATCAATTCAAGTAGATCCTGACAAATCTATTTCTATAAGAAGTTTTTTAATCAGCTCAATAAGTAAAAATATATCATCTGTTAAAAACGTGCTTGAGTCTCAAGATGTTTTATCCACTATCACTTGTCTCAAGAAACTAGGGGTTGGTATTAGAAAAATCGGACCTAAAAATTATCTTATTAGTGGTAAAGGGATCGGATCTTTATACGCCAAAAAAAATACAGTTTTGAATTTTGGAAACTCGGGCACACTTGCAAGACTCTTGATTGGAATTCTCTCAACAACGCCTAATATTGAAATTAAGATGCATGGAGACAAATCACTGAATAAAAGAAATATGAAAAAATTAATTGAATTAATGAGTAGATTTGGTGCTTCATTTTTACCAAGTAAAAAAAATAATTTTCCATTAAAACTAATTTCATCTCAAATGCCTATTGGTATTAATTATAAAGCAGGTGAATCAGCTCAACTTAAGAGCGCAGTTATTTTATCAAGTTTAAATTCTTATGGTAATACAGAAATAATTGAACAAAAGAGAAGTAGAGATCATACAGAAAAGATGCTTATGAAAAATGACCAAGTAATTAAGATTTCAAATAAAAAGACAAGAATAATAAAGATTATTGGAAAAAAATTTCTCAATCCTATTAATGTTGAGGTGCCAAATGATCCCTCTTCGGCTGCCTTTTTTACTGCACTAACTTTACTAAAAAAAAAATCCATTTTACAAATTAAAGATGTTTGCCTAAATCCCACAAGAATAGGGTTTTACAAACTTTTAAAAAAACATGGAGCAAAAATAAAATTTCAAAAAATAAGAAAAAAAAATAATGAAGTAATAGGAAATGTAATTGTGAATAGCAGTAAGCTTAAGCCCATAAGAGCTTCTAAAGATTATTATGTAAATTCAACCGATGAGTACCCAATACTTTTTGTAATCGCCTCGCTCACTAAGGGGATTTCAGTTTTTAAAGGAATAAGTGGCCTAGCAAATAAAGAAAGTAATAGAATTATTGAAATGCAAAAAGTTTTAAAACAAGTTGGAATAAAAACTGCAGTAACCAAAAATGATGTAAAAATTTATGGTTCTGAAAAAATTTCCGAAAATAAAAGAATTTATATTTCTAATCTTGGAGATCATCGTATTTGTATGTCTTCATTTGTATTAGCTATATTAACTGGCGTTCAAACTAAAATTAAAAATTTTGAGACAGTTTTTACATCCTCCCCATCTTTTTTAAAAATTATGAAAAACTTAGGTGCTAAATTTGAAATTCAAAAATAAAAATATTCAGATATCTTGTGATGGCGGAGCTGCAACCGGTAAATCTACTGGAGCTAAAATGATTTCAAAAAAATATAATCTTAAATTTTTGTCATCTGGTCTATTGTATAGACATGCAAGTTTTTTACTGTCAACGAATAAGCCAAAAAACAAAATAAATTTTATAAAATCTAAATTCAAATCTTTAAATTATAAAAATCTAAATAAAACTAGGCTACACTCACCTGAAATATCAAAATTAAGTGCAGAAATAGCTAAGATTAGCGCGGTAAGAAAAATTCTTAAAAAATATCAAATTAACTTTTCAACTAAATATAAAAATTGTTGTATTGAAGGAAGGGATATATCAACAAAAATTCTTCCAAAATCAGATTTAAAATTTTTTTTTAAATGTAGTCTAAATATTGCAGCTAAAAGAAGATATAAAGAACTAAAAAAAATTAATAGAAAAATTAAATTTCAAGATGTGAAAAAAGCCCTTAGAATAAGAAATATTTCAGATGTCAATAGAAAAAACTCCCCTTTACTTAAACATAGAGATTCGATAGAAATCGACACCGGAAAACTAAATAAACAAGAGATGATAGATAAAATGTCTATTTACGTAGAAAGATTAATAAATAATAAAAAGTATGGCAATAGAGCAAGAATTAAAAAATAAAAGCACATCCCTAAAAGAGTTTCAAAATCTTTTAGATCAAGATTTTAAGGACAGACAAGTCAAAGAAAACGTTATCATTAAAGGCACAATAACAGAGATTACCAAAAACTTCGTGGTAATAGATTGTAAACTAAAAATGGAAGGCATGATTCCTGTTGAGGAATTTAAGAATGATGATGAGTTTTCTAAACTAAAAGTTGGCTCAAAAATTGATGTTTATTTAGAGAGAATTGAAAGTTTCAAAGGAGAGATTGTAATTTCTAGAGATAAAGCAAGAAAAATGAAGGCTTGGAAAAAAATGGAAAAAGTCTTTGAATCTCAGGAAGAAATGACTGGCTACATAACTGGAAAGGTAAAAGGTGGTTTTATAACAACAGTCGAGGGGTTGCCTTGTTTTATGCCGTCATCTCAAATTGATATTAGGCCTATAAAAAAAATAGATCATTTAATGAATACTCCTGTAAAAGTAATAGCAACTAGAATAGACAAAAATAGGGGCAATGTTTGTGTTTCCAGACGAGCTGTGCTTGAAAAAAGTAAGAATGCAGAAGTATCAGAGGCATTAAAAAATATTAAAGAGGGTGATATTGTTGAGGACGCTGTAGTTAAAGCTACAACAGATTGGGGAATTTTTTTAGATATAAATGGTATAGACGCTCTACTTCACGTTTCTGACTTAAGTCATGGAAGAGTAAAAAAACCTGCTGATCTTGTAACAATTGGACAAAAATTAAAAGTTAAGATTACAAAAATTGATGAAAAAACTAACCGTGTATCAGCATCTGTAAAAGCACTCACTGAAGATCCTTTTGAAAATATTGAAAAGAAATATAAGATTGGAGAGATTTATGAAGGCGCTGTTACTAAAATAATGGACTATGGTTGCTTCGTAAAAATCGAAGATGGAGTAGAAGGACTTATTCATAATTCAGAACTTGATTGGAGAAACAGAAATATTTCTCCAAGTAAAGTATTATCAGTTTCTCAAAAAATAAAGTTTAAAATTGTAAACATCGACAAAGAGTCTAAACGGATTTCTCTTTCATATAAAGCTACACTTGAAAATCCTTGGGATAAGATAAAAGACCAAATAGGGTCTGTGCAAAAGGTTAGAATATCAAACATTACTGATAAGGCTATATTTGGAGAATTAGTAGATTATAAATTATCAGGAATGTTGCATTATAAAGAAATTTCCTATCACGAAAATATTGATGATCTTAAAAAATTTAAAAAGAACGATTTACTAGATGTCAAAATATTAGAAATAAAAGATGATAAAATTAGACTTTCAAAAAGAGCTTTGGATAAAGATCCTTTAGACTGGTTCAAAGATAATAAGAAAAATGTAGGCGATGTGATAACTACAAGAATTCATGAAGTATTAAAAACAGGTGTTAAAGTATCAATCGATAAAGATAAAGAATTGATTGTCACAATAAAGAAAATCGATTTAGCTAAAGACACTGCGGCAGCTAGACCTGAAGTTTTTTCTTCTGGAAATGTATTAGATGCAAAAATTACTGAGCTAGATATCAAAAATAGAAAGATTAAACTAAGTGTCAAAGCGGCTCAAATAGATGAAGAAAAATCCTTAATTGCGAAATTCGGTGAAGGTGCAACTAAGTCTGGTGCTACTCTTAAAGGAATTTTTGAAAAGGCAATGGGGAAAAAAGATAAAAAAGAAAAATAATTGTCTAAACCTAAGCTTATTAATCAGCTAAAAAAAAAAAATCCTGACCTTAGTAAATCTGAAATTAATACTTTGGTTGATACATTTACTGAAAGTATAATTGACGCTCTTAAAAATGGTAAAAATGTAGAAATTCGTCACTTTGGACGATTTTACTTTAAAATATTAAAAGAAAATTTCAATGCGAGAAATCCTGCAACGAACGAGTTAATTTATAAACCAGAACGTGTTAAAGTTAGATTTAAACCTGCTAAAAAATTAAAACAAATAATTAACGAATGAAAAAACCAAAAATATTTATAGCTTGTGACACAACAAATCTCATAAAAGTAAAAAAAATTATAAATCAATCAAAAACTAATAAAATGAAAATTGGTTACAAATTTGGATTAGAATTTATGAATTCCAAAAAAGGGAGACAGTTTGTATCATCATTAAAAAATAAAATTATTTTTGTTGATTTAAAGTTAAATGACACAGTGAATACAATGTTGTCAGCTGTAACAGCCCTAAAAGATCTAAAAATAAATTATCTTACCGTTCATATTTCGTCCGGCTTAACAGCATTAAAGGCTGTAAAAAAAGTATCAGGAAAAACAAAAGTTGTTGGTGTTACAACCTTAACCTCATTAAATGATAATGACTTAAAATTAATCGGATACAATAAATCAGTAAAAAATTTAGTTACCCATCAAGCTAAGCTTGCAAAAAAAGCGGCTTTAGATGCTTTAGTTTGTAGTCCTTATGAAGTTAATTCTGTAAGAAAAATTTTTAAAAAAGAAATCATTACCCCTGGCGTACAAATTGGTAAGAGAAATTATGATCAAAAACGATCTATGGAAGCTAAAAAAGTTAAATCTGATTGGTTGGTAATTGGACGAGCGATTACAAGTGGAAATATCAAAAAAAATATTCAAGATCTTGCTAAAGAATTAAGATAATGAAAATAAAAATTTGTGGTCTTAATCCGGTCAGAGATGTTCAACTTTGTATTGACCTTAAAGTAAATTATTTAGGATTTATTTTTTATGAAAAGTCACCACGTAATGTAAATTTATCTGATATTAAAGTACTCTCTAAGTACAACAAAAAAGATTCTAGTTTTGTCGCAGTTACAGTTAATCCAACCAACGAATTTATCAAAAAAAATCTAATCGGAAATTTTGATTATATTCAACTTCATGGGTCAGAAACAAAAGATAGGATAACCGAGATCAAAAGTATGGGTTTTAAAATCATAAAAGCGATTAAAGTAAAAGATGAACGAGATATTGATAACCACAGAGAATTTAACAATGCAGATTTTATATTGTTCGACACACCAGGAATGGAAAAATCTTTTGAATTCCCCAAATATCTAATTACAAAACTTCCCATTGGTGAAAAATATGCTTTAGCAGGATCTGTCTCTAAAGATAATGTAGAAAATATCAACAAATTAGGGGTTAACTTTTTTGATTTATCGTCTAGTTTAGAGAGTCAATTAGGTTACAAAGATCATCATAAAATAAAAAGTTTTATAAATAAAATTAATGAGCTTAAAGATTAAAAAAAATATACCTCTTATTGACCAGCACGATAAAAAATTTATGTACGGCGGAAAATTTGGTGGTAATTTTATACCTGAAACTTTAAAAAAACCCATAGACGATCTAACAAAATTATTTACTCGACTAAGAAAAGATAAAAAATTCCTTAAAGAAAGGGATCATTATTTTGAAACATACGTTGGTGCTCCAACACCTTTTATAAAATTAGATAATTTAACTAATCATCTCGGAGGTGCGCAAATTTATGCTAAGGTGGTTTCTGAAGCTAATGGTGGAGCTCACAAGATATATAACGCAACGGTTCATTGTCTTATCGCAAAAAAAGCAGGAAAAAAATATGTTATAGGAGATACTGGCGCCGGGTATGCAGGGAAAATGCTTTCTATGGCAGCTAAAAAATTTGGTCTTAAATGTAAAATATTTATGGGTGCTAAAGATATTAAAAG
>MDTG01209138.1_pt1 | contig 10134 bp, 10 predicted proteins | sample 811421 | NCBI WGS metagenome assembly MDTG01 (sample SAMN05326645, study PRJNA326480) | marine metagenome | isolation source: seawater | place: Pacific Ocean: South East | collected 2011 | reverse complement strand
CTCCTTTTTCTCGGTTATCTTCATATATTAATATATTAACTCAGGATACACGCGAGTATCCTACGAGGAATTTCTCCTTTTAAATTTTAAATTCCAAAGGATAATTATCATTTATTAAAATTTTTACTTCATCGAATAAGACAATGATAGCCCAACCCCATAATTTCCGTCCTGTACAGCGAAAAATATTTCAGTACTTGTTTTTTTTGATATTGATTTAACATAAGATAGCTTTAGTTTAACTGAGTCGTCCATTTTTATGTTTCTAAAAGCTCTGATTTCATAAATATTAGAGTTGAATTCTCCTGAAATACCAATATTGATTAATTTAATAGACTGTTCTTCAGTAAAATAATTAGTATTTACAAATGGATTTCCAATAATTTTGTCCTTAAACACCCATCCAACACGATATTGATAGTTCCAATAATAGTAATCGTTTTTATATGCTGTAGATCCACTTGCATGTGAAGTGTCTAAATATTCTACCAAAACATTAGTGTTTGGTAAATAATTTTGAAGTTCAAATCCCCATAGGCCATCAATATTGTTAGCAAATCTAAGACTGCTTGTATCTTCAAAAAAATGTTGATAATACAACTTTACTTTTTTGTTACCATTATTTTTTTCGTAGTAAAAATCCCAAATTCCAAGATGGCTACCGAGCGCGTTAGCGTGGGGAGGCGCATAAGGTCCGTCTGCAGAAATGAAAACTTTAAAAAAATCTTTTATTGTATCTGGGTATTCTGAAGTTTCAGGAGCATGACCGCCCCACATAGCTTCATGAACAAATCCCATACTAATTTTATCATTATTGTTTACTTTTAAATTCAAATAAATAAATTTCTCATGCAAAGCTGGAGCTTCTAAGTAATATCCTTCCTTATCTAGGAAACCATGAGCTATTCCAAATTTTAATGCCATTTTTTTTGTTAATTCTCTATCTGTTACTAATCCAACCTTGGGCATTGCTTGGGCATTCTTACTGATTAACATTGATCCAGAACTTAAATTATCATTTAAATAATTACTAAAATCTCTATAATACTGTCCAATTCTTATAAAAGTTTTATCAGTAAAGTTATATTTTATAAAAGACTCTCCAAGAAGAAGCCAATGATTAATCTTATAATCAACAGAACCATCGTATGACATTTTATGTTTAGTTCTGTAACTATTATATGCATTAGAGAGAGTGATTTGATATTCAGTATTATTTTTTTTGAGATTCCACTTGTACTCAATCTCTGCATTGATAGTAGATTTACCATAATTATTTAAATCTAAAACAGCGTAATTATAATTGGTTGGATTTAAAGAAATCTTAATTATTGATTTATTGTTTTGTGCAAAAATTTCGCTTAATACCAAAAAAAATGACAATAGTGCATAGATAATATTTTTATTCTTAAAATTCAAATTAGATTTTTTATATAGATGTCCATCCACCATCAATTACTAGATTATGTCCAGTGATATAGTCAGAATCACTAGAAAGAAGATAGATCAAACCAGGAGAGATATCTTCAGGATTTCCCATTCTAGATAAAGGAACTTTCTGCGAATAATTTTCAACAAATGTTTTATCCTGGTTGTCAAAAATTCCACCAGGAGATATTGAGTTAACTCTAATATTATATTTTCCCAAGTAAGAGCTTAAATATCTAGTGAAATTAATCATTCCTCCTTTAATAGCACTGTAAGCAGGAGGATTGGTCATATTAGTGCCATTGTAAATTGTAAAATCAGGGCCAACTATTCCATAAATTGATCCAATATTAACAATAGAGCCATTTTTATTTTTGATCATTGACTTAGAAAAAATTTTGGTAACAAGAAAATGACTACTTAATTGTAAATTAATATTTTCTTGCCATGATTCAATTTTTGTATCTTCAAACGATTTACCCCAATCTTTTGTTCGAGGGTAAGCATTGTTTACGATTCCATCAATTTTTATAAATTTTTCTTTTATTAAATCATATGCTTTTTTAACTGAATTCTTATTTGTTATATCACAATTGACATTAAATTTTTCTAAATTAGTTTTGATATCTAAATCTAAATTTAAACCAACACCTCCCTCAGCTCGAATTTTAAGTAAAAATTCTTTACCAAGTAGTCCGCTACCTCCAGTTACTATTATAATCTTGTTTTTAAGTTTCATGCTACAAATTACCATAAATAATTTTAATATTCATATAATTGGCTTCTATTTGTCTTTTTTAATAATATAAATATATTAATATGTTTATAGTATTTATTATATAAAGTAAAATCACGTAAATTTAATTTTATAAATATATGGAAAAAAAAATAAAAAAAATTTTAAAGAACATACTTGAAGAGAATGGCCATGATGCTTCTGTCATAGAAAACATAAAAGATAGTACAGTTTTAACTCAAGATATAGGATTAGATTCATTTAATTTGGCTCAATTGACCGTTGAAATTGAATCAGAATTTGGGGTTGATATTTTTGAAAACGGTGTCATTTCTACCTTTGGAGAGATTCTTAATCAGTTAAAATGATTTTTTGGGTAGAAAACGATATCGAGGTGACTTACGATCAGTTATTTCAAGAAATAAGTGGCCAAAAATCAATTCATAATTTAAGTGGATTAAGTTATTTTACTAACATTCTAAAATTACTTCTTAAAGGTAAATCATTTAATTCAATGGATGAAATTTTTAGTTATCTAAAACAAAATTCATCATTTCTAGAATTTGAAATTTCTACATCTGGAACAACTGCAAACAAAAAAGAAATTAAGGTTAAGTTATCTAATTGTATTAGATATGTAAAAGAAGAACAGAATAAAGAAAAAAAAATTTGGGGCTTAGGTTACCCTGTTGGATCTTTTGCCAGTACTCAGGTTTTTTTCCAAGCTTTATTCAATTTGGAGAGTATAATTTATATCTTCAAGCAAGATTTTAGCAGAATGATAAATATATTAAATCAAGAAAGAGTCACAAATCTTTGTTGCACACCAACTTTTTTAAGTATGATATTAATCAATTCAAAAACTCAAAATATTAGTGTTAAAAAGCTTTCAACCGGCGGTGAAAAAATGAAAGAGAATTTGATACAAAACTTTAAAAATTTTTTTATAAATGCTCAATACTCAAATATTTACGCAACTACTGAAACTGGTAGTTTGCTTCATTCATGCTCAGAATATTTCACTATACCAAACAGATATAAACAAAAATTAAAAATTGAAAACAATACGCTACATGTACACAAAAGTATGTTAAATGATTCCCCCATGATAGAGCTTACTAATGATTGGTATGATACCAACGATATTGTTGAATTTGATGATAACAATAGGTTTAGATTCATTGCTAGAAAAAATGGATTTATAAATTCAGGAGGCTATAAAGTATCGCCTTCAGAAATAGAAGATGTAATTATTAATTTACCCGGAGTATTTGATGCTCATGTTTATGGAAAGCCTAATTCAATTTTAGGAACAATTTTATGTGCTGATGTATTAACTAAAAAGCTAGATGCTAGAAATATAAAGACGCAATTAAAGTCTGTTTTAGAAAAGCATAAAATTCCACAAGTGGTAAAAATCGTAGATTCATTTAAGAGTATTGAAACCGGTAAAAAACAGATTTTATTATGAAAAATATAATAGTTACGGGCGAATCAAGAGGATTAGGTAAAAGTATATGTAATACTCTAAAAGAAAATAATTTTAATGTAATTGGGGTAAGTAGAACAGGGAGTCAAATAAATTTTGATTTCAATGACTCCCACAAAATCAAAGAACTTTATTTTGATAAAATTAAAGTTCTTGGGCCTATCCACGGGATGGTAAATAATGCTGCAATTGCTTATGACGATATTATCACAAATTTAAATCACGAAAAGTTGCTACAAATGTATACAGTTAATGTTTTATCTCCTATGATGTTGACAAAGTACGTTTTAAGAGATATGATTCTTAATAAAACAAAGGGTAGTATTGTTCATATTTCTTCTATCAGTGCTCATACGGGTTACAAAGGTCTAGCAATGTATGCTTCTACTAAAGGCTCGCTCGAAGCCTTTAGTAAAAATACTGCCAGAGAATGGGGCAGTTTTGGAATCAGGTCAAACGTTGTTTGTCCTGGCTTTATGGATACTGATATGAGTAATAGTTTAAGCGATGATCAAAGAAGTAAGATTTTTAAAAGAAATTCCAAACAGAAAGAATTGCTTGTTCAAGAGGTTAGCTCAGTAGTTAATTTTTTAATCGACGATAAATCACAAGGAATTACTGGTCAGAATATTCATGTAGATAATGGAACAATATAGTTAATAAATATGAATCACGATTTACTTATTTTTGGTGGAGAAAGTACAGCTTTAGAAATCTTTGAAACTATTGAGACCCATTGTGCTGATGATTTTAATAAAGTTTTATTAGTAATTCGTGATGGGGAAAAAATCGATAGTGCTTATAATTTTATAAATGATTCGGAAGTTAAATCATATGTAAAAAAAAATAGATGCTTCTATATAATTGGTTTTACAAATCAAAACTTAAGAAAGCAAATGCAAGATACAATGAAAAGTTTATCCGTAAAACCTACCAATATTATTCACCCATCTTCGACAATATTTAACTCTGCAAGGATAGGCACAGGGAATTATATTGGTGCAAATACAGTTATATCACATAAGGCTAAAATTAGCAATCACTGTATAATTAATATTAATTCTACTATAGGACATAATTCTATAATTGAAAGTAATTGTATTATTCTACCTGGAGCAAGAGTGGGCGGTAATGTATCTTTGGGTAAAAGAGTTTTAATAGGATCAAACTCATTCATTTTGCAAGGAAAATCTATAGGTGATGATTGTTTAGTTGATGCATTAACCTATGTAGATAGAGATATTTCGAATAATAATATTTGTACAAGTAAAAAACTAAATGTATTAAAAAGAGTTGTATAGATGAAGAAAATTCAAATTATCGCCGAAGCTGGAGTTAATCATAATGGGAATATAGATAGGGCTATATCTTTAATTGATGTCGCTTCAAGCGCAGGAGCCGATTATGTTAAATTCCAAACTTTCAACGCAGAAAAAGTAATTTCAAGAAATGCGTCGAAGGCAGAATATCAAATAAAAAACACTAATAATAAATCTGAAACACAATTGGAAATGGTGAAAAAATTAGAGCTAAGCTATGATGATCATATAGTCTTAAAAAAATATTGTGATAAAAAGAAAATTAAGTTTTTATCAACTGCTTTTGATCTGGATAGCATAGATTTAATTAAGCAATTAAACGTACCATTTTTCAAAGTTCCATCAGGAGAAATTAATAATTTGCCTTATTTAAGGAAGAGCGCAAAATTATTTTCAAGTTTTGTTGTTTCAACGGGAATGTGCAATATTGCTGAAATAAAAAAAGCTATTGATATATTAATTGAAAATAAAATAAAAAAGAAAAATATTACGTTATTACACTGCACAACAGAGTATCCAACACCTCCTCAACATGTTAATTTGAACGCAATGATTACATTAAAAAATGATTTTAATTTGGAAGTAGGCTACTCCGACCACACTGAAGGAATAGAGATTCCTATTGCTGCAGCAGCAATGGGAGCATCAATCATTGAAAAGCATTTTACTTTAGATAAAACTTTAGAAGGTCCAGATCACAAAGCAAGTCTGAACCCAGATGAACTTATAAAAATGATACAAGGTATCAGAAAAATAGAAGTATCTTTAGGGTCAAATAAAAAATCAATTACAAGCGTTGAAATAAAGAATAAGTTGATAGCTCGTAAGTCTATTGTGGCTTTAAAGCCAATTAAGATTGGAGAAATATTTTCGGAAGACAATATAACTTGTAAAAGACCAGGAGATGGAGTATCTCCGATGGAGTGGGATAAGGTGCTTGGAAAACATTCAAAATTTAATTTTGAGATTGACGATAAAATAAAGCTATGAATATTAAAAATATATGCATTGTAACTGGTTCTCGTGCGGAATATGGTCTATTAAAACCTTTGATTTCTAGGTTGGAGAAAAAAAGTAAATTTAAAGTAAATCTTGTGGCAACAGGAATGCATTTAAGTGAAAAATATGGTGACACTTTAAAGGAAATTAAGAACGATTGTTTTTACATAAGTCAAAGAATTGATATTTTAGATGATGAAACTTCACCTTTATTTGTAGGTAAATCAATTTCAAATGGAATAGATAAATTTTCAAATTTTTTTAATATAAATAAGCCTGATATTTTAATTGTTTTAGGAGATAGATTCGAAATTTTTTCATGTTGTATAGCAGCATATTTTTTAAAAATACCGATAGCCCATATTCATGGAGGCGAAACAACAGAAGGCGCCTTTGATGAAGGTATTAGGCACTCAATTACTAAATTATCTTGTATTCACTTTACTTCAACTGACGAATACAGGAACAGAGTAATTCAACTCGGTGAAGATCCCAAGAATGTATTTAATGTTGGAGCATTATTCGTTGATGCGATTAAAGATTCAAAACTTTTAACAAAACAGCAATTAAAAACAGAAAAGAATATTATTTTTGGTGACAAAAATTTATTGGTTACATACCACCCCGAAACTCTATCAGACCAATCAGTGAAGCAATCATTTTTGAATTTGATTAAAGTTCTTAAAAAAAGGGATGACATCAATTTAATATTTACTTCTCCAAATGCTGATCCGGGAAATAATGTTATTTATGATCTTACTAATGATTTTATAAAAAGAAATAATGATAGAGCTATTGGATTTGATTCACTTGGCCACCTAAATTATATTTCTGTTTTACAATTTATTGATGGTGTTATAGGTAATTCATCAAGTGGCATTACTGAAGCTCCAATGTTTAATATTGGTACTATCAATATTGGAGAAAGACAAAGCGGCAGAATTAAAGGTTCTAGTATTATTGATTGTGACTCTGATTTTAATTCGATCGATTTAGCTATTGATAAGCTCTACAGTAAAGGCTTTCAGAGGTCTTTAAAGATAAATCAAAGTTTATATGGTGATGGTTCAACAGCAATTAAAATTATAAAAATTCTTGAAAAGTTTACAGTGAAAGATACAATGATTAAAAAGTTTTATGATTTAAAATTAAAGAAATGAAATTTTTAGACCTTAATATACAGCAGAAAAAAATAAGAAAAAATCTTGAGCAAAGGATTAAAAATATTCTCGACCATGGATTATATATTATGGGTCCAGAGGTTTTTGAGCTTGAAGAAAAATTATCAGATTATTGTGATGTTAAGCACACTATTACATGTTCTTCTGGAACAGATGCATTATTAATACCATTAATGGCTTTCGAGGTGGGGCCAGGAGATGCGGTTTTTACAACCCCTTTTACTTATCATGCTACTGCTGAAGTAATTTCAATTTTAGGAGCAACGCCAATATTAGTTGATGTTTATGAATCAACTTATAACATTGACTGTGAAAAGCTTGAAATTGAGATAAAGAGAGTGATCAAAGACGGCAAATTATCTCCCAAAGCTATTATTCCTGTGGATTTATTTGGTTTGCCGGCGCGTTATCGTTTAATTGATAAGATTGCAAAAAAATATAATTTAAGAGTTATCGAAGATGCAGCCCAAAGTTTTGGGGGTTCGATTCAAAATAAAAAAGTAGGATCTTTTGGAGATGTAGCAGCAACTTCCTTTTATCCAGCTAAACCTTTGGGATGTTACGGGGATGGGGGAGCAATTTTTACAAATAATGATTATTTAGCAGAAGCATGTAAGTCAATCAGATTTCATGGCACAACTGAAAAAGATCGATATCATAGCCAAATGATTGGATTAAATGGTAGACTTGACAGCATTCAAGCTGCGGTTTTATTAGAGAAACTTACTATTTTTGACAAAGAGCTATCTGAAAGACATAAAGTGAGCAGTTACTACAGAAAATTTTTAAATAATGCCCAATATATACCAAATAATTACAAGTCAGCAAATGCTTTATTTTCAATTAAACTAACTTCTTTTGAAAAAAGACAGAGGTTGATTGAAAGGCTAAACGATAATAATATTCCTACAGCTATATATTATAAGTATCCTTTACACTTAATGAAAGCGTTCAATTATTTAGGATACAAACCCGGCTCATTTCCAATTTCTGAAAATTTATCACAAACGATTGTGAGTTTACCCATGCATCCTTATCTTAACGAAAAGGATATCGATTTAATTATAAACACTATGAGGGGAAATGAGTAAAAAAATACTTATAACTGGTGGCGCCGGATTTATTGCTCACCATGTGATTGATAAAATTTTATCTACAACTGATTGGGAAATTATTACTTTGGATAGATTAGATTTTAGCGGAAATCTAAATAGATTAAATGAAGTTGTAAGCGCCTATCCAACGATCGAACAAAAAAGAGTTAAGGTGGTACACCATGATTTGAAGTCGGAGTTAAACCCAGAAATAGCCAATACAATTGGTAATGTAGACTACATTAGCCATCTTGCAGCAGGATCTCATGTTGATAGATCAATTTCTTATCCACTCGAGTTCGTTATGGATAACGTAGTTGGAACAGTAAATATTCTAAATTTTGCTAGAAAAGTTAAAAATCTTGAAAGATTTGCATATTTCAGCACAGATGAAATATTTGGGCCAGCTCCTAAAGGAATTAGCTACAAAGAAAATGATAGGTATAATTCAACTAATCCATATTCAGCTTCAAAAGCGGGCGCAGAAGAGCTAGTAGTAGCTTTTGAAAATACTTACGGGTTGCCATCAATTATCACACACACTATGAATGTTTTTGGTGAGAGGCAAAATTCTGAAAAATTCATTCCTATGGTAATTAAAAAAGTTAGAGACAATGAAATAGTTACAGTACATGCAAATGAAGAAAAAACAGTTGCTGGATCAAGGCATTACATTCATGCAGAAGATGTAGCAGACGCATTATTATTTTTATATAATTATGATATGTCTACTATGACTGCTGACAAAACTGGAGCTAAATGCCAGAAATTTAATATTGTAGGCAAAGATGAAATCGACAATCTTGAGTTAGCACAATTTATTGCTAAGGCACAAAACAAAGAATTAAATTATGAAATGGTAGATTTTCATTCTCAAAGACCTGGGCATGATTTAAGGTATGCCTTAGACGGATCTAAAATGGCTAATATGGGATGGACCCCTCATTCCGCTTTTGAAAGACTGGAAACTACTATTAAATGGACATTAAAAAATGATAGATGGTTATCTTTATAATCTATTTGTAAAGAAGCTATTTAAAATTAAATTAACAAAATGAAAAACATACACATTACTTTTATACTTTTTTTAGGCACAGTTTTTGCTCAAGTGTCAATGAGCGATATTGATAGACTTAGCAATCAACAATTAGATGCAATTAAGACGGAATTACAAGCCAATTCAGAAGCAGCTATAGTAGAAAGTGAGCCTGTTCAATCAATTGATCAATCAAGCGCTGTTTCAATTACATCAACTACCCTAGCGATAGCAACAGGAGATTACTTTGGTTATAATTATTTAAGAAAAGATATATCTTTTTTTGATAATATCCCTACTCCAGCTGATTATAGATTAGGTCCAGGGGATGAGATTATCGTTTCATTGTGGGGTGAAACAAATTTTAGAAAAAACATGACTATCAATAAAGATGGAATGATTTTTTATAATAATATCGGATTTATTAATTTATCTAACCAAACCCTTGAATCAGCAGAACTGATTTTAACGGAACAGCTTTCTCAAATTTATGCAACTTTAAAGGATGAAGATAATCCAACTCAGTTAATGCTATCACTTGGAAAATTAAAGTCTATAAATATTTATTTTTCTGGGCATGTTGAAAATCCAGGGATTAACCTCGTACACCCTTTTTCTGATATTTTTTCAGCTATCATTCAAGCGGGCGGAATAAACGATAAAGGCTCCTTGAGAGAAGTGCAATTAATCCGAAATGACCAATTACTTACTACAGTAGATTTTTATTCTTTTTTTATGGATGGAAAAAATACCTTTTCTAATATCAAGCTAATTGATGGGGATATAATACACATCCCAAATGTTAAAAAACGTGTATCTATATCAGGGCAAGTAAATAGGCCGTCTTCTTAT
>MDTG01187855.1_pt1 | contig 10134 bp, 5 predicted proteins | sample 811421 | NCBI WGS metagenome assembly MDTG01 (sample SAMN05326645, study PRJNA326480) | marine metagenome | isolation source: seawater | place: Pacific Ocean: South East | collected 2011 | reverse complement strand
TATGAAGGCGTTGGTACAGTTGAATTCTTAGTAGATAAGCATAGAGACTTTTACTTTATGGAAATGAATACTCGTATCCAAGTAGAGCATCCAATTACTGAAGAGGTTATCGACTATGATTTAATAAAAGAACAGATTAAGGTGGCTGCTGGGGTTGAAATATCTGGGAAAAACCATGAGCCTAAATTGCATGCTATTGAGTGTAGAATTAATGCAGAAGATCCTGAGATTGATTTTAGGCCTTGCCCAGGGCTAATAACTAACTTCCATGCACCGGGAGGACATGGAATTAGAATTGATACTCATGTTTATGCAAACTACATGATCCCACCGTTTTACGATTCAATGATTGCAAAAGTAATTACCGTTGCACAAACAAGAGAAGAAGCAATTTCAAAGATGGAAAGAGCATTAGATGAATTTATTATTGATGGTGTAAAAACAACTATTCCTTTTCATCAAAAACTAATGAAAGATGAAAATTTCCGAGCAGGAAATTACACTACAAAATTTATGGATACATTTGAAATGTAACATAAAAAAAGCCCGCTAAAAGCGGGTCTTTTTTATTGCTTCAATTTTTATACATTAAAATGAATCTATTCCCTATTCAATAACAGTTGATTGTTGAGCAGTTCCAAATGGAGTTTGTACTTTAACTATATACACTCCACTCTTTAAGGTTGAGATATTAACTTTAACTAGATTAAGATTATTGATATTTGAGCTTAAAACTACACGCCCTAGAAAATCAATTATTTGATATGAAGATATTGTTGTAGCATCCACATATAAATTTAATTTTTCTTTGGCTGGATTTGGATAAGTAATGAATCTTTTATTTAATTCTTCTTCAATTGATGTTTGAATACAGTTTGTTTGACATAAAGTTAAAGAAGGGTAAGCGCCTTGTCCTGTGCCTGGATCAAAACAAGTACCAGTTAAAGGGTCACATTCCCAAGATATTGATGATGGGAGGCAAGCTAATGAATCATATGTCATATTGGAAAAATTAACAAAACAAACATAGTCAATGCTATCAACGAATGGGTTTCTATTACCTTGAAGAGAATCAATAAAATCATTTCTTGCAATTTCCCAATTATCTGGAGGGTCTTGAAAATGCCATTGTTTCAAAATCATTTGATCTTGACTACTAGGAAGTGCCCAGTTATTTCCACTGATTGAATTATAACAAATTGCTTGATACATAATGGCTCTTGCTGCATTACCTTTATGCTCGTCTCTAGGTTCAAAAACAGTCTGTCCAGTTGAATTAGTCCCAGATTTACATCCCAAAAAAGAAGATGTCACATTCACAACTTCTCCTAAAGGATTATTACTTCTTAGAATATTTGCAAAATTTAAATTTGAGGGAAATAGATGATGGTAATCACTATACTCTGGTAAAGACTGTGCCGGATATGTTGGCATCCAACTATGACAATAGGTGTGCTCACGACTGTAGTCGTTAGCAGTGAAATCAAACGGTTCAGTATAAATTAGATTTTCTCCACTATACACACAAGTAACTACTCTTCTGTCTAATGTTGTGTCTCTAGCCTCAAAAAAAGGGATCATTAAATCATCATAGTAACTATAATACTGCGTTTGGTGTGGATTAATTAAAGCATGTAAATCATTCATAAATGATGTGGATGTTATACTTAGATTACTATAATATGTAGAAGGGAGCATTGAAGCAGGAGTTATAACATTCCCAACTAAAGGTGAATTTGTAAGATAATTTCTGTAACTATTTGGCCCATTATAACTAAAGACTGCAAAATAATAATTTGTTCCTGCTACAATATTATTAGGAGATAAGGATGCTGTATTGCTACTAAATACTACTTGGGCATCACCAATAATATCACCTCTTTGATAAACAGATCCATCCAATGGGATTGCAGATATAGCTGAGCCTTCTTTTCTTAAAACTAAATACCCTTCGGCTGAACTAGCAGGAGTAAAAGAAGCGTTTATACTATATGTTTTTACATTTGGAAATAAAAGGTCTGTTGCTTGTGCAATTGGCTCTGATGCTAGGTTCCCACCAATTCCATATAGATTAATGATGTAAGAAGGCTCATCTGTATCATTACTATTAATTGTTAAAACTGCATTTCTTGTTCCAGAGCTAGGCGGTGAGAAATTTAATATTAGATCTTCAGTATTACCAGCATCAACATTTGTAGGATAAGAAACCACAGAAAAATCACCTGAATTTGTTCCCGAAATTGTAGCAGAAGAAATATTCAGTGTATTTACCGTCCCAAGGTTCTCAATAGAAAAGATTGTTTGAGTCATTCCTGCTACAGGTGAATTAATAACATGCGTATCTCCAGAAACAATAGTAGATACGCCTTGTTTTACATTTATTTCCTGAGCTGCAGATGCAGCCCCAACAGCAATACTTACATCGTCTATCCCAATATTTCCAACATCTTTATTTGTATATATAAAACGTATAAATCGTGTTGTTGGTTGTGGTACGTCTGTATACATTGTATAACTTGCGTTTGGAGGTGAGGTATGAGAATGTAGTGTTGTCCAAACAAATCCTAAATCAGACTCTTCAACAGTAAAGACCCCTCCAGAAAACGCATTTCCAGTAAGATAATATGTTAAAGCCCCGGGATTACTATTAACATTAATTATCATATAGTCACCTGTACCATCAAATTTCATTGCTGGAGGTGTATTGCCAGAAGCTGTATAAAAACTTGTTCCCGATTCTGTCCAGCCATTTGGCAAATTTACAGTTGGAAAACTCCAAGTAGTTGGTAAGATAGCTTGTGAGTAAGCAGCTATTGTTGAGAAAGTAAGTAAACCGATTAAAATTGTTTTTTTCATATTTATATTATTTTATTAAAAACTAAACTTTGCTGATAAATTAATTCGTCTTCCTAAACCAAAAAATACACCTGCTGATTTTGCATCAAAATCCTGAGAGCTTGCATTGTACTTATCATTATTTTGAGCGTCAGAAATATACATCTCATCAAATAGATTGAGTATACTCAATCTAAAATCTAATTTATTCTTATCTGATAACTTAAGCTTATACCCGCAATGTAAATCGAATATAGTATAAGCAGGTATTATCCAAGACTCTGATCCTCCATACTCTCCATATAATGATAGTGGATCAAAATTAGAATAATAATCTGCAAAATAAGTTCCACGTATCTTAAAATACGAATTAAATGTTGGTTCATATCTTATGCTTAATCCATATTGGGTTTGTGCTGCATCGCCAACATGAACCCCTTTTGCATCAAAAGCAGTATCTACAGGCATCCCTTCATTATCTAATATAGCATTATTATTCTCATCATATAAACGGACTGTTTCTGCTGAAGTCCAAACCCAATCCCCTAAAGAAAGTAGCCCTTCAACACTTAATTTAGTATTAACTTTATAGGACCAGTCTATTTCAATTCCTTTATGTAGTGCATCCATTCCATTAATATTCCCTTTTACTAAATTCTCGTCGCTATCAAGATATGTAATTCCGCTTGATGGTTTATTCTCCCATACCGTATAGTAGGCATTTATATTAGTGGAAAACAATGAAGATCTAAAGGAATACCCTCCTTCTAATGCTTTAACTATTTCATTCTTTATTGCTTTAAACGTGCTATTATCATAATCAAATACATTCTGGAATCTTGGTGCTTTTGAGATGTAGCCCGTATTAAAGAACACGTTATTATATTCATCTAAATTAATATTAGCCCCCGTCTTAATGGTATATCCTCTTATCCACTGCCAATCAGTTGAAGTGTATTGAGCTTCTTCTGAGTTAATGGTATATTCTTTACCATTAACTATTAATGTATCTGAAACAAATTCTCCAAAATAAGGATGTGTCCCTATTGCTTCTTTAATGATAGTGTCTGATAAAACTAAATCTTTTTTACGGAAATAATCTATCCTTTTATAGGCTGAATTAGATCCGGAAATATTTAAAAATGCACTTAGCATTCCATTACTATACTCAGCTTGTGAAAATACTCCACTCCATTTTACAATTCCATCATTATTATAGCCAACTATATCCCCTTCTCTTTTTACTGAGGACTGCTGTGTTTCATCTTCAGTATCAATAGCATAATCCCCGCCTAATAAATCATAAATTTCACGATAATGCTGACCTTTATAATAACGCATATCTAATCCTCCTGAAATAGCTAATTTATCAGTTGATTGATAATTTAAAGTAGATAAGCCCCCATACCAATAATGATTATTAACTGATGACTTTAAGTAACTCCCTGATAAATATTCCCCTTCCTCATTTGTAATCCATCTATTTCCATCATAAGCTGCTTGTAGGTCTTGTTGTCCCATTTTTTCTCCTATACCTTCAGCGCTTGTCCCTCCACCGTGTCCAATTGATGCGTATAAAATATTTGACAAATAAAAATTGTCATTTACTGTCCAAAAATCTCTTAAAGAAAACTGAGGTTTATGGTAATAATTCTGTTTTGTATTTAAAGTCTCTCTATTATGAATAGTATCCCCATTACTATTCAAGCTCCATCTATCCAAATAACCCCAATGTTTATTATACTGAATTCCTTTATTCACAATTCTTGCAGAAAAATCAGAAGCATCTCCCAATGAACGAGCAAAAGTAGTGTCATAAGTAGCAATATCACTTTTATAAGATCTTTGACCATGTTTTTGTGGAGCGCCCATAGCTGATAAACTTAATATATGATTTCCTACTTCTTTCTGAATTTTTGCATAATAAAAGAAGCCTTCACTCCAGGTTTCATCTACAAATCCATTCCCTTTTTTGTAAGATCCTGCGAAGGTATATCCCCATCCATTTTCTAATCTACCAGAGTTATATCCTAATGACGTTTGTAATTTTCCATATGACCCTACTGATTGTTTTATAGTTCCTCCTGCTTTATTTCCTATTCCTTTTGTTAAAATATTCATTGTCCCACCAACAGAAGGAATTGCAATTTTAGAAGCCCCTAAACCTCTTTGTACTTGTATATTAGACGTTACCATATCTAATCCAAACCAATTGCTCCAATAAACCCACCCATTTTCCATATCATTCACTGGAATCCCATCAATCATAACCGCTACATTCCTTTGATTAAACCCCCTAATAGTAATTCTAGCATCACCATCTCCTCCTCCACTTTGTGTAGCGTACACTCCAGGTGTAGAATTAAGTACCATAGGAATATCTTGCGAAGCTAATTCCTCATTAATCTTTTTCATCGGAATAGTTGAGAAAGCAACTGGGGTTTCTCTATCTATAGCAATATCAGCAACCACTTGTACTTCATTTAGCAATGTTGTTTTAAGTTTAAAATCAAGTACTTGAAACTTTTCATTAATAGCTACTGCTTGAGTTATTGCCTGGTATCCTACATAAGAAACCTTAATATTTCTTTCTCCTTCTTGTATTAAAATAGAATAATTCCCATCAAAATCAGTAGCTGTTCCTTGTCCTTTTCCGTATATAATAGTTGCTCCAATTAAAGACTCTCCTGTTTTAGCATCAGTTACTTTTCCTTTTAATGTAGTTTGAGCAGAAAGCCCAAAAGCATAAAACAAGATTACTAATATTACAGCTTTTATTTTCATATTTATAGATGTAAAAAATGCTGATGTTTCCATCAGCATATCAACTCTTCTATATCTAATTATTGAATAACTATTTTATTATCCACCTCTCTTCCATCAGATAATTTAAGGATTATGATATATGTTCCTTTGGGTAGATTGGTAGTGTTAATTGTATTGGCCTTTTTAGTGAATACTTTTTCTCCTAAGATATTTAGGATATCTATACTTTCAATATTTGCAGATGAATTAATAGTAATTTTCTCTCCAATATTAGCAGGATTTGGATATATAACATATGAAATTCCACTTGTTTCATTAATAGCAGTAGCTACGCCACAATCACAGGAATGAGTGCCTAAACTATCCCAGCTTCCTAACGGTAAAGAATCCCACTCCAGGCTAGGGTTAAATAAGTCAAATCCTAGAGTATCTCCAGATAAAACTGTGCTTTTTCTAATTAATGTATGTTGCATTGTCCACCAAGAGCCCTGTGTAAATCCTGAAGCTGCATCATCTGTCCATGCTCCAGATCCACCTCCAGTAGCAGGATCCTCGCCTATTCTTCCAATTACATCAATGATTACTCCGTTTTTTTTTAAAACCATTGCATCATTCCCATTCATATGCATTGGGGTTGGATAGGAGCCGTTTGGCTCAGCCATATCCCCTAAAGCTATAAGTGCTGGATCACAGAAGCCAAACTGTGCCGTAATATCGGTCTCACCATTAGTTAATACAAAAGCCTCTTTGGAAGCTAACATTCCTGTTAAAATTGTAACTCCTCCTGATGAACTATTTGTAGCTCCATTAGAGTAACGTTCAATTGTATAACTGCTCAAATCAATAGTAGCATTTGTTGGATTATATACCTCAATCGCTTTGTTTTGGCTAGATCCTTCCACATATTCAGAAAAGAATAAATCTGAGCAATCAACATCAACTATCTGTGCATTTAACTGAAGCATAAAAAGCATACTCATTAATAGTAATAAATCTTTCATATTTTTTGTTTTTAAATTTAAGATGCTAAACTACAAAAAGTATCAAACAATATATTACCAAAATATTAAATAATTATATATTTGACAATACTAAAATTATCCCTTTATGGAAAACAAGATCATTTCCTTTGAAAAATATAAAAAAGAGTATACTAAAAGTATCAATCATCCTGAAGAATTTTGGGAGGAGAAAGCCAACAACTTCACTTGGCAAAGAAAATGGAATAATGTCCTTAGCTGGGATTTCTCAAAACCTGAAATAAAATGGTTTGAAGGAGGTAAACTGAATATCACAGAAAACTGTTTAGACAGATATTTAGACAAAAGGGGAGGACAAACTGCCATAAAATGGATTGCAAATAACCCTAATGAGCAAAACAGAAATTTGTCCTATAAAGAATTACACTCTGAAGTTTGTAAATTCGCTAATGTTTTAAAAAATAATGGGACTAAAAAAGGAGATAGAATCTGTCTCTACATGCCCATGGTGCCAGAACTTGCAATTGCAGTTTTAGCCTGTGCTAGAATAGGAGCTATTCACTCTGTTGTTTTTGCGGGTTTTTCGGCAAAATCATTATCTGATAGAATTAATGATGCAGATTGCAAAATTTTAATCACTGCTGATGGCGGATTTAGAGGAGAAAAAGTTATTCCACTAAAAGACATTTCTGATGAGGCAATGGGAAGTACCCCTTGTATTAAAAAATGTATTATTTTAGAAAGAACAAAAAGCAATATCAGGATGCAAGACGGTAGAGATGTTTGGTGGCATGATGAAATACACAAAACAACTAATTACTGCCCCATTGAAATAATGGATTCAGAAGATCCGCTATTTATTTTATACACTTCTGGTTCCACAGGAACACCTAAAGGAATACAACATTCTACTGCTGGTTATATGATTTACACAGAATTTTCTTTCCGGAATGTTTTTCAATATTCTGAAGGTGATATTTATTGGTGTACTGCCGATATTGGTTGGATAACTGGGCATTCTTATATTGTTTACGGACCACTTTTAGCAGGTGCTACAACAATGATGTTCGAGGGCATTCCTTCTTATCCAGATGCCGGACGTTTTTGGAAAATTGTTGAAGAAAATAAGGTTAATATTTTTTATACTGCACCAACTGCAATACGCGCATTAGAAGCAAAAGGAATGGAATTTGTATCCCCCTACGATTTATCCTCACTTAAGGTTTTAGGAACAGTTGGTGAGCCAATAAATGAGGATGCTTGGCATTGGTATGATAAGGAAATTGGCAAAAGAAATGCCCCAATTGTAGATACTTGGTGGCAAACAGAGACTGGTGGAATAATGATTTCAAATTTGGCAGGAGTTACGCCAGAAAAACCAACTTTTGCAACTCTTCCATTGCCAGGAGTTCAGCCATGTCTGGTAGATGAAAATGGCACTGAAATTAAAGGTAATTCAGTAAAAGGAAAATTGTGCATGAAATACCCATGGCCTTCAATTGCTCGTACTATTTATGGAAATCATAAAAGATTTAAAGACACTTATTTTTCTGCTTTCCCAAATAAATATTTTACAGGTGATGGCGCATTAAGAGATGAAAATGGAATGTACCGAATAACCGGAAGAGTAGATGATGTCCTTATTGTTTCAGGTCATAATCTAGGAACTGCCGAAATTGAAAGTGCTATAGACGAACATTCCAATGTGTGCGAAACTGCAATTGTTGGATTCCCTCATCCTATTAAGGGCAGTGGGGTTTATGCTTATGTAATTTGTCATGAAAAACCAAAGAATGAAGATCTTCTTAGGCAAGAAATTAATCGTTTAGTTACCAAGGAAGTTGGCCCAATTGCAAAAGCCGATAAAATCCAATTTGTAAATGGATTACCCAAAACCCGTTCAGGTAAAATTATGAGGAGAATTCTAAGGAAGCTTGCTTCTGGAGATTCTGAAAATTTAGGAGACACCAGCACCCTTTTAGATCCTACCGTTGTGGATGAAATCAAAAGTTCAATACAATAATCATTTTCTAAATCAGTTTATCTATTTTTGTAGCTATGTCAGATAGTTTAATAATCATCCCAACCTATAACGAGAAAGAAAATATCGAAAAGATTATTCGTAAGATTTTCTCTTTGGAAAAATTATTCCACATACTTATTATTGATGACGGCTCTCCTGATGGTACAGCAACTATTGTAAAAAACTTGCAGTCTGAATTTCTATCCCAATTACATATTGAAGAACGCGCAGGAAAATTAGGATTAGGAACAGCTTATATTCATGGATTTAAATGGGCTCTTGAAAAAGAATATCAATTTATTTTTGAAATGGATGCTGATTTTTCACACAACCCTGATGACTTAATTAGATTATATAATGCAAATATACAAGGAGGAGAAGTTGCTATCGGTTCTCGTTATGTAAAAGGCGTAAATATTGTAAACTGGCCAATGATGCGACTTTTAATGTCCTTTTTTGCATCAAAATATGTGAAATTTATTACAAGGATGCCTATTCATGATTCTACTGCTGGTTTTAAATGCTATAAAAGAATTGTTTTGGAAACTATAAATTTTAATAAAGTCCAATTTATTGGTTATGCTTTTCAAATTGAAATGAAGTTCAAAGCGTGGAAATACGGATTTAATTTAGTGGAGGTCCCTGTTATTTTTACAGATCGAACAAAAGGGACATCCAAAATGAGTAGTGGAATTTTTATGGAAGCTGTACTTGGTGTTTTACAAATGAAAATCAAAAGTTTTTTTAGAAGCTGGAAAAGATAAAAATGCTTACACTTATAAAAAACGCGCAAATTGTAAATGAAAGAAACATTTACAAATCAGATCTGCTGATTGAAAATCAAATTATTAAGGAAATTGCAAATAATATCAATGTTGATGTAGATCAGATTATTGATGCTGAAGGGCTCCATTTATTGCCAGGAGTTATTGATGATCAAGTGCATTTCAGAGAACCAGGGCTAACACATAAAGCAAATATCTATACTGAAAGTAAGGCTGCTGTAGCGGGTGGAATTACTTCTTTTATGGAAATGCCCAATACAACACCGCAAGCATTAACTCAAGAATTATTAGAAAACAAATACCAAATTGCATCTAACACATCAATTGCTAATTACTCCTTTTTTATGGGAGCAAGCAATGATAATTTGGAAGAAGTGCTAAAAACAAATCCTAAAAATGTCGGAGCAATAAAGATCTTTATGGGGTCTTCAACAGGAGATATGCTAGTTGATAATAAAACTGTATTGGAAGAAATTTTTTCAAAATCTCCTATGCTGATTGCTGTACATTGTGAAGATGAAGGGGCCATTAAAGAAAATATTGAAAAAGCAAAACGGCAATATGGAGAAGATGTCCCAATCACAGAACATCCAAACATAAGAAGTGCTAAAGCTTGTTATGAGTCTTCATCCATGGCAGTAGAATTGGCTAAAAAATATAATACTCGGTTACATGTTTTTCATCTTTCAACTGAAAAAGAAATTTCGCTTTTTGATAATATATTACCACTAGCAGAAAAACGCAT
>MDTG01157317.1_pt1 | contig 10134 bp, 2 predicted proteins | sample 811421 | NCBI WGS metagenome assembly MDTG01 (sample SAMN05326645, study PRJNA326480) | marine metagenome | isolation source: seawater | place: Pacific Ocean: South East | collected 2011 | reverse complement strand
CTTTTACTATCAGGATCATAACCTACCAAAGCAAACACTTCTTCCTTTTCCTTAAATCCAAGTCTCTTAACTGTATTTACTAACTGATACTTTGAATTTTCCTTAATTGATTTATCATCAGGAATAAAACTAATAAACTTTTTTTCATCACGGGGTAAATCCTCAATAACTTTTTTCATTTTACTTTCACCAAACAAATCTGAAGCATTTAAATTTGCTTTATGTTGAACTAGTTCCTTTATTTTGTTAACACCTTTATTCCTGAAATGCCACTCAGTTTGAATCTCACTCCAAATTGGAGCTCCATATGATGATTCCAATTCAAAGCTTTTTAGGTCATACTTAGAGAAATCTTGAATGATACTTATAAAAGTCATATTCAAAACTCTCTTAGCATCCTCATTCTCTTCAATAATATCTTTAAAATATTTGATATTAAGTATACTATCAATAAATGGTTGAACATGAAATTTAACAAGATTAATGCTTGCGAACTTTAATTCATTTCTATCACCTATTTTAATCCAATTCTCAATATTTCTACAATAATTATTTACAATCTCTTTGTATAACTTTCCAAAGATCTCAAAATATCTAGTTGATACACTAGATACACGTTCAGGTGGAGTCAATCCAATAATTAATTCACCTAGACAAAAGTAAATATCATCATTTTCAGATCTTGGATTAGGCAATGATACTAATACACCATTACCCATGTATTTTGTCAATGCACTCTCTTCGTTTTTAAGTAGATGCTTTAATTTACCTTGTATCTCTCTACCTAATTCATGAATGGTCACATTCCTTTCAATCAATGGTTTGTGTCTATCATTAGATCTCTTTTCTTCTTGGCTTTTTTCAAAATTACCTTCCCAATAAGCCTTGTTTGAAAATTGTTTCAAATTACTCTTACCAGTCCTTTCTCTGTTATTAATTGAGCCATAAACTGAATCACTATGATTACCCTCTTCCAATAAAACGTAATCATCCCCATCACTAACTTGATTATTAAATTTGGTTAAAACTTGTGTTGTCATTTTTAAGCTTATTTATAGCTACTAGTAAAAAAAAAATCAATTTTTTTAATTTCCTTCTCCATTATTATTTCCATTATTATTTCCATTATTATTTGTAACCGGAACTTCATACCTTAATCCATGCCAAATATCTGCCAATATATTAGGAACAAGATTGGTATAAAAGTCAGTCTTTATATTGTTAACCATAGTATTTAATTCAGCTGCACTAGATGCAAACGGACCAAGTAACATATAATGTGGACCAATCGGTGGTACTCCATTTGTATTGTTATTAGGATTATCATTATCTACAACAGGAGGAATATATCCAATATTATCTATATTCTCAGCTGATTCCATATCTGCAGGTTGAATACCTAAAAATGATCTTATTGATGAATTAGCTCCATCAATAACAAATCTATGATCACATTCAATCAAAATTGCAACTTCATTGTTATAATTAAATTCATTACCATTATAACCACCAAGTGTACCAAATAAATCTATGATAGCCTGTTGATTAGGATGGTTAGCATTTGTGCCACCTCCTAATGCTGCTGCATTAGGAGGAGGGTTAACAACCCTCATTCTGAAACCTGCGTTGGTTAGACCAGAATTGAGCAACCTAGTTACAAGTAAATTATAATTTTGCAAAACAAAATCACCTATATCAATAGTATATATTTGTTCAACAACAGCTTGTGCTACCGGAATATCATCATCATCGTTATTATCACCATTATTATTCTGATTAGGAGCAACAGGTGAAAACTTCTTAATAACAAGACGATCATTGTTAGATAACATGTCTACCTCAGAATCTTGCAAAGTTGGGATAGATCCACATATAACAGGACCATTACTCAATATTTCTATCTTCCTTGCTAGGCGATCTAATGAATTAATATTACCTCTCAAGGATTGTCTTAGATCATTGATATTAGTATTCATTGCTTCAATATGCTCTTCTCTAAATTCGTTCAGAAATTGACTAGCTCTAGCATCAGTAATACCAGATTTCCTGAAGTAAGCGGTGTAATCAAACTTCCTTAACTCATCATTCATAGGGTTTCCATTTTCATTCAAACCTCGCATATAATTAGATTCAGTTTGAAAGTAAATAACAACAGATTCTACATGTTCAATTTGAGATGCAACAGATAAACCAACAGATTTATCTATCAAATTTTGATACGAAGATATATTTCTAATATCAGTTACCATCTGATCACTAGAAAGATTACCATTATTTAGTTTCTGACGAATTATATTTTTATAACTTTCTGTCATTATACCATTAGTAGATTCATCACACTTAGATCTTAATTCTTTAGTATGATCAGCTATCATGTCATAAACCATACCATTTTTATTTATATTATAACCATTATGATATGTACCTTCGGGATCCCTAATAGTTGGTACCCAATTACCTCTTTCATTAAATATCTGATTCAAAAATGATACAACTCTTCTTATATTTGTAACAGATCTTAAATTTCTATTTATATTATTAAGATCTAATACTAGATTATTATTTGAATTTATATAATCATATGCTATCCCAGTTATAACTCCTACATGATCACCTGTTTTCATTAGATAATCATTTACCCACCTAACACGCTTATTATAGTAATAACCATCTCTTGATACATCCCAAAGTTTAATATTAGTACCACCACATGTGTGATAAATTGTTCTTCCAGCAGTTTGAATATGACTTGGAATATTAATTACTGTATGTACGACATGATCTACCATTGCTCTTAGACCTCGCACTACAGAGTTACTTGATTGTGAATTTCTATTTCCCATTTTTTTTTTATTTAATCTGTTAGTATAGTGACTTAATTTCAATTTTTTTATAAAAAATTGAATTTAAAATCATGTATTAGCTACTCATCATGTAAGAAAAAATGGTAGCATATTCAGATGATAGCACATATACATTTAACGGAATTGATTCCGTTGATATTTTAAATTTATTAAATAATAACCAAAGAAATTCTTGGTTAAACGTTAATAATAATCCAGTTCGTGAATTTGATGTTATGGATTATAGAGAAGCAAATAGACGGGCTTTGGTAGGTGATGGTTTAGAAGGAAATCATGTACCAGAAACAGTATATATGAAAAATACAGTTCCTAATTATAATCCTAATGATGGTTTTGTTATTATACAAAAAAGACAAGATCATCAAATATTTCATAGAGAATTACCTCCAAGATATAATCCAAATGAAAGTTTTGAAACTAGATTATCAAGAGGAGCTCTTCAATTAAATAATCAAGGAGTTCCAAATGATGCAATTAGGAAAATAATTGACATGAATATTTTAAATTTTCGTGATTATATGCCTGATCTTAATCAAAGACATTACGATAGGGCATTAAAAAGAACTATGGAAAGGAATGGTCTCTTACCAACAGCAGAGTTTCAAGGTTTACCAAACAATAAGATTCCAATTTATAGTTCTAATCCTGAAATAAAAATGGATGGTAGATTTAATATTCCTGAACATTTAACAACAACAGGTAGTGGACTTGGTATTATGTCAGAAATTTACCACCCAGAAACTAATCACGGATCAAATAATCAAAGACCACATTTGCATTATTTAGCTCATGGAGGACTTACTGATTCAGTGTTTTATACTTCGAGATCAATTAGAGATAACCCAAATAATTTTTTCACAATGGAAAATCTAACAGATATTGGGTCTAATGTTATTTCTAATGTTCCTCATCATGCTTTAATGCATTATGGACAAAAAGTAGCTATAGGAACTGCTGCAGTGGCAGCTTTACCAGCTGAAATAAGTGCCGGAACAGCACTTGGTATTGCAGCTGCAAGTTATGGTACTTTGGATTACTCATCATGTATGGCTCATTATGAACACCTATTACATGATGGAGGAAGACCATATGATTATAGAAATGTTGGGTTGAATTCTCATGTATGTCAAATGGATGCATTAACTAATGTTGTAGGAACTGTTTCTCTTCCTATAGATTTAGCTGGTGCAGCATACAGAGGATATAGAAATGATCCAGTGATGATGTATGATGCATCGGACTTATCTTGGTCCGGTAGAGCATGGAACAATACACACTGGATGGGACATCAAGTAGTTCGTGGAGTTGGTAATACATTTAACTATGCAGCTGAATATTTATCATTACCAATTAATGTTCTACAAAGTAGTGTTTATAACTCGTCAAGAAAGGCATATTTTTACTTCACTTCAGGTAATAATACAGTAAATCAACATCTAGCTTTGCATAGCATGTTTAATAGAAATTCAGATATCATACTAAATTCAATTTTAAATAATGGAATTCATAATCCACAAAGACCAATCATTAATAGTTGGTCAACAAATGGATCTTATGACATGACAACAAATAATCCAACATTTAGACAGGATTCAGACAGAGATTCAGTATTGCCTCCTTTTAGATTTGGATCACATTCTCATAGATCAACTAATAATTACTTAGGTGATATTGGTAATCAATCTGATTCAAACAATTTTAGTAATTTGTTCGATATTAGAGGTGGTTCAACAAATAATAATCATTCATATGGAGGATCAAATGGTCCAGATGGAAGTAATGGATTTAATTCACCATTTAATCATGGATCTCAGAATGGTCCGGATGGAAGTAATGGATTTAATTCACCACTTAATCATGGATCTCAAAATGGTCCAGATGCAAGTAATGGATTTAATCATGGACCTCAAAATGGTCCTAGTAATTCTACAAATAATAACCAACAATTAAATACTAATTCTTTATCAGATAATCATAATAATTCAAATGTTAAACACTTGCACAATAAACAAACAAATACTACTGATTTTAATGTATCAGACAATAGTAGCATGTCGTTATTGGTAAATTATATGAAAAAAACATTTTTATCAGTTGATAAAATGAGAAAAGATGAACTGGCTAAACATCCAGAATGTATTAAAATTTTAAAGTTCATGGGAGAATTTAATAATATTCTTGGAAAATCATTAGTTATTAAAAATTGGAAACATTTAAGTAAGGATCAACGTTTTGCATTTTTATCATCATCTATTGTTGGAGAAGCAGTTAAGTTAGATAAGGTAATACAATGTTTAAATATTACTGAAAAGCAGGCATCAGCAGTTGGATTTGTTTGTAATCTAATTCAAGGAGGTAAAATTAAAATAGAAGGATTTTTAGGATCATTAACCGAATATGGAACTGGATATCCAACTGGTGGTATTGTTAAACTAATAACTGGAATTATTGATCGTGTTGGTGTTAAAGAAATTATTCATGATATTCTTCCTATGTTAGTTAAAGACTTTTATTGTTTCATTAATCCACAATTTGCAATCGCTAATGCATGTTATCAAGCTTATCAAATGGCAGTCAACTTAATAACTCATCATGGAGAACTAAAAATTGGTCCATTTAATGTTGCTACTGAAAGTAGAATTAGTACAAAGAATTTAAAGTTAAATAATTTTTGGAAGAAAAGTGGTTGGCAAGAAAAATTTACTATTAAATTTCCATTGTTAGGTATTGAAGTATCGACTTACGCTGATCATACTTCAGAAGCTAGACAGTTAGCAATTGAAAAATTTGTTGAACAAGCTAAAGAGAAATCATATGCATACTTTGGTGTTTCTTATGACATTCTTTGTCCAGATGATGATTCAGATAATAAAATTGCTGAGAATAGTGATAGTAAAAAAGGTAATAAAAATAATTCAGATAAAAAAGAAGATACTAATGATAGTCAGAAAAAACAAAAGATTCCAAAATTCGAAGACTATGTTAAAATGAGACATATTTCTGTTCTAATAGACCACTGGAAAGATGCAAATAATTTATCAGTAAAAGAGAGAGAAATCTTTGATAGGCAAATGAGAGAAAGTGTAGAAGATAAAACGAAAAGACTTAACAATAAAATACTTAAAGTTGAAGTAAGTGTTTTTGAACAGTTTAAACATCTTGACCCAATTGCATTCGTTATGGAAGCTGCTAAAATTTGTGATTTTTCAAATCCAAACCAAGCAATAAAAACATTGTATCATCTATTTTATACAACAGGTCGTCATAACCATGAATATGTTAAGATTCCAGAACTATTTAAAAGTGCATTGATTGCATGTTTCGGTGATAGCATAAACATCGAAGAAATAGAAAAATATATGAATACCGGTATAGATATGACAGATGAAGAACTAGAAAAACAAAGAAAAAAACTTGAAGAATTGGAATCCAAAAACTTCAGTGAAATGTTAGAAGCAGTAAAAAAGAGAAGAGCGGAAGCATTAAATATGTCGTTAAGAGATTTTGAAAAAATGGAACAAGAAAAAATTAAACTAAGTTCATCTGCAGAAATTAATCCTATGATTCTAATTGTCGGGTTTATGAGATATATTGGTGTAGATCCTCACTTATTGCTAAGTGATGGTCAAGTACAAGCTGTTGATGCAGAGTCAGTTGCAAAAGGAGAATATTCTAGAGAAAGTATTATTTTTTGGCTTATTCCTGATCTAATGAAATCATTTACTTCAGTAAATTTTATTGCAGGAAGTGTTAGTTCAGCAACAGTTGGTATGACATGTTCAACTTTAGCATACATAGATCTTGAATTACCAGCTATGATTAGATCACCAAGTAAATGGTTAGTCTCAAAAAGTGGTCAACTTGCATCTAGTACGTTACAAATGATGATTTCTACAATTATTTCACAAGTCGGTTTGATGGTATTTAAGTGTAGTAAATATTCAGAATCACTAACAGCTGAAGCTTTAGAAGCAATATCAATTAATACCTCAGCAGCGGTATCTTTTGGTGTTGGTACAATGAAATCAGTATTAGATGGATCAATTGGAAAAAGGAGCATTTTAGAAACAATATATAATATTACTGAAACAGTTATTAGAAATAATATCAAATCAATTAATGAATGGTTAGTTCTTAATTATGAATGGTTCAAGACAACTACAGTAGTTGCCACAGACTATGCTTCTTGGGTTCTACAGTATATGGAAACTAACTTTTCAAATTATAGTATATACCAAGCAGTTTCACCATTGTTAATATCATTTGAAGCAAATACAATTGTTGGAGGTACAATAATATTCTTAGCTTGTAGAGTTGCAAAAGCTCTAGTTTTTGGTAGTATTAAACTTCTATCTAAGATTCCAGGATATATTCACTGGTTATCAACTAGTAATGAAAGAGATACGATTGAAAAAGAAATAGAATATAAGAAAAGAACTATGGGTCTTATTCATATGTTTAAGGATCTTCAGGATAAAAAGGAAAAGACATTAAAAGATAATGTAGAATTGATATTGATTCATAAGGAATTGGTAGAAAGGAAAGTTTTAGAACCAAAGATTAAAGTAATCCCATTTGAAAATCCATTAATCAAAAGATTTACTAAAGAAGAGATTGAAGCAGCAAATACAGTTATGGATAATAGTATTCGTATCGAGGACTTACCACATAACTACAAACATGAAAATAATAAAATATATTATAAATATGAAGACTATAAAATTTCATACAAAGAAATAGAACTAAATTATGTTTATAGTAAAAATAAAATTAATAGTACTAATGTTAATTCTAAAATTAATAGAAGTAATATCGAAACAAAAATTAATAGAGGAAATATTAAAACAAACATTAACAGAAGTAATATAAATGTTAAAATAAACAATCCTTTTGCTCAAAATAAAGTCAAAAATAAATTTGAAGCAAAGGATAAGAAACCAATAGAAATTAAACCAGAAGAAATTCATACTGTTAATACTTCTAAACAAGAACCAATATCAGTAGAAGCTCAAGCTATTGATGTTTCAAAAATTGATAAATTACAATTGGCTAAAATACTAGATGCATTTTCTAAATGTAATATTGTTGAAGCTATTCCAGATGTAAAGTATAATAGTTATAATTTTGATAATAATTTCACTGCACATAGAGAGATTCCAGCTAATTAATAAAAAAGTAAAATATTTAAAAATCAAAAATAGGTTTTTTTATTAAAAAAAAAATATATAATTATGTATCCATGAATAATAAAACTACAAAACCACCAGATATAAATATACAAAAAAATGATGATAATAAAATTTTTATTAATAATACTGAAAGAGGATTATCACCAGAAATAAAAACAGATGGAATAGATAATGATATTGATTTAAATCTTAATTGTAAAGGTAAAGGTAAAACCATTATAAATTCAGATACTGAAAATGCAATTCTTTCATCTTCATATGATAAAAATTTAATATTACAAACAAATAATGAAAAATCAGGAACTATAAATATTCAAAAAGGTGAAAATGGTAATATTACCATTGCCCCAAATGGAAGTGGTATAGTTCAGATATCAGGTAACTTAACTGTTACAGGTATAACCACAACAGTAAGTTCAACCAATACTAATATTTCAGATCCAATAATAGAAGTTGGTGAAGATAACATAATAGATCCTTTTAATAGAGGATTAAAATTTAAATATAATAATGGATCTTCAAAAATAGGATTCATAGGTTTTGACTCTAATGAATCAAAATTTTTATTTATTCCTGATGCCGATGATAATGCAGGAAAATTCTCTGGAATACCAGGAACTATAAAGTCAAATTTAGAAGGATCTATAACTCTACCAACTAATGGAACTATTGGATCTATTGGCTATCCAGATGCTTTATCAATCAATTCAACAGGATGTGTTAATTTAACAAGCAATATCAATTCAGATAGTATTACATCTGGTTCTTTGGTAATTAAAGGTGGTGTTGGAATATCAGAAAACATAAATATTGGTGGTACCATTGGATTTTACAACGAAGGACTAAACTTAAAAACAAAAACACAAAGTTTAAATACAAACTTAATTATACCAGATTTAGAAGGCAACGATGGTAATATTGTTGTCGATAATTTGGAACAAACATTATCAAATAAAATATTTATAAAACCAAAAATAAACAACGGTGATAGTATTATAGATACAAATGATAACAAAATAATAACATTCAATAGTGTAAAAAATGCTACTAATGAATTATTCATATCAAACTCAATAGATGAATATGGGCCAATTATTGGTGTAAGTAATTCAAAATCTAAAGATTCAAATATCAATCTTAATTTACATGCAAATGGATCAGGTAATATAAATCTAACAACAAATAAAAATAGAAAAATATCTTTTAAATTTGATAAATCAGGTGAAAATATTAATACAAGTTTTATAGTAAGTTCAACAGAAAATAGAACAATAATTTTTCCAGATAAATCAGATACTTTAGTAGGACATAATACTATTGATACATTAGCTAATAAAACCTTATTATCTCCTATAATTGATTCTCCACAATTAAATGGTGTTATCAAATTAAAAGAAAATAACAAATCATCATTAAGTTTTGATACAAATAATAAATCAGAAATTTTAAAAATAGATACAACTAATAAATTAGAAAAAGTTTCTATATCTTCAAATTTAGAAGTATTAGGGTTATCGAAATTCTATAATACTATAACATCAAAAGGAAATATAATACCAGAAAATTCATGTAGTGCATCATTGGGATCTGAAGACTTTGGTTGGTCTGATTTATTTTTATCCTATACAGGAGTTATTTACTTTGGTGATAATAAAGAAACTAATTTATCACATATTCCAGAAAAAGGATTGCTACTAAATGATAATAATCAATTACAATTTGGGACATCAAACACATACATTAATCAACAAACAGAAGGAGAACTAAATTTAGTTGGAGAATCAATTTCTATAAATGGAGAAGCAATATTTAAAAACAATATTACTACTACAGGGAATATTTTACCAGAAAAATCAAATGTATCATCATTAGGTTCTAATTCAAAAGAATGGACAAAATTATATCTTAGTGAATCAGGAGAGATTAATATAGGTAATAATCAAAATGTAAAATTGTCACATTCTCCTAACAATGGAATTAATTTATCATCAACAACTAACTCATCATCTGAAACTAGGGAATTATTAAAATTAACACATCTAACTAATAATAAACTTACTAATGGAATAGGAACTAATATT
>MDTG01154568.1_pt1 | contig 10134 bp, 5 predicted proteins | sample 811421 | NCBI WGS metagenome assembly MDTG01 (sample SAMN05326645, study PRJNA326480) | marine metagenome | isolation source: seawater | place: Pacific Ocean: South East | collected 2011 | reverse complement strand
TTTTGACGGCACCGACGCCGCCTATTACGACTGCAAGCGCCCGGCGCACAGCGGCGCCAACTATGTGGTTGAGCCGTACCTGGTGGTGTGGCAGTGGGCGCCAAGCCACGAGGGGATGCTGACGCTTGGGGACAACAACAAATGTTCGGTTGACCAAGGCGCTGGCGTCACCAACGGGTCGGCAGGGGTGCACAGTCCATCGGGTGTCGTGGGACCCATTCGAAACGACTGGGTCATCGGCGTAGCAGGCGGGGAAATCCCCTGGCTGGGAACGGTGAAACTGATGGTGGGCGGACCGAATTCCTACGGGACTCGAGACGTCCCTTTGATCTCCTTCTTGGCCCTCGCTGCGGTCATTGGCGGCGTGGTCGCTGCCCCGTTGGCCACCGAATCTGTGTTCCGCTGGTGGCTGAATCGGTCGCCGGAAATGAAGGATTACGTCGAAGACCCGGCCCAAGAGAAGGTTGCGGATTTCGAATCGGAATGACCTGCGATGCCCTCAAGGTTCTTTGAAACCCGAATCTGCAAGAGCCTCGTCCATCGTGAGCAAACCTTGGCTGACCCGCCGTGCCGTCTCAAGCGAAATCGTTAGGCGACCTTTGGAACGTTGGCGACTGATCCGTTGGAGGTTTCGAAGTTCTCCGGTCGTGGGCTTCACCGTACGCTGTTCGTGGACGGGTTTTCCAGACATCATCGCTATTTTGACCGCCGCCGTTCCGTGAGCGTGGCGTCGTTGTCCCGCGCTGGTCCGATGTTCGTTGACGATCTCGACATGAAAGCCCAACGAAAGCACCTGATTCAGGAGACGGTCCCGATGAACGGGGGAACCGTGACCGATTCGAACCAGCACCTGCGCAGGCAAGAGATGGTCGACCAGTTTCACGATTTCATCAAGCGCTTGGCCGATCGATTCCATCTCTCGCTTTCCCATCAAGACGCCCTCGGAAACAAAGGCGCAGCCGGGTCGAGGGCCTGGGTCGACACCAATCACGAGCACATCGGGAGGTGAGCGAAGTTGACGACCCAACAACCATGTCGAAACCGTTCCGCTTACGTCATCGGGGTCAACGGCCACACCAAGGCCCCCCAGGGTTGCCACCTCCTCGGGGGTGCCAAACCAGTACGCATCCGGTTCAATGGTTTCCGACGGCAAGACTTGTTTGGCCGGAAGGTTTCGCTCCTGAAGCTCACTCAGCAACCTGTGCGCGAGGCGAAAATCGTCGGTCCGGACGTACAGGCGCTTCACAGGGCGTGGTGTGCGAGTGTCCTGTTCTAACCTATCGGTCGGTCGCAACAACGGTTGTCCAAGAGCGTCCCCGTGGGTGCTGTGGGGCCGAAGTTATCAAGAACGATGGACAACGATGGCCAACCATGACAGGCGCTTACGAGCGTGAACTTCGGGAGGTTCTCTCGGGCACGGAAAAAGGCGTGAACGCCATCACCAGAAGCTGCACACCTGAGGAAAAAGAACGCATGAGCCGGGTGCGAGCACGCCCCTTCTTGGTCGTGCGAGCGGCCGGTTCGGGGATGGAGGGAAGCGGGGATTTGGTGGCCCTTCGCGGCGACTGCTGCTTCCCCATCGAAGTAAAATCCACACGCGCCGAGAAGCTCTACTTCTCGGGGCGAACCAAGGACCAACTCAACGCCATGATTCGCGAAGGCGAGCGTTCCGGTTTGATGCCGCTCTACGCCCACCGTCGCAAAGGTGTCCGCGGCGACTCGTGGCGGATTTTTCGCGTGAAGACGGAGGGCCTTCGAGGCACGCTGGCTCGACTTGTTTCCATGATCCCCGCCTTGCCGTTGAATCGAAACGGCTCCCCGTTCATCGATTGGGAGCAAGGCATGCCTCTGAACCAATTTCTGGGCATGATGTGTTCACCCGAAGGGGGCGACCGCACGCCGCTTCGTCAGCTGAAGATGCGAGCCGTTGCGGGAAGGAGCACCACGTTGGCCGAGGACGATTCCAAGTCCGCCGAGGACATCCTCGCTGAACTTGAGCGGCGTCGCTCTGCGGTCCGGCCTGAACTCAGAGGTAAGGAATCACGATTGTGAACGAGAGCATGATCACAAGAACCAGTGACGAATAGCTTGAGGCTCTCGAAGAAAAATGGTCCACCCACATCGGGTGAAGGTCCCAGAGTTTGATTTTCCTTCCCACCCGTTTGACACCGCTGAGGAAGGCGTGCAGCATGTCTCGAAGCATGTGTCCACCGTCAAAGGGAACAATGGGGATGAGGTTGGTGAACCCCAAAAGAATGTTGACCCACATCAACCAAAAGAGGAGGTGCGTGAAAAACATCAACACTTCCGTTCCCAAAACAGACCCGAACAGACCGTCTCCGGCAACGAGCAGAGACTCTTCAAAGGGGTGAATGGCGACGCCACCGAGTTCGAAGGGAATCATGAGAACGGTGAGGATGTGGAACGGAAGCGAGAGGGCTCGCTCGGCCCAGGAGGCTTCAAATCGAGGTGAAAGCGGGCCCGCCAAACGGTCGATCCCCGACGTTCCCTCAGAAAGACCCTCGACGCCGAGGAACGGATCGCCCGGCATCACCTCAAGGTTGGCAAGCAGTTCTTCGCTCCATCCCAAATCAAGGTAATATTGGTGCTTGTCCCCAAACGTCGCCTGAAGTGTTTCACGAGTCCCGTCCTGGTGGATCACCACCATGTCGACGGTATCGTTGGCCGAATAGATGGATAGGATGTCTCTGAAATCATCGGTCGTGTGGACCGGCGTCCCGTCGATGGAAACCAGCGTATCCCACGGCTGCATACCGGCCTCTGCTGCGCCACCTTCCAACACAATGCCCTGAACGTGGATAAACTCCTCCTCCGCCACAAACTGGGTGGCAAGGCCGCCAAGCAGAACGAGCGTGATAAAGGCCGTGAAGAGGTTGGTCGCAGGTCCAGCGGCGAACATACGAAGGCGTTCCCGACGAGGCGCTCGCATCAACTCATCCGATTGAGGCTCTGCAAAAGCTCCCAACGGGAGAGGGCCCAGTTGAAGCAGCCCGAAGGACCGGATACGCATCCCGTGACCTCGAGCGAGCAATCCGTGGCCAAACTCGTGAATCACAAGGGACACCACGAACGCAAGAACACCCCACCCCAACGGAATCACCGGATTGATGCCGGGGACGGCGACGAGCTGACTGGCAGGCAGCGGTTCGGCGACGGTTGGAGGAGAGATCAGCGAGGTGATGAACGCCAACACGACGACCAACGCAACCATCAACATGGCCACCGAACAAACCCACAGCGAGACTTCACCGTAGGCTCTCCAAAATTTCCGAGGACGAGCCATCCAATCGAGCAATCGTTGTCCGCGTTGGGTGCGAACCATCAGAACAATGCCCAGCGCTCGTGTGGCGTTCCATCGATCCAAAGTGCCGTTGCGTTCCCATGTTCGGATGAGAATGTACCATCCGATGAGGAGTGCAAACAGGAACGCCCAGTTTGCCTGAACAGAACCCCAAGAGCCCACCATGCCCACCCGACGCGCTGTTCCGTCTTGAACATTGATACATCCGCACCGCAGGCCAAGATGGACAAACCTTGATGATGGGTCGGCTTTGATTCAACATCATGCACCCGCACAGCATGGCGATTGAAGTGTGGTGCGAGGAAACATGGGGCGAGCGCCCCGTTCGGATTTCAGACTGGGCCAACCACGACGACATCGTTCAGGTGTTGATTCGATTGTCGTCGAGCGTTCTCATTGCAGATTTCCTCATGGACGTGGACGGTAAATTGAACATCCAGCAACACCTTCACATCCCTCTGGAGACGTGGAACCCCGGCTCCATCCAAGGGTTGCGCACCAGCGAGGGGAAAACCCGGTTTCAACACCGACGTCGGAGCATCTACCTCTCAAGCGAGCTCAGAGTCGCCGAATGGGGGGCAGCGCTTCTCGAAGAGTGGTTGATGAGCATGCGAAGCGCCGTAAATCGCCCCAAGGACCGAACACAGCGGCTCAACGAAATGAAACGAATGAAATTGTCCGTTGAGAGAAATTTGGAAAGCGCGTCCTTGGTGAAAGTCAGCGAGGAGCATGAACGACTGGACGACCGACTCGATCAAATCAATCGTCGCTTAGCGAACTGAATCCTGCATGGTGGTGTCCGTGCCGGGAAACTGGTCTTCGCCCTCGCGATAGACGGTTCGCATGTTGTTGATGAAGTTCTTTTCTTTGACGACAATGGTGTAGTCTCGAATGCCAAAATCCTTCTCACCGTCCATCATTTCGAGAAGGACCTGAAGAGTTAATCGTGCACCTTCTCGATGCGGGTAGGCAAACACACCCATCGAGATTGGGGGTGAAACAACCGACCCAACACTGCCCACCTTTTCGATGGTGGCAAACAAGTTGGCGTAGGTTTCCGAAAGCAGCTCTCGTCGGGCTTCGTCTTGATTGGGGCGTCGGCAATCGGGGCCGACAGCGTGAATGATGTGCGTGTAATTTTCAGAAAGTGCGAACGGTTCAGTGACCACGTTTTGAGTCACTGCGCATGGTGGTGCGTTTATCTTTCGCATCTCAAGGCAGATGTTTCGCGTGACCTGCGTCAGTTCTTTGCCCGCTTTTTGGTGAATCATTCCGTCAAGACCTTCTCGCCCCGACAGGCGATTGTTGGCCGGTGTGATGAGCACATCCGCCGAATGATTCCAGACATCGCCGCCCATCACGCGGAGGACACCGTGCTTGCACGTGCGTGCCATGTAGAGCTCAGCCATCGCACCGAAGAGGGGGCCACCCTACATATTATCTACCCCGATTTGTGATGAAAACCAGCAAAATGATACCTCTTGAGCGACGCACTCGTGTTTCAACGAAGCGATAGCGCTAAAATAAGCCCCACAATCCACCGACCATGTCCACGAAAGCGTGCAGTATCGCTTTCGTTACCCTCCTCCTCGCCTCCCTCTTGCCGCTCGCACCCGCACCGATGCATCGGGGGCTTAATGGCGTCGAACTTGATGATGATCGGTTCTCTGGATTTGTCGTCGGTGACCAGGACGTGTGGAACGGAACCCCGTGGTCTCTTGCGGCTGTTCCCGAAGGCTTCACGTACGACAGCGTCACCGACTACAGCGATGTGGGCGTGCTCATCAACAACCTCTCCGAAGAGAGTCGTACCATTGGCTGGGCCTACGTCGCTGCACGCAATATTTCGCTCGACCGAGTCTTCATCTTCAACATCTCGGGAACCCCGACTGGAGAGACGATCAACCGGGATCAGTTCGACACGTATTTTGCATCCCCGTTCCTCGAAATGCTCCAAAACCGCAGTTCCAACGGCCTCAACTACTTGGTGACAACCAAAGGGATCCCGCTGCGCATCTCGGGAGGCAACAACAAAGCAAGTTTTGACCAGGAGCTCTCGCTTTTGGGAGGGGCGTACAACAGCACGGTGGGCGGAGATTACTACGGCACCCACACCTACGGCCCGCTCGCTGGAAAAGCCATGGAACCCTTCTCGCGAAGCAAGTACGGCTTTTTCCTCGTGACTCGACTGACGGGCTACACTGTGGACACCGCACTTGACCTCATTGAACGTGCCAACAACAGCTTGGGACAACGGGGGAACTTTGTCCTCGATCTAGCGACCAATCGCAACGAGTCGGGTTACAAATTTTGGAACGACGACCTTTACACGGCAAATTCAACGCTTTCTGGAATGGGGTGGCCCGTTCTTTTTGACGAGGAGACCGACTTTCTGACCAACATCTCGAACGTCATGGGCTACGCATCGTGGGGGAGTAACGACGGTGATTGGAACCGAAATCACCTGCCCAACAGCGGATTTGACACGCTTGACGGGGCGTGGCAAAGCGGGTCGAGGTACTGGACCCACACCTCCCCCACGGTCGCTCCGGTCGACGACTTCAACTGGACCTATCAGACCAGCACGAAGCAAGGTGGAAACGGTGCGTTTGAAGCCAGTCTGAGAACCGATTGCAATCAGGACGGTGGCAAAGGGCTTCAGGGCATTTACGGCGAGTATTTTGACAACGACGGCGTGAGTTTCTCGACGGCGAGCATGCCGACGCTCATCGACCGCCAACCGGACCGAATTCAAATCGAGGCCAACCTCGATCACGGCTCCTCAAACAACGCATATTCCGGGCTCGACGATCGCTTCAAAGTGAACTGGGGTGCTCGGTTCAGCGGACTTGTTGACGTTCCGCATGCCGGCACGTGGACCTTCTTCATCAACTCCGACGACGGTTCGGAACTCTGGCTCAACGGCGATTCGTTGGTGACCAACTACGGTTCCCACGGCATGCGAGAGCGATCTGGGCAGGTCAACCTGACGGAAGGCCTTCATGAATTTCGAATTGAATTCTTCCAAGGAAACGGCCCGCACGGTCTGAAATTTCTCTGGGAAGGTCCCAACACATCCAAAGCCGTGATTCCGGCGAGCGCGTTTTACGTCACGGGCAACGTTGCGCCGCAACCAAACCGGCTGGTCCACCATTGGGCCTTTGAGGACGGCAACGGGACCGAGGCCTTGGACACCGGAACCGGCGGTGCCAATCTAACGCTTTCTGGAACCGACAACAACAGTTGGCGTTCGTGCCCTGACGGCGGATGCTTGTGGTTTGATGGAACCAACGACATCGCTCGTGCAGAGGTGGAAGATTATGCTGGAAACCTGACGGTGAGCCAGTGGGTATGGGCCAACACCACGGCCCAGACAACCTACGCATCGACGCTCGCCGTCAACGACCAAGCAGGTTCAAACGGCTCCTTTCAGCACATGATTTCAAACAATCAGTGGCGCCTCCACAACAACCAAACAAAGCCGTTTGGTGACGTGGTATCGCAGCGCTGGACGCACCTGGTAACGGTGTTCGATGACGGTGAGGTCCGGCAGTACATGGACGGTGTTTTGGTGAACGATGACACCTACCCAAACGGCACGTACACGAACATCGAACTGTACAAACTGGGCGTCAATCGTGCTGGTAGTGCTTATTTTGAAGGGATGATCGACGAAGTGATGGTCTGGGACGTGGCCCTTGAAGACGATGAAATCGTTCGTCTCCGCCGGACCATCGTTGACAACTGCACGCTCTATTCGGGAGCAGGTACCGACGTGGCCACGCTCGAGACCTCGTATTCGATCCCCAGTGAACTGAGCGGACACGCATGGAACATCCACGTTCACGGTAAACGAGAGGGTGAGGTAAACGGGGCGTTTGCTCTGGTGGTCCAAGGCACAGATGGGTCGGGCACAGTTCTCACCACCAACACCTCCAACGACCGAACCTTCACCACGTCATGGGCCACAGAAACCATGCGAATGAGGCCCGACGCCAACGCCACCGAATTCAACATCCGAATCGTCCTTGACATCGAGGCCACCGCAACGGTGGGTTCGTTTTTCATCGACAGCGTTGTGTTGCGTCCGATACGCCCTCACATGGAATGGGTCAACGGGTCCATCGCAGACACCGCCGTATCGACCGGAGCGCGTTCGTTCGAATGGGGTACATCCTACGGTCAATCTCTGGTCGCTGACCTGCTTGAGGACGGCGTCTCCGGTGTCAAAGGCTACGTCTACGAACCCTACCTAACGGCGGTGGGCCTACCGAGCACCTTCCTCCCGACGTACGCGTCGGGCTACAACCTTGCCGAAAGCCATGCGGCAGCAAACCTCTACACGAGTTGGATGGGGGTGGTCGTTGGCGACCCGAAAATGGCCCCCTACACGGACGTGCTTCACGACGTCAACGTGGTGGCAGCAAGGTCGGTCGGCGGGGTGAACCTCGGGGAACCCGCAACCGTTGAGGTTCTGCTGGAAAATTTGGGCATGGCTCGTTCCAACGGAACCCTTGAAATCCGTACCGTGCTGGGTAACTCCCTTCTGAACGCAGGTTATGTCGCGCTTCCACCGGGCGATGAAATCGGCAGCCGAACCAGTGTCAACGTCTCCATCGTTCCACCCAACAGCGGCTATCTCGATCTGCGTGTGCGCTATGTGAACGCCACGCCCGAACGAAATTACGCCAACAACCTCCGTTCACTCTCCGTTGAAGTCAACGCTCCGCCGGTCATCAACGACGTCTACTGCAGCGCTACGTCCCTCGCACGAGGTGGCTACACCATCTGCTCGGTGGAAGCCTCGGACGACACGGGGATCGCAGGTGCAACCCTTGAGTGGCAAATCCTCGCTGAAAACCAAACCATCGACGAGTCCAACTGGTCAAGCGCATTCATGGGGGAAGCCTCCTCCTCTCGCTGGGAAACAACGCTTGTCGTTCCCGCTGATGCACCCCTTGGGAGCGTCACCGTCCGAGCCAACGTGACCGATGTGCACAACATAACAGCCAGCACAACAACAGAAAACGTCACACGAGTAGTGGACGCGCCCCCCACGTGGTTTGGACCCCACGCATCGGGTGTTGACCCAGCGGGATGGAACAACGCTTCCTTCGTCCCCAACAAGCCTGCCGTGGGCCTCTATCGGCACCTGTCCACGGTTCTCACAGCATGCGTGATGGACGCTGATTACCGTTTGAATTCACCCGCCCCCGTGTTCATGACCAACCGCGGAACCTTGGGGAATGTGTCTTACGTGGCGCAATCGGCAACCAACCTCTACTGTTACACAGCGACCTTGACGCTGGAACGAGGGAGCGGCCTTGAGGATGTGGACGTGGAGGTCCGGACTGCGTCGGGCTCGCTCCTGCTCCAACGGTCTCTGCGCGTGGCCGACCAAGCCCCCCAGCTCCATCTGTCGGTGGAAACATCGACCGGAGAGGCCTTGGACAGGGTGGTGGGCAACGGTGAGGAACGGGTTCGGATTGAGGTGACCGATCTCGACGACCCCGAAACGCCTTTTGTGGGCGACGCCACCTTGCGCTGGCCGGGAGGAGAACCCATTCAATTGCCGCTTGACATCTCGCCAAGCGAAGGGTTCGCTTTGGTGCCCCTGGACCAACTCATGATCCCGCTGGAAGCGGGCGAGCTGGACATCAGCGCCGAAGGACGTGGACAACACGGTGCGACGGCCACTGCAAACCTCAATCTCCCGTTCCTGCTCACGCCCCCGGCCATCCTTGTTTTCGAAGCGTGCGATACGAACGGGCGAGTTGAGAACATGACCTTTGGCCAACTTGCCACCCTTGTGGTCGGTGTGGCGAGCGACCGCCCAATCCAATCCTCAAGCGCTCAACTGACCCAGTCAGGATGGGCCATCGTCGCTCCTGCTGTCAGCGAGCCGGTCTGGGGCAGCGAACAAACCCCGGCGGAATGCCCGCTTGACACCCCGGTTGACCAGGTCGTCGAGTGGTTGTATTTCCGCCTGAAATTGGACAATTCGCTGGTGGACGGAGCGGGCAGAGCGGTGTTTTCGATCAGCGACCTTGACGGGTTGGTGAAGTCTCAATCGTTGGACTTGGTGTTCCAACACGCCCCGACCCTGTACGAAGACGTGGAGTTTTCAGACCCGGTGCCCGGCACGGACCTTTACACCAACGTCACCGTATCGGATCTCGACGGACTCGAACAAGTGATTTGTGCCTACAACCTCTACGGCGACGACGGAAGCCTGCTGACGCAGTCCATCGTGCAGGCCGGTCCGGAGGGTGTGTTTTCAAACGAACTGGCCTACCGATACCCCGTGCCCACAAGTCTTGGCAACTCGACTCTCACCGTCAATCTCACGTGCATGGACGAACTTTCACAGGCGTTTTTCTTCAGCGCCTCTCTCGAGGTTGGGCCCTCCCCGACCTGCTTGGACTGCGAGGCGAACGGCAGTGCAGACCAGCGCCCAAACAGCGAGGTCGAGACCAGCAGCCCGGGACGCTTGATCGGTGCTGGTGCCCTCATCGTGTTGGCCGCTTGCGTCGGTTGGATTCTACGTCGCAGATCGGACGTTGGTGGAGAGCCAGCGTGGGGCGAAGAGGATGGACTCAATCCCCTCTTGAACACCGAGAATCTATTTGATGAAGAGGTCGCATCCGACGTGTTCGACAGCGACGTGGTTCCCGAAGAAACACAGGATGCGCCCGACATCGTTCCGCACGGATGGACGGTCGAAGAATTCGTAGCGTGGCTGGAAGGACCGGTGCCTGAAGGATGGACTCCGTCGCAGTGGGCGGCCTATGTCGAAACGTCAACCGCCGCAC
>MDTG01076135.1_pt1 | contig 10134 bp, 10 predicted proteins | sample 811421 | NCBI WGS metagenome assembly MDTG01 (sample SAMN05326645, study PRJNA326480) | marine metagenome | isolation source: seawater | place: Pacific Ocean: South East | collected 2011 | reverse complement strand
TTCTCATTGAAGAACTTTACAACAAGAATAATGCCATTAATACCAAAACTGATATTACAGCGACAGTTCCCCACAGAACAAGTTTTGTAAAATTATTCCAAGTATTTTTATGGTTTTCATTATCCATAAATACTACTTTTGTCTTGCTTTAAATTTGGGATTAGTTTTATTTATCACGTAAACTCTACCTCTTCTTCTAACTAATTTAGAGTTTAAATCTCTTTTTTTTATTGATTTTAGTGAGCTTTTAATTTTCATAAATTATGGCCTTTCTAGTGCAAATTTTTAATAATTTCAATTAGTCTTTAACAAATTTTTGTCCAGTAATGTATTATTTTACAATATATTTACTTAAAAGTTTATAAAATGATTGTCAAATTCAAAAATATAAAATTCTTCAATAGTAGTTTTAAATACATTTTTCATAAAATTTCTAAAGGAGGAGTTCTTGTTGCGCCAGCCGCTTCTGCTCTAGCAGATATTGATAAAAATAGGATTTATTATAACGCTTTGATAAAAGCAGATGTAGCTATATTTGATAGTGGTTTTTTTTGTATATTACTAAGAATTTTTAAAAAAATAAAAGTTAAAAAGTTATCTGGATATAAATTTCTTAAACTTTTCCTAGATAGAAAAATTTTAAAAAAGTCAAAAATACTATTAGTAGATCCAAATAAAATTGATCAAAAGGCCAATATTGAATTATTAAAAAAACTAAAAATTAATAATTATTATAGTTATTTAGCGCCCAAATATAATATAAATAAAATCAGAGATTATGAACTAATTCAATTAATTAAAATAAAAAAGCCTGATTTTATAATTATTAATTTAGGTGGTGGAATTCAAGAACCTCTTGGAATTTATATTAAAGAAAAAATAAATAAAAAAGTTGGTATTATTTGTACTGGTGCCGCAATAGCCTTTATGACAAAAAGACAAGCACCAATTAATGACTTGGTTGATAAACTTTATTTAGGATGGGCTATCAGAAATTTATATACACCTAAAATTAGTACACCCAGAACTTTTAACTCTTTTAGACTTATCAAATATTTTTTCTAATTAATTATTTTTTATAAAATCTTTAATATAATCTTTCAAATTTATTTTTCCAAAAATTTTATGAACTTTTTTGTTATTTGCAATACTTGTTAAAGCTGAGGAATATCTTTCTCCTTTTCTTTTTGGTAAAAATTTATACTTCGACTTAAATAATTTAGCAACTTCTATAATTGAGTATGACTTTCTGTTTGATACACTATAAAATAAATTTTTATTTTTTTTCCAAGCTCTGTAACAACCATTAACTGTATCATATATATGTGTAAATCTTCTTGTTTGAGTTCCTGGTTTTACAATAGGCAAAAATTTATTTTTTTTATAACAATTCTCAAATATTCCAATTATTGTTGCCATATCTCCAGTTTCTATTTGTCTAGGACCATAAACGTTATAGAAAAATATCACTTCATATTTAATATTAAACCATTTTTTTAGATTACTTAATAATTCTAAATTTTTAGATTTAGTAAAAGAATATGGTGAAAGATTTTTATCTCTACCATCATTTCCTAATGATGCAGAAGTAGCAGAATAAATTAATTTTATATTATTATCTAGACAAAACTTAAAAACAGCTTTGCTTCCAAGGGTATTAGACTCATAACATTGATTAAATTTTATAAAGCTTTGATAAATTCTAGAAAATTCTCCAAAATGAAAGATGGAGTGAATTTTTTTTTTAATATTTTTTAACAATATTTCAATATTTTTTGTATCTCCTTTAATATATTTTACTCTTTTATTTTTAATGTGATTTTTTTTTGTACCAGAAGAATAATTATCAATACTTAGAATTTGATAATTAGTTTTGTTTAGCATCACCTCTATTAAATGAGATCCAACAAAACCTGCTCCACCAGTGATTACAATGATATTTTTCATTAAGAATTCTAGCCTGGCAACGTCCTACTCTTCCATGTCTTAAGACAAAGTATCATCGGCGCAGAAAGGCTTGACTTCCGAGTTCGGAATGGGATCGGGTATTGCCCTTTCGCAATAATTACCAGGCACAGGTTTTATATTTTAAAAAAAAAATATGTAAAGAGATTTAATACTGTTAATTACAACTTTTTTTAATATATCCTCTCTTTTTATTTTGTAAAAAGTGTCTAAAAAATAAGTATATGCAATCATTAATAGAAATTTTTTTAATTAATTTATTTTCATTAATTTTTTTATGGGGATCTGGGAATTTATTTCATAAACTTTTTTTAAAGTCTGAAGAAATTTTAGTAAAGCAAAATATTATAGACGACGTAATAAAAATTTTTTTAGGTGTTTTTTTTATTAGCATTTCGTTGATATTTGTAAATTTTTTTATACCATTGTCTCCAATTTTCAATCTAATTTTATTTTTATCTATAATAATTTTTAGTTTAAAAAATTTAAAGACAGTTTTTTATAAAAAATTTATTTTTTTTTTAATTATAACTTCAGTTTTATCAACTCTACTTTTATACAAGTCTAATAATTTTATGCCTGATGCAGCTCTTTATCATTTACCATTTACTAAAATAATTAATAATGAAAAAATTATTTTTGGTCTTACAAATTTACATCATCGATATGGGCACATATCAATAGTACAGTATTTAAATGCTTTTCTCTATAACCCAATATTTGGAGAAAAAGGTATAATTATCTTTCCAGCTCTTATTTCAAGTATTTTCATAAATTTTCTAACTTTAAAAATATTTAGTTATAAGAAATTTAATATTACATACTTCTTATGCTTTTTAAGTTTAGCTTTTTCAGCTACATACTTAGATAGATATTCTAATTATGGAAATGACGCAGTAGCTTTTATTTTTGTAATCTTAAGTATACTATTTTTTACGGAATATTATTATGATAAGAAAAATAATTCGAAATTTTTTTTAATTTCAATATTTACTGTATTTAGTTTTTTAATTAAATCTTTTTTAATTATTTTGTTAATTATTCCATTAATATTAATTCTAAATAAAAATTTTATAAAATTTTTTTTATCTAAAACCTCTTTTTTTTTAATACTAACATTATTCTTTTGGTGCATAAAAACTGTGATTAATTCTGGCTGTATTATTTATCCTGTATCTAAAAGTTGTTTTGATAAATTTAGTTGGACAAATATAGAAAAAGCAAAATATATTGAAGTTTCAGGTGAAGCAACTGCTAAGGCTTTTCAAGATTTACCAAAACTTAATAAGAATAATTTAAATGAAATTAGTTATAGAGATTTTAATAAAAAATTTAACTGGATTAGAGCATGGAGCAAAGTTCATATGTTAAAAATTTTTGAGAAAATGTTTCCTTATTTTTTATTCTTAACTATTTATTTTTCTTATATTATTTTCTCGTCAAATGCGAAAAAAAGAACTAATTTTAAAAATAATTATAAATTACTAAATCTATTTATAATAACATTCTTTGTTTTATGGTTTGTTAAATTTCCACTTTTTAGATTTGGTGTCCCCTTTATTTTCCTAATAGTAAGCACTATTTTTCTCTCTACGATTTCATTAGAATTTGAAAATCATAAACTTTTAAAAATCAATAAATTTATAGTTTGTATTTTTTTATTATTAATTTTACTTATAAATTTTAACCGAATTAACAATAATTTTGACAATTCAAATTTTCCTAAAATAGTAAAGTCTGGTAAGTCAAATTATAATAAAATATATTATAATGATAACTTTTTTTACAATAGAGCTTACCATTTGTGCATGTATAACACTAACTTGTGCACACATTTAAACACAAATATGTATTTAAAAATTATTAATAATTATAAATTTTTTATCCCCTTAAATTAGTTTTTACTAATACATATAGAGCTCTTAAAGCATCTAAAAATTTAATTTTCTTTCCCTCAATTATACTTCGACCTTTGTAATCAATTGGAACTTCTAGTATTTTAATTTTTTGTTTAGAAATTAAAGATGTAACTTCTGGACAAAAAGCAAAATCATTTTCTAATAACTTTAGTTTTTTGAATACAACACCACTAAAAACTTTATAACATGTATGTGCATCGGTTAAGTGTTGATTATTAATAAAATTTGAAATTTGAGTTAAAATATAATTTCCAAAAATTCTTACATAGGGACTATTGAATGTTTTTTTTAATTTTTTTTTTTTTTTTCCTAGAACTCTTGAACCATAAACGACCCTTGATTTCTTATTTATTATAGGACTTATTAATTTGTTATAATCATTTGGATTATACTCTAAATCAGCATCTTGAATAATAACTACTTCTCCCTTAACGAACTTCTGAGCACTCTTGATACATGCGCCTTTACCTTGATTTGTTTTATGTTTTATAAATTTATCTAAATATTTTAAATAATTTTTAGCTACTTTTATTGAATTGTCTGAAGAAAAGTCATCTACTAAAATAATTTGTTTTTTAATTTTTTTTTGTTGAATAATTTTATCTAATATTTTCGACAATGTTCTCTCTTCATTGTAGCAAGGAACAATAATTGTTATTAAGTTCATAATTTTAATTTTAATTTAATTAATTACATTTAATTGGGAAATACTATTAATTTAATTTTATTTATAATAAAGTAATAATTTATAAGAAAAAATATGTTTATTCTAAAAACAAAATTAATTAATGATAAGCTATTTAGTTATTCTTTATTTATTTTTGTAGTAAGTTGTTACTTAGTATTATTTTATTTATCTACAAAATTTATAATTAATGATTGGACATGGTCTCAAGCACATACAAATTATTCATATGGATATGTCAAAAGAGGTTTATTTGGTACATTAATTCTATTTTTTGAAAATAATTTTAATATTAATACTGTAAAATCATTTACAAATTTTTTCATATTATTGAAATTATTAAATATTTTTTTATTTTTTTTATTAATTAGCCAATATTTTAAAAATAAATTATTATTTTTGTTTCTTGCTCTTAATCCTCTTTTAATTATGTTTGCTTTTAACGACCTGGGTGGTTATCAAAGATTTGATGACTTATCAGTTTTTTTAATTTTAACTCATTCATTAATATTAAGGTCATTTAATAAAAATATAATTTCAGAAAAACATTATACAAAATTCTTATATCTTTTTATTTTTCCATTTTTATGTTTTGCAATGCTTATTCACGAAATTGTAGTGTGGTCCTTGCCGTTTCATTTCTTCTTAACATACAATGTATATAAAAAATTAATCAATTATGGTTTCTTCTCATATATAATACTTTTAATATTAACTTTATTCATATTTTTGTATCCTGTTTCAGATACTACTTTTAATAATATGCTTAAGGGTTTAGCTGAAAAAAATTTATCTCATGAACCATTTAAATTCTCGGCTCAAACTAAAAACAATATTGCGATAATTAAAGAACAAATAGGTATCAACCTTCTAACTAGTTACAATTTTATAGTGAATATATTTTTTCTTTTTATGGCGACTTTCCCCTTTTATTACCTATTTAAAAGATTTGAGAAAAAAAATGAAGTTTTTGGTGAAAAAATTAGAAATAGTGTATTTATTTTATCAACCTTACCCTACTTAAGCTTTTTTGTAATTGGAGACACAGGAAGATGGCTCAGTCTAATTGCTTTTACTTCATTAGGAATAATTGGACAATACAAGTTTGAATTAAGTGTTAATAAAGAAAATACAAAAAAAATTTTTCAAATACCCATATTAGTTTTGGTGTTAATTTTTTGTTTTTTTATTCAAGTTCCACATTTAATAAAACATGTAACAATTTATGGAGGTATTTTTCAAAAAGGTTTGGATGGATACAATATATTTATTTTAAAAAACAATGAAGATTTTTACAATTTAAATATAAGATTTAAAAATCACTAAAATTTAATGATAAAATATTTCCAATTAAATAAATTCGAATTGAGAAAATATGATTTAATTATAATTTTAGGTATCTATTTAATATCAAGAATAATTATATTTAACTTTCTTGGTTTTAATAACACTCCAGATTTTTTTCATTTTTCAGATAAATATTTATTACAAAATGACTTACTAAAAACTACTCTCTATCTTCATTCTCAACCACCACTGCTAAATTTTTTTCTGGGTATTTTTTTAAAAATTTTTAATGGAGATCTTAGTAAGCTAAGTACTTTATTTTACTTTTTAAATACTTCATTGACTGTTTTAATTTTGATAATTGTACGAAAAATTTTTAAAATTTATAATTTAAATCAATACCTATCGCTAGCTGTACTATTATTTTTGACGTTAAACCCAAATTTTGTTTACTTTGAAAATTATTCTCATCCGATTTACTCACATATTGTTTGTTTTTTATTTTTTTTCTTAACATATTGCCTTCTCAAATTTTGTATAAAAAGAAAACAAAAATATGAGAACTTAACTTATATCACTTTGACAATTTTAAGCTTTATTTGGACTGCATGGCAACCTTACTTAATAGTTTTAATCTTCTTTCTTGTAAAAATTTTTTTCAAAAATTTTAATATTAAAAATTTTTGCTATTTTATTATTATTTTCATTATCGCTTTATTACCAAGTATTAAAAATAAAGTATTATTCAATTCATTTTCTAATAGCTCTTGGTCAGGGATTTATTTATCAACAGTTTTTGTTCCAGAACCAGATTGCGCTAAACATGCGATTATCACTGAAGAAGATGTGGTGAAAGCTAAAACAACTTTTAAAAAAAAATTTTTTAATGAACCAAGTCTATGGGGACCAAAAAGTTATGAAAACAATATGGCGATAATATTTAAATCTAAAAGATGTTTAAAATATGCAATAAATAGAATCTTGAATGACCCCACTGACTATTTAAAAAATAGAGCTGTACAATTTTTTGTTTCACATTCAAAATTTTCTTTTGAAAATGTAAGGGGTGCTCCACAAACAGGTAAACCAGTTTGGATAATAAAATATTTAGATAAGTTTGATAGTAAATTTAAAATTCAAAAACAATTATTAATTTTTACCTTTATGATTTTTGTATATTTTTTCTTTATAATATTTATTTTTAAATTTAGAAATAATAAAAAATATATGGCTTTTAATTTTATCTTAGCCATAATTTATTCGTACTATATTGCTGTAACCCATCTACCTAATGGAGGATATGAAACAGCTCGTATGGTTTATGGTGGTTTTGTAATTCAAATAATATTTCTCTCAAATTTTTTTAAGTTTAGAGAAATTTCAAATAAATAAATTCTTTTTAAAATTTCTAAAGTTTTTAATATATAGATAATTATAAGTATTAAAATTGTTACTTTTAATCTTCTTTAATTTATTTTGTTTTCTTAAATATTGGAATTTTAAATATTTATTTTTGTAAAAAAAATTATCAATTTTTTTATTTGGATTTTCTATGAAAATTATAGGTTTATATTTTTTGATTGTTTTTTTTAATCCAATTAAAACTTCATATTCATAATTCTCAACATCTATTTTAATGATATCCGGTGCTAATTTAAAATAATCTCCAGAAATAGCTTTTACTATTGTTGCTTTATATTTAAAATTTTTACTTGATCCAAAATACTTATTCAAATTAGCTTTAATAAATTTTTTATTTGTTGATGAAAAAAACTTCAAAAATAATTTTTTACCAAAAAAAGTTTTAAATGGAGTATATATTTTTAATTTATTAGTTTTATTTGATAGCGCAAAATTATAAATTTTTAACTTATTGTTGATGGTCAAATAAAACTTTTGATAAAATTCATTTAGTGGCTCAAAACAATAAAAATTAGAATTTCTAAATATAGTAGATAAATATTTACTAAAACTTCCGTCTGATGCGCCAATGTCAATTATCTTTATCTTATTTTTCTTTTTTAAGAACTTAAATACTTCGCAATCAGGTTCAAAAAAAAATTTTGTAAAAAAAATAGAATATAAATATCTAGATATATAATAAGTAAGAATGTTCTTTCTTAAAAGTTTCTCTGTAATTCGCATATCTATTTACACGTCTCGAACTTATACTGAGAAAATTTATCTTTTTGGATACTAAAAAAATTTTGGTATAATGAATTAGATGGAACTTTTCTTATAACTATTATATTTTTTTTGTCATCTGGATTTAAATTACATATGAAATCGATCGGCATGTTCACACCATGACTATGATATAAATATTTAGTCTTTCCCCCCAAAGAATATTTTTGAAGATATTCAAAGCGTCTTAAATAACTTTTTTCAATTAATGAGGATTCACTGAATGCTATTGGGGCTTCATAATTTTTAAAAAAACCAATATTTTTAATATTATTTTTATTTAATTTTTGATCTCGAATATTAAAATATTTTTTATAATTATTTTTTTCGTTTAACAAAGAATCTCCAACAATAAAAATAGTTTTATTGCTTTTTTCTTCAAATTCTGTCCAATCACTGTTAGAGGGAAAATTATTTAAGTTAAATTTTATTTGAAACAGAATAGAAATTAAAGCCAAGATAAATATAGGTAAATTATTTTTAATTAGATTATTTTCTGATATTTCATAAATTATGATAATAAAGATGGGAATAAACCATCTAATATAATATTCAGCTACAAAAACTAAATAAATAAAATTTAATATTAAAATTACAAATAAAAAAAATCTAACTTTTTTAATTTGGACAAAGTTCAAAAAAAATTGAATAACCATATATGTAATTAATGATATAATTGTAAAAAAAGAAAAAACACTGTTATCAAAAGCAGCTGAATTCCATAAAATATAGCTTAATTGAATTTTAATATTTTGAAGTAAAGAAATTATAAACCAGGGAGAGATTGCAGAAAAGATTAGTAATACTATTAAATAATCCTTAATTTTAGTTTTTTTATTTTCATCATAACAAATAAAATTTATTAATAAAATATACTCCCACTTTTCAGATATAGCTAAAGCTAAAAATATTAAAGATAATAAATAATTTTTTTTTTTAAGAAATAAACTTATCGAAAAAAAAATAGCTGCAGTTAGAAATGGTTTACCTGTTAAAATTGTTTCAATATATAAAGGACTTGTAAAAACAAAGAGAAAGACTGCAAAAAATATTTTTTTATTATCTAAAGTAAATAAGTAAACAAGTAAAATAGAATTAAGTAGAAATAAACTGAGCTTTATATAAATTAAATTGCTGTAATGAAAATATATAACTTTATCTATAACTTTAAAAAAATCTAAAATACTATTTACTGTTTCAATAAAAAAAGACCTAAAAACCAGGTCAAAAAATACAATTAAAGTGCCAATCCAGGTAGATATACCTGAGGGAGCATGCTTACTTGATGGAAGCATTCCTTCAAATAATAATAAAGAGTCAGATAGATAATTAATCTCATCAATGTGTCCCAACTGATATGAAATTTTTGAAAAGTAGGTGTAAATAAATACAAAAAAAGTAATAATTAATACATTATTTTTAGTAATTAAATTTTTATACATTTATTTTTTAAAACAAAGTTTAACTATAGATAAAAAAGAGTCTAAGATATGTTTTAATTTCATTTTGGATTGATCAGCATTTCTAAATTTAAGTTTAATTGGTATATCCACTATATTATAGTTTAATTTTTCAAAATAATATAATGACTCAATCAAAAAAAAATAGTTATTGTTTTTTGCTTTCAATAAATGTTTTTTTTTTATTTTATTGAGTTTGTAAGCTCTAAAACCACCTGAGGAGTCTAATTTAGTATTAAGTAAAATTTTAACCATATAAAATCTTATATAAGTTAAAAGTTTTCTACTTATTGGCCAATCTTCCAAAGACTCAGAATTTATAAATCTTGATGTATTTACTATTTGTATATTTGAGTTTTTATTAAAAATATTAATCATTATATTTATTTTCTTCGGATCATGTGTTCCATCGGCGTCAATAGTTATGCAAAAATTGTACTTTTTTCTTAATGAATATAACAAACCATCTCTATGTGCAGACCCCAATCCTTTATTTTTTTTTCTTATAACAAATTTAATCCTTTTATTATTTCTAAAATTTTTTTTGATAACACTTATAGTATTATCTGTAGATTCATCATCAATTATAAGAATATTAAATTTTTTATTTACTCTAATAATTTTATTAACTATT
>MDTG01405390.1_pt1 | contig 10135 bp, 11 predicted proteins | sample 811421 | NCBI WGS metagenome assembly MDTG01 (sample SAMN05326645, study PRJNA326480) | marine metagenome | isolation source: seawater | place: Pacific Ocean: South East | collected 2011 | reverse complement strand
CAACTGAAGTTGAAGTAAAAGAAAAAAAAGACAGAGTTGAAGATGCTATGCACGCAACAAGAGCTGCTGTTGAAGAGGGTATTGTTCCTGGAGGAGGCTCAGCACTTGCATATGCAACTAAATCTTTGAATTCTGTTAAAACTTCAAACGACGATCAAAAAATTGGCGTTGATATCGTTAGAAGAGCACTTTTTAATCCATTAAGACAAATTGCTGAAAATGCTGGTGTTGATGGAGCTGTAGTTGCAGGAAAAATTCGTGAAAGTAAAGATCATAACATTGGCTATGATGCACAAATGGACAAATATACTAACATGGTAAGTGCTGGTATTATAGATCCAACAAAAGTTGTTAGAACTGCATTACAAGATGCAGCATCAGTAGCTGGATTGTTAATTACAACTGAAGCAATGGTAGCAGATGCGCCAGAAGATAAGTCTGCAGCTCCAGCAATGCCTGATATGGGCGGCGGCATGGGCGGCATGGGCGGCATGGGCGGCATGGGCGGCATGATGTAATAATTTAATATTTATTAAATTTTGGGGGTAATTTATTACCCCCTTTTTTTTTATATTAATTGATCAATTTCCTTCGTGATTTTAGAACTATCTGGCTTTGTCATTGAAGACCAAGTTTCTACTAACTCACCATTTCTATCAAATAAAAATTTAAAAAAATTCCACTTAGGTTTTTTGTTATAGGTTTCATTAATCCAGGAATATATTGGATGAGCATCACTACCCTTAACGTTCATCGGTGAAGATGTAACAAATCCAACGCCATAATTTACTAGGCATATTTTCTTTATATCATCTGCCTCTTCATATTCTTGATAAAAAGAGTTACTAGTTGTAGCGATAATTGTTAAATCACTGTCTTTATAATCTAAAAACAAATTTTGAAGATTAGCATACTGAGGTGTATATCCACATCTTGACGCCGTATTTACGACTAAAATAGGCTTACCGGTAAATTTTTTAAGATCAATAACGTTTCCATCGATATCTTCGAATGAAAAATCATATAGATTTAGGTTTTCTTTAGTCAGCCCCATATTGTTGATAGAAATCATAATTAAAAAAACAAGTAAAAATTTAATTTTCATGATAATGTATAGTAAATATATTCGTTATGGAATCATTCAATAGCTTTATAAAACTTTTTTTGGATGTTTGGAATAATGGTGTTTTTGGCCTAAATGCTACTGATATTATCATAAGTCTAATAATTTTCTTATTTTTCTATTTACTGAGAAGATTAATTGCTCGCTTTATCTTAAATAGATTATCAAGGCTAGTAATGAGAACATCAACTACAATTGATGACGCGGTCATAGAAGTACTTGATGGACCACTAAAATTTTTTCCAGTAGTAATTGGATTTTTTATAGCCTCTACATATCTCAATTTATCTGAACAAAATCAAAACTTTATTGATTTATTAAATAGATCATTAATTACTATTTTTATATTTTGGTTATTACATCAACTTATTATTCCTTTTTCATTTGTTATTAAAAATTTCGAATCTAAAATATCAAAACCATTAGTAGATTGGACTTTGAAGGGTCTTAAAATACTAGTGCTTATTCTTGGAAGTGTTGCAATTTTAGAATTATGGGGGATAAGAGTTGGTCCAGTAATTGCTGGTTTAGGGTTATTTGGTGTAGCTGTTGCATTAGGAGCGCAAGATTTATTTAAAAACTTAATAAGCGGTATTATGATATTAATGGAAAAAAGATTTACAGTTGGTGATGTAATATTAGTTTCTGGCGAAGTTGAAGGAGTTGTAGAACAGATAGGATTTAGATCAACATTAGTAAGAAGATTTGATTCAACTCCTGTAATGGTACCTAATTATAAATTTGCAGAACAATCAGTTACAAATTATACAAGAAGACATCATAGACGTATTAGATGGTTGATAGGACTTGAATATAGAACAGCAACTGAAAATTTACGTAATATAAGAACCCAAATCCACAGTCTAATTGAAAACGATAACGATTTTGCTAAGAATGAAAATGCCGGATTTTACGTAAGAATTGATAGCTTTTCCGATAGCTCGATAGATATGTTAGTACAAGCCTTTACTGTTACTAACGATTGGGGTGAATTTTTAAAAATTAAAGAAAAATTAGCTGTAAAAATTATTGATATTGTAGAGAAAAATTCAGCTGGTTTTGCTTTTCCTAGTCAATCAATTTATCTAGAAAGCTTTCCAAGTGATAAACCAGAAATTTTTAATCCTAAACAAAAGATTGAGAAATGAACGAAGCTAATAGAGTAATTTCAGGTTCACTTTTTATACTAGCTAGTATCGCAGTTGCATTTATATTAAATTTTTCCCAACCTATAATGGTCCCATTCGTATTAGCACTTTTGTTAAGAATTCTGATAGATCCAATTATAGATTTTCAGACAATTAATCTTCGAATACATAGGTTTATTGCAGTATTTGTAAGTATCTGTTTAATTATATTATTGTTTGCAATTATTGTCCCCTTTATTGTTTCTTCTGTCGCTACTTTTTTAGAGTCTGCAGATGATTACAATCAAAAAGTTTTAATTTTGATTGAAGCTATTTTAATAAAGCTCCAAGAACTTGATATAAATATTAATAGAGACACGATTAGAAATTCAATTTTAGAATTACCAATCACAAATTGGGCTACAGCAATATTAAGTAATAGTGCAAATTTTATATCTAAATTTTTACTTGTAGTAATAATTACACTTTTTTTATTACTAGGAACACCTCCTAAAAATACTTCAGATGAATGGAATGATATCCTAAGACTAATTAAAAAATATATTTTTACTAAATTTTTAACCTCAGCTTTTACAGGTATAGCTGCTGGAATAATTTATTGGTTATTTGGTTTAGAGTTGGCATTCATTTTTGGATCACTAACTTTTATTCTCAATTTTATACCTGTTATTGGTTCAATTATTGCAGTTCTATTACCATTACCCATTGCCTTTCTACAATATAATGATCCTACATTTGTTATATTGATCATAGTATTACCAACTATTGTTCATCAAATTGTAGGTAATTTTGTTGAGCCCAAGATATTTGGTGAAAGTTTTGGACTCCATCCAATAACTATTATACTCTCTTTAATCTTCTGGGGAATGATATGGGGTTTTATTGGTGTATTACTAGCAGCACCCTTAACCGCAATTATAAGAATAACCTTTGAGAGGTTTGAAACTACAAAGCAAATTGCACGATTGTTAGAGGGTAAAATACATATTAAAGATAGCTAGCCTAATATTTTTTTGCAAATATCATAACTAAATCCAGCTCTCGCCATTTTTGAAAGCTTTTTTTGATAATCATTATTATTCTCTAATAATTTTTTTTTCTTTGCAAATAATTTAGCAGATTGTAATTCCCAGTCGTTATTATTTTCTTGAAAGATTTCCATGTTTTCTTTTATATCAGATTGTTGTATTCCTTTTTTTGTTAAATAATTAAATATATATTTTTTTGATTTACCAGATCTTGAAAATGTAGAAATTTTTAAAATACTATATCTTTTGTCACTTATAAGATTATTTTTCTCTAACTTTAAAATGATACCTTCAATTGTATTTATTAATTTTTTTTTTTCTTGACCTGAAACATTTAATCTAAAAATTTTTTTTCTTAAAATATCTTCAAGATTTTTTTTAGAGGAATCATACTTACTCAAGTAGTCTACTGAATATTTTAAAAGTTTATTTTCATCCACTTATTAAATATACAAATAAAATAAATATATTAAAAGAAAATAAAAATATGATTTATTATAATTATCTTGGTTTTTTAACCTTAATTAAAAAAGAAGTTTTTAGGTTTTTAAAAGTTGGAATTCAAACAATTATTGGTCCAGCTATAAGCTCTTTACTTTTCTTGGCAGTTTTTAGCTTAGCATTAGGAAGATCAGTTAATTCTATCAATGGGATAGACCTTCCATATTTTATAGCTCCTGGATTAATAATGATGACTATGCTACAAAACTCATTTGCCAATTCAGCATCAAGTATTGGACAATCGAAATTTCAAGGAAATATCGTTGATATTTTAATGGCGCCTTTAAATAATATTGAATTAGCTCTAGGATACATCATTGGGTCTGTTTGCAGAGGCATAATATGTGGTATTGTTACGACCTTTGGAGTTTTAATTTTTATTCCTTTATCTATTCATTCTTACACAGCACTAATTTTTTATACATTAATGGGATGTATTATGATGGGATCTTTAGGAACTATAGTTGGTATTTGGGCTGATAAATGGGATCAACAACAAGGAATAACAAACTTTATAATCTTACCCCTTACTTTTTTATCAGGCACTTTTTATTCCATTTCAAGACTTCCTAATTTTTGGCAAACCATCTCATCTTTTAATCCTTTTTTTTATAATATTGATGGGTTTAGATATGCATTTACTGGAGTATCTGATAGTTCTTTGTTTTATGGTATATTTTTTTTAATAATTATTAATATAATATTGTTTTTTATCTGTTATTTAATGTTTCATAAAGGATATAAAATTAAATTCTAATTATGAAAAATAAAAATCAATCATACGTTATGCCTACGTACAGCAGGAAGCAAATTGAATTTGTAAGAGGAAAGGGCTGTTATTTATACAATAAAAAAAATGAAAAGTATTTAGACTTTGCAAGTGGTATTGCTGTAAACTCTTTAGGTCATTGTCATCCAAAATTAATAAAGGCTTTATCTAAACAATCAAAATTACTTTGGCATGTTTCAAATCTTTTTACTATAAATAAACAAGAACAATTTGCAAAACTTCTTTGTGAAAATACTTTTGCAGATAAAGTTTTTTTCACTAATTCTGGCACTGAGTCAATTGAATGTGGTATAAAAATAATCAGAAGCTATCATGCATTTCATAAAACAGGGAAAAGTGAAATAATAACTTTTGATGGCGCTTTTCATGGTAGAACATTTGGGGCACTATCAGCGCAAAAGAATAAAAAATACTCTAACAATTTTGGACCTCTACTATCTGGATTTAAAAAAGTAGATTTTAATAATAAAAAAAAATTAAAAGAAGCTATTAATAAAAAGACAGCTGGAATACTTATAGAGCCTATTCAAGGGGAGGGCGGAATTCGTCCAGCAGATTTGAAATTTTTAGAATTTATTAGAAAAATTTGTAACAGAGAAAATATTTTACTTTTTGTTGATGAAGTTCAGTGCGGCTTTGGAAGATCAGGAAAGTTATTCTCTTATGAATGGGCAAAAATAAAGCCAGATTTAATGTCAGTAGCTAAGGGAATTGGTTCTGGGTTTCCTTTAGGTGCATGTCTCGCTACAGATAATGCATCTATTGCAATGACTCAGGGATCTCATGGATCTACTTTTGGTGGTAATCCACTTGCAATGAGTGTTGGCTTGGAAGTGTTTAAGATAATATCAAAAAAAAATTTTCTCCATAGAGTAGACAAAGTTTCAAGATATTTCTGGAAAAAATTAAAAAATTTAGAAAGTGCTTCAGACAATATCATAGAAATTAGAGGCGCGGGATTATTACTTGGAATAAAAACAATTACAAATAATATAGAATTCTCAAATAAACTTTTAAAATGTAAGTTAATAAACGTACCTGCAGCAGATAATGTTGTGAGGTTAGCACCACCATTAACTGTTACTTATAAAGAGATTGATGAATCTATAACAATAATTAAAAAGGTTTTAAAAGAAATAAAATGATAAAACACTATTTAGATATAGAAAATTTTAATAAAAAACAATTAGATAATATTCTATCAATAGCAAAAAAAATAAAAAAAAATCCAGAAAAATTTTCTTCAATTTTAAAATATAAAACATTAGGCATGATATTTGAAAAGCAGTCTCTAAGAACAAGATTAAGTTTTAATGTGGGCATGCAAAAACTAGGAGGAAATGTAATTGAGCTTAACAGTAAAGATATTGGATTTGATAATGTAAGAGAGGAGCCTAAAGATATTTTAAATGTTTTATCACAATTCATAGATTGTCTAATGATTAGAAATAATAATCACGAAATGTTAATTGAACTAGCCAATCTTAATAAACTTCCAATTATTAATGGACTTACTAATTCAAGTCATCCTTGTCAAATTCTTGGAGATTACCTAACAATTACAGAAAATATTAAAAATAATAGAGGATTTAAAATAACCTGGATTGGTGATTTTAATAATGTATTAATTTCACTTTTACAACTTCAAAACATTTATTTATTTAATCTCAATATAGTGATCCCTGAAAAAATTTTTAAATCAAATCAAAATCAATTTAACAAATATAAAAACAAAAAAATAAAATTATTTTCTGATCCCATAGCTGGCTCAAAAAAATCAAATTGTATAATGACTGACGTTTGGATTTCAATGGGAGAAAAGAATAAAAAGAAAATAAAATTTTTTAAAAATTTTACTGTAAATGATAAAGTTATGGGCTCTGCTACAAAAGATGCGATATTTATGCATTGTTTGCCTGCAAAAAGAGGGCAAGAAGTGACATCCAATGTATTAGATGGTAAACAATCTGTTGTTTTGGATCAAGCAAAGAATAGAATGTTCATTCAACAAGCTATATTGATTTATGTTTTTAAGAAATAGTTTAATTTTATTTTCACTTTTTATTTTATCTTGTCAAACAATAGAGTTTGTGGAACCAATTGAAATTGATTATTCAAAATTTAATAAAATTTCCATTAGTGCAAAAGAAATATTTATAAATATTGATTATAATTCTGCTTTTTCAGAAGAAAATATTGAAGATCAACTAGACAAATCACCATTAGAAATAGTTAGTAGTTGGAATAAAAAAAATATTAAAAATATTGGTAATGAAAATAAATTTTACATTAATATTATTGATGCATCAATTTCAAAAAAAGAAATTGAAAATATTGATGCCAAAAAATATGAAGAAAAGACAATATTTCAATATCAAGTATTTTTTTTAATAGAATATAATCTTTATGATAACAGTGATTTTTTATTAGCCAATACTACCGTAGAAAGTACAAGGTCAACAACATCTCAAAAATATATTTCGTTGAATGAGACTGAACTAATTATAAATGAATTACTAATTAACACTCTTAAAGATTTTACTATTGAAGCAAAATCACAACTTACAACTTATATGAATCAATATATAATTAATTAATTTTTCCAAAAGTTCATTGATAAAAGGACTAAAACTGTAAAAATTTCTAACCTCCCAACAATCATAGTTATAGAAAGGATCCATTTTGCACCATTATCAAGTGTATGGTAATTCCCATTTGGACCTATTATATCTCCTAATCCTGGCCCAACGTTAGAAATTGCAGATGCTGCAGCAGAGAAGGCGGTTACAAAATCTAGATTAAAAAAGCTTAAGCAAACTACTGAAAAAATGAATAGTAAAATGTACATAAAGAAGAAACCCATTACTGAGTTGTAAGTATTCTCATTTACAGCTTTACCATTAAAGCGCATGATTAAAACTGCATGAGGTTGTGTTAATTTTTTTATTTGAGATATTGCTCCTCTAAAGAGGATTTGTAATCTAAAAATTTTAATACCTCCTGTTGTTGAGCCAGCACAGCCACCAATAAACATTATGATCATCATAATTACCGTACCAAAGCTACCCCAATCTGAGAAATTACTACTAGTATATCCAGTACCTGTTAATATTGATGTTATATTAAATAAAGCAATTCGTATTGAAGATATTAAATCCAGTGATTTGTTTAGGGAAAGCCAAATACTTGTAATAAGAACAATAAAAAAAAGAACTACGAAAAATAATTTTATTTGATCATCTTTTATAATTGACTTGTTCTGCCTATGAATTGCCTGAAGATATAGTACAAATGGCAAACTACCAACTAGCATAAATACAACACTTACTAATTCAATTTTAAATGAGTCAAAGTATGATATTGATTGATTATAATTAGAAAAACCTCCAGTAGAAATTGTTGTCATTGCATGAATTATGGAGTCAAAAATAGACATACCATTTAGCAAATATAAAAATCCACAAATAATCGATAAAAAAACGTATAATACGAAAAGCTCTAAAACAAATCTATTGACTTTGGGTATTGTTTTTTCGTATGGATCATCATGCTCCATATGTAAAAGTTGCATTCCTCCAATTTGAAGAGTTGGTAATATAGCCATAGCAAGGACAATTATACCAATTCCACCAAACCACTGTAATAGTGATCTCCATACAAGTATACCCTCTGATAATATTTCAAGATCATATATTACTGTCGATCCAGTTGTTGTTATTCCGCTGACAGATTCAAAAAAAGCATCTGTGTATGACAATTCTGACGAAGAATAAATAAAAGGTATTGCACCAAAAAGAGAAATAACTAACCAAGAAGAAATTGTTAATAAAAATGCTTGCCTAATTCCAAGTTTAATATTTTTTTTTCTGAATGATATGAATAATATTATACCAATAAAGAATGTAATTAAGCTTGAGTACAAAAATTGTAACCAGTCTTCATTCATAAAATATATATCAAAAAACATAGGTATAAGCATAGCTATTGCTTCAATACATATAAGAAGCCCAATAATATTAATAATTGACCTAAAGTCTCTCATATATTTTATAGATTAATTTAGTTTATTATTTTCGAATGGGTTATCTAGAGAGAACTGTGGAATTTGCACATTAAAAGTATCTCCATTATCATTTTGCATTTCATATGTACCCTCCATAAAACCTGATGAAGTTGTGAGTGGTGTTCCACTAGTATATTCAAACTTTTCTCCAGGATTTAATACTGGCTGTTCGCCAACTACACCTTTTCCACGTACTTCTTGGAGTATTCCATTAGCATCAATTATTTTCCAGTGTCTATTAACAAGTTGAACCTTTTCATTTCCTTGATTATCTATTGTAACTCTGTAGGCCCAAACATAGTGTTGATCTTCAGGCTCAGATTGATCCTCTAGATAATAAGGTTTAACAGTTATATTAATCTTTTTTGTTGTTTTTGAGTACATAAAGTGTGCTCAATATACCAAATTAAATCTAAACAAAAGTTAATTTGTTTTTTTTATCTCCACTCTTCGATTTGCAGGTTGTCTAGTTTCATCGGGAGTATTAACGGCTAAGGATTCTTCGCCTTTACCTAATATTTTAATACTTTTCTTTTTAATTCCATATTCAAGTAATAATTCTTGTACTATTTTTGCTCTTTTGATCGATAGTGACATATTATAACTTTTTGAACCTTTTGTATCAGTGTGACCAACTAGTATATATTGGTTAATTTCACTTCCATATTTATCAACAAATAATTTTATTTTATTTTTACTAACATCAGACAAATTAAACTTATCAAAATCAAAATATATTATTTGCATTAGATCATTTTTTTTATTTTTAGTAACTACTGTTACTTTGTTTTTTGATGAATCTTCTTTTTTTTCTTTTTTATTTTTTGAGTAATCTTCATTTTTATTTTTGTTTGATATTTTTTCATAAATATTATGCATAGAATCTAAAAAGTCTTTTTTACAACTGTTTATATCCCATATTTGCCAATTCTCTTCTTGTTGTTCTGACCAGCAATCTAACGAAGAAATTGCTCTTGCTAAATTAAGAGGATCATTAATTTTTGCAGCATCATAAATCGTCATAAGGTTATCACGGGCAATTCTTAATTCAGCTACATACTTATTTGGGATTTTCCAATATGAAATTTCTTCAGGATATATTTCATCATTTTCCAGAGCTCTTAGCGCCTTTTCAGAATATAATTTAGCGGAGTTCCAGTCATGCATCTTATCAGCTTCAAAAGTTGCTCTTTTTTTGTACTCAGTGAGTAAATGATCTTGAAAATTTTGAGGTTTTATCTCTTTCATCAAAGACAGCTGTTTATAGCTTGCTGAGCATCCTCCCAAAAATAAAAGACAGGTAAATATAGATACCAAAATATTTAATTTCATTCTTATCTAATATTAATTGATACTGTCAAAACTAAGACCAAATTTAGGTTAAATTAAGTTCCACCATTTTTTTCAGTTCATATGAATTTTATTATTGCGCAGCTATTAAAGTTTAAATACACAAAAGACATATTTATTTAAGGAGTTTTT
>MDTG01378252.1_pt1 | contig 10135 bp, 9 predicted proteins | sample 811421 | NCBI WGS metagenome assembly MDTG01 (sample SAMN05326645, study PRJNA326480) | marine metagenome | isolation source: seawater | place: Pacific Ocean: South East | collected 2011 | reverse complement strand
TAAATATAATAAATATTATACAAAAAAAAATGATAATACCGGAGTTGCTCAATTCAAAGCTAAATAAAAAAATGTTCTTAAACAAATTTGACGAACTTATTTTTAATGATAAATCAAATATAGAACAATTAAAGAGTATTAATAAAGTACTAAAAAAAATTAGCTTATCAAAATCACCTTATAGTTTAGCTGTTCAATCAATTAAAAAATATTTATAATTATTTTCTTTGCCACAACCATTTGAATATTGATTTTTTTTCTCTTTTCTCTACAGCTTCATATTCTCTTGATTCTGAACCTATATATAGTTGCCTTGGCCTCCCAATTTTATTTATTGGATCTTCAATCATTTCTTTCCATTGAGATATCCAACCAACAGTTCTTCCAATAGCAAATAATACTGTAAACATACTTGTAGGGAAGCCTATTGCCTTTAATATTATCCCTGAATAAAAATCTACATTAGGATATAATTTTTTTTCTATAAAATATTTATCATTTAAAGCAATTTTCTCTAGCTCCATTGCTATCTTTAGCAATGGATCTTCGATTTTATTTAATTCATTTAGTACATCATGTGCAATATCTTTCATCACCTCAGCCCTTGGATCATAATTTTTATAAACTCTATGACCAAAACCCATCAATCTAAAAGAGTCATTTTTATCTTTAGCTTTATCTATATATTTTTTAATATTTTTTACATCGCCAATCTCCTCTAGCATTTGAATTACTGCTTCATTAGCACCACCATGAGCTGGTCCCCACAAAGATGCAATTCCTGCTGCGATACAAGCAAATGGATTAGCCCCCGATGAACCTGCTAGTCTAACAGTAGAAGTAGATGCATTTTGCTCATGATCTGCATGTAAAATAAAAAATTTATCAATTGCATTGGCAATTACAGGGTTAATTGTATATTCTTCTGTTGGTACAGAAAAAGTCATATGTAAAAAATTTTCTGCATAAGACAAATTATTTTTTGGATATACAAAAGGTTGTCCAATTGAATATTTATAAGCCATTGAACCAATAGTAGCTATTTTTGCAATTAGTCTATGACATGCAATCATTCTTTGATTTAAATCTGAGAAATCAGTACTATCATGATAAAAAGCAGATAACGCACCCACAACTCCAACCATTATCGCCATTGGATGAGCATCTCTTCTGAAGCCTCTATACAAATAAACAAGTTGCTCATGAAGCATAGTATGATCTGTAATAACTTTTTCAAATTTTTTTTTATCAGTTGAAGAGGGTAAATCACCATGTAACAATAGATAACATACTTCAATAAAGTCACTATTTTTAGCGAGATCTTTAATATTGTAACCTCTGTGTCTTAAAATACCTTTATGTCCATCAATATAAGTTATTGATGATTTGCACGATGCCGTAGATGTAAATCCAGGATCATAAGTAAACATTCCTGTTTCTTTGTATAAATTTCTTATATCTAAAACATCTGGTCCATCTTTACCCTTTAAAACCGGTATTTGAAAAGATTGACCTGTTTCGTCATTAAATAATGTGAGAGGCTTTGTATCTTTAATATAAGTTTCTTTATCAGACATATTAATTTATTTTTCTTATATAGTTATTTAATCTAAAAAAACTAGTTTCCTTTCCTAAAGCAAATAATATAGCGCTTATAGAAGGACCATTTTCAGAATTTGTTAATAAAAATCTAAGTGGTTTTCCGAATAATACAAATTTTATTTTTTTCTCAATAATGAAATTATTTACTAAAGTATCAATTATTTCTTCATTCCATTTTTTAATATTTGATAAATAATTTATAAAATCTTTTAAAATAATATTGAAATCATTATTTAATATTTTATTATTTTCTGTGATAAAGGATTTATCAAAATATAATTTTATAATAGAATCTATTTCAGAAAAATAATTTAAATTATTCTTATATACTTTGAAAATTCTTTTTATTTTATCTTCATCTTCTTGAATAAAAGTATTTAAAGTATCATTATTTATAATATAATCATTAAAATACTTGTAATTAGTATCTTTTTTCAAATAATAATTATTAATATAATTTAATTTTTTATAATCAAAAATACTAGATGACTTTGATATTTTGCCAATATTAAATATTTTACTTATTTCTTCCATTTCAATTATTTCATTTTCTTTTTTAGGCGACCATCCTAATAAAATTAAATTATTAATTATTGATTTTGATAGATATCCTAAATTTTTTAATTCATTAATATCAACAGCTCCGTGTCTTTTAGATAATTTTGAACCATCTTGACCATGAATCAATGGTAAATGACCATACTCTGGCACCATCCATTTCATATATTTATAAATATATATTTGTCTAAAAGTATTACTTAAATGATCATTGCCTCTTATAATTGTATTAATATTCATATCATTATCATCAACTACTACAGAGAGCATATAAGTTGGGGAACCATCATTTCTCAATAATATAAAATTATCAATTTCTTTATTTTCTATTGAAACAACTCCCTGAATCTTATCTTTAATTGTAATTTTTTCCTTATCAGGAATTTTTATTCTTATACAAAAATTTTCATTCAAATTTTGTATATTTTGATCGTTTTCACATTCATTACATAATCTTTTTTCATTTATATGATTTTTCTTATTTTCTAATCTTTTTTTCTCAAGAATTTCTTGAGTACAAATACATTTATAAGCATTATTATTTTTTAATAATTCGTATGCTATTTCTTTATGTCTTATATTGTTATTAGATTGATTGATTATTTCGTCATCCCATTTTATTCCCATCCATTTTAATCCTTTGATTATGCTATTTTCGTATTCTTTTTTTGATCTTATTTTATCAGTATCTTCTATTCTGACTAAAAATTTTGAATTAGATCCAATTAACTTTGCTTGTTGAACAATTATATAGTTAATTAATGCTGTTCTAATTCCGCCAATATGTAAAAAGCCAGTAGGTGAAGGAGCAAAACGAGCTATAATATCTTTCATTAATATCTTTATATAATGTAAAAATATTAAAATTATTAGTTATATTTTCTAATTATACCAGATAATGTTCCCTGAATTTGAACTTCATTAATATTGAGCACTTTTTCTTTATAATTTTTATTTGCTGGCACTAAATGAATTTTATTGTTTTTTAAATAAATTGTTTTCAAAGTTATTTCATTGTCATTAGTTAACACAGCAGCAATTTTGCCATTAAGAGATGTGTTAGTTTTTTTAATAATAGCTATATCTCCATCAAATATACCTTTTTCAATCATAGATAGGCCATTAACCTTAAGACCAAAATATTGATTATTAGGTGAAATAAGATTTGCAGGAACACTGATAAATTCATCAGCATTTTCTATAGCTTCAATAGGATCTCCTGCGGCTATCGAACCTAAAAGAGGCAATGAAATTGAGTTATCAGCTAATTTATTTCCATAGTTATTTAAATTATTTTTTAAATTTCTTGTAATTTCCATAGCTCTAGCTTTATGCTTTAATCTTTTAATAAAACCTCTTTGTTCAAGACTTGTTATCAAGCGATGAATACCGGATTTTGATTTCAAATTTACAGCTATTTTCATTTCTTCAAAAGAAGGAGAAATACTATTTTTTTCAATATATTCAGATAAATATTCAAATAGTTCTTTTTGTTTTTTTGTAAGCATTAATGTGTTCTATCAATGTTCTATTAATGTTTCAACAATATTCTATTTTTTGGCTAGTTTTAAGGAAAAATAAGTATTATGTTTTAAAAATTTTAATATTTGATTTGCCGCCAGTTTTTTTAATTAGGCGAATATCTTTTATTGTAATTTTTTTATCTAGACTTTTGCACATATCATAAATTGTTAAACATGCTATAGAAACAGCCGTCAAACTTTCCATTTCTACCCCAGTTTTAGCATTAGCACTAACTGTTGCTGTCACAATTAAAGATGAATTTATTTTATTTTTTTTTATATTTATATCAATATTTTCTATTTTTATATTATGGCAGAGCGGTATTAATTCACTAGTTTTTTTAGCACCAATTATACCTGCTAATATAGCAACGTTATTAACTTCTCCTTTAGCAGTTTTATAGGATTCTAGTTTATTAAAAGTTGATTTTTTAAATTTAACAATTCCTTCAGCAACAGCAATTCTATTAGTTATTTTTTTCCTACTAATATCTACAATTTTAGGTTTTGAATTTTTTTTTAAATGAGTAAGCATTTAATCTAATAATTCCTCTATTTTTTTTGAAATGTTATTTGATTTTAGAATTGATTCTCCAATTAAAAAGTTAAATACTCCATTATCGTTGTATATTTTAATATCATCTTTTGATTTAATACCACTTTCAGCAACTATAGTAAAATCTTTTGGAATATTTTTAAGAAAATTTAATGCATAGTTTGAGTCGATATTAAGATTTTTTAAATTTCTGTTGTTAATACCTATTATAGGATAATTAATATTTAACACTCTTTCAAGTTCTTCCTCATTATGAATTTCTATTAAACAATCTAAATTAAATTGTTTAGCTAATTCTACAAATTTTTTAATTTGATTATCATTTAGAATAGTTGCTATTAGTAAAATTGCATCAGCATTATATATTTTACTCTCCAATATTTGATATGAATCAATTATAAAATCTTTTCTTAAAAGAGGAATATTTGTTTTTTTATTTACTAATGATAAGTCATCTATATTCCCGTTAAAGAATTTTTTTTCCGTTAATACTGAAATTGCTCCAATCCCAGACTTTTCATATTCCACTGCTAATTTTTCAGGATAATATTCTTCAACAATTAGGCCCGCACTGGGACTAGATTTTTTAATTTCACCTATAATATTATTTTTTTTATTCTTTTCAGAATTAATTAATACTTCTTTAAAATTTCTGTTAACCTTATTATTTAAAATCTTTTCAAGAGAGGAATAAGAACATTTTTTTTTTGTTATTTCAATTTCGACTCTTTTATGGTCGCATATTTTTTTTAAAATACTATTCATTGATTGCTAATAAGATTTTGTAAATATTCTTTAGCTTTTTTATTTAATATTGTCTGTTTAGCTAAATCAAAACCATCTTTAAGATTTTTTGTAATACCTGATAAATATAACCCTGCTCCTGAATTAATTTCAATAACTTTTTGAAAACTATTATTAGGAGCCTCTAGTAAATCAATAAAAGCTTTGGCATTATATTCAGGATCCTTCCCAATTATTTCTTGATTGTCAATATATTCATAACCATAATCCTTTGGATCAAAAATATAATCTTTAATACCTCCATCTTTAAGTTCTGAAATATACGAGGGTCCTGACAAAGATATTTCGTCTAATCCGTCTAATCCATGAACAACCATTGAATGAGAAGATCCAAGCTCTTTTAAAACTTCACAGTGTGTACGAACCCATTTTTTTTCAAAAACACCTAGTAATTGTTTTTTTGTTGACGCTGGATTTGTTAATGGTCCTAGCAGATTGAATATTGTTCTTGTGCCAAGTTGTTTTCTAACATTAGCAACATGTTTCATTGCATTATGGTGAAATTGAGCAAATAAAAAGCAAAAATTAAATTTTCTTAATGAATTTTCTAAATCATTTTTATCAGAAAATATTTTAACTCCTAGTTTTTCTAACATATCTGCTGATCCTGATTTTGAGCTAACAGATCTATTTCCATGTTTTGCGACTATAGCTCCTGCACTTGCTGCAATTAGTGCTGAGCAAGTAGAAATATTTAGTGTTCCTTTCATATCACCTCCAGTACCACATGTATCTATGGAATTTGGAGGGGATACAATTTTAGAAGATTTTGATCTCATAACTTTAGATGCTCCTAAGATTTCGTCTTTATTTTCTTTTTTAATTTTTAATGATATTAAAATAGATGCGGTTTCTATTTCACTTAATTTACCATCCATTATGAGGTTGAAAATCATTGATGTTTCTTCTTCAGATAAATTTAATTTTTCATATAATTTATTTTTGATTTTATCTTTATTCATTATAATTAATTATTTTTAAAAAATTTTTTAATATATTTTTTCCATTTGTTGTTCCAATACTTTCCGGATGAAATTGCAAGCCTATGATATTTTTCTTTTTATGAGCTATTCCCATTATAATATTATTATTAGTTTTTGCTATTATATCAAAGTCTTTTGAAATTGTTTTTTCATCAATAATCAAAGAATGATATCTAGTTGCTTTAAAATGTTCTTCTAAGTTATCAAAAATGGTATGATTGAAATGAATAATATTATCAATTTTACCATGCATAATTTCTTTGCATCTAATTATTTTAGATCCAAATGCTTGTCCAATAGATTGATGACCTAAACATATTCCTAAAATTGGAAATTTATTTTTGCATTTTTTGACTAAATCAACACATATTCCAGCTTCATTTGGAGTACAAGGCCCTGGAGATAAAATAATTGCTTTTGGTTTTATTGACATTATATCTTCGATAGCAATCTTATCGTTTCGAAAAACTTTTACCTTTGCACCAATTTCTCCAAAATAATGGTAAATATTAAATGTAAAACTATCATAATTATCAATTAAAATTATCATTGGGATAACTCATATGAATCTTCAGCAGCTTTAATTAGAGCCTTAGCTTTATTGATTGTTTCTTGAAATTCCATAGATGGATTTGAATCATAAACAACTCCTCCTCCAGCTTGTACATATAATTTTTTATTTTTTATAAGGCCTGTTCTTAAACTAATACATGTATCCATGTCTCCAATTGAATCAAAGTATCCCATAGCACCACCATAAAAACTTCTATTAATTTTTTCAAGCTCTTCAATTATTTCCATAGCTCTTATTTTGGGAGCTCCAGAGACTGTTCCAGCAGGAAATCCAGATATTAGAGCATCAATAGCATCAAGTTTGTTATTTAATTCACCTTCAACATTAGAGACAATATGCATAACATGAGAATAATATTCAATAATCATTTTTTCAGTAACTTTTACTGAACCAATTTTAGAAACTTTGCCTACATCATTTCTTCCCAGATCAAGTAACATTAAGTGTTCAGCCAGTTCTTTTTTATCTTTTAATAGATCAATTGATAATTTTTTATCTTCTTTTTGATCTCTTCCTCTCTTTCTAGTTCCAGCAATAGGACGTATAGTTATTTTATTTTTTCTAAGTCTGACTAAAATTTCCGGACTTGAAGCAACTAACCCAAAATCATTTAAATTTAAATTAACTAAAAAAGGAGAAGGATTAAGTCTACGTAATGATCTGTAAAAAGTATTTGTATCTAATTTGTAGTCAGCTTCAAATCTTTGAGATGTTACAACTTGAAATATATCGCCATCTTTAATATACGATTTAGCTTTTTCTATTATTTTGTAATATTCTTTTTTTGTATAGTTGGATTTAAATCTTATTTTATTTCTATATTTTTTTTTATTTTTATTATTATTCTTTTTAATAGGATTTTTAAGTTTTGAAACAACATTTAAAATAATTTTTTCAGTATTATTAAAAGCTTTTAAGGCACTAATATTTTTTGAAGGATAAACTGCAGTCATTATATTAATCGTATCTTTTATATTGTCAAAGACTGCTACTAATCTAGGTCTTATCATAACAGATTCTGGGATATTTATTTTATCAGGATTTTTTAAGGAAATTTTTTCCATATATTTAATCATTGGATAACCCAAATATCCAACTAAAACTGGATAGGGAACTTCATTATCTCTGTTTTTAATTTTTGAAAAATTCAATAATTCTTTTAGAGAATTAATAGGTTCATTTTTCTTTAATTTACTAATATCTGAATTTTTATTTAGTTTTTCTATTCTAACTTTTCCATCATAAACTCTCCAAATTATATCTGGATAACCGCCAAGAAGCGAAAATCTTCCTCTTTGATCTCCACCTTCAACTGATTCTAATAAAAATGAATATTTTTCTTTATTAAAAATTTTTAATAATGCGGAAACAGGAGTTTCAGTATCAGCAATAATTTGATGTTTTATAATTTGAGGAATATTTTTATTATATTTTTTTAAAAAAAGTTCTTTATTAATTCTAAACATTAATACCTATTTATAATAGCATCTATAAGATTATCATTTGTAGATATTTTAACATTTTGCATTAATTCATTACCAAAGCTACCTCTTAAATCATCATGAAGTGATATATTTTTTTTAATTTCTTTGTCTTGATTAATTATTATATTATAAATATTAGCTATGTACATGTTATTATTGTCATAGGATTCAATATTTAAACCTTTTTTTCCATCAAAAATCTTTTCAATCATTTGTCTTGGCAATTTATTTGAATTTTTTAATATCTCTAAATCTTGGATTTCAATATTATAAATATTTTTTAATTCTTCTATAAAGTTTGTATTTTCTTTATTTTGAGATATTACATTTTGTATTTCCTCAATTTTTTTTGAAATTTTCCAGTCTTTATCAACTTCATTCTTTATAATTTCGTATTTAATAATTTCAGAAGGCACAATATCAGTGACATTCAGTATATAAAAAATATCAGAATTTAATGAGATAATATCATTAATAAAATCTTTTTTTGAAGCAAAACTATTTGAAATTACACTACTATAAAAATCCTTTTCATTTTCATTAAAATTAGTAAAATCTTGAGTTAATTGGTCTATTTTTTGGGTTTTATCCAATTCCCATTTTTGAGTTAACAATTCTAGAGTGTTTCCTTCTAAAATATCTTGATTAATGTTATTTTTTAAATCATCAAAATAGTTATTTGTCTCTATTTCAGTTATAGTTTTTTTAATTTGCTCTTTTACATCTATTAACTTAGCATCAGATGCCTCTATAATATTTGTTAAAATAATTACATGTTTTGCTAAAGTGGTTTCTATAATTTCTGATTGTTGATTTATTTCAAGTGAAAAAAGAACTTTTGAAATTTCTTCTAATGCATCTTCATAATAAAGATCTTCAAAAGAATTATATTTCACATCATTTAAAGAAGCATATTCTTTAATTAAATCAGCAGAATTTAAATTAAATATATTATCTTTAAATTTTTTTGCCTCATTTAAATCTTTAAAATTAAATTGAATAAAGCTCCTTTTTTCTTTTTTAAAAAATAATTCTTTATTTTCGTTAAAATATTCAGAGATTTCATAATCTGAAGGTATAAATTTATCTAAGTAATCTTTCTTATCTACAATAATATATTCTATATTTCTTTTTTCTGAAGACATATATTTTTCAGTATTATTTACATAAAAATCATTAAGCGCTTTATCTATACTGAATTCGTTATCATTTAAAACATGCTCTATATTAATTTCAGCAATTGGTATTTCTATATATTTGATTATTCTTTTATGATTTTCATATTGAAATATTTTTGAAGCAAATTTAGCAGGATAGTTAATTTTGAAAAGTGCACTATTAAAAATTTCGTTTCTAGTTTCAAAATCAATTATTTGAACTATATCATCTATTTTAAGTTGTTGTTGTTGTAAAAATTGATTTAAAAAAGACTCATTTAATTTATTATTTTCATCATAGAGTTGCGGAATTTTTTCTTTCGTATTTAAAGCAATAATTGATTCATCAATTATAAAATTTTTGTCATCAAATTCATTTTCAAATATTGCATCATTTATTAAAGCTCCAAGAGCTAAAGAATGAATTTGTAAAGATCTTATTTGATCCCCAGTCATTTTCTGACCTAACATTTGATTGAATTGATTTATGTTCATTTGCAAGGTTCTATTGAATTTTGTGGTAGAAATGGGAGTACCCGAAATATTAGCTACAACATTATCTGAATTAAAAATGTTTGAATACCTTGATCCTCCTCTAAAAAAGAACAGACTAATTCCGAATAAAATGGCAAGCAATATTGCTATTTTAGATTTTCCTATACTTCTAAACATAATTGTGTTTTCTGATCTTGCTTCTATAATAATACTTTCTATAAAGGAAATTAAATTATGCTTGATTTAGAAAAATATAGTAAAATTGTCGTTGCTAATTGGAAAATGAATGGTTCTCTTAAATTTATTGACGATTTTGCTGAAAAATTAGATTTATTACAAAATTCAGATCAATCAATTTGTAATGTTATTTGTCCTCCTTCTATTTATTTGCATTATTTT
>MDTG01281960.1_pt1 | contig 10135 bp, 2 predicted proteins | sample 811421 | NCBI WGS metagenome assembly MDTG01 (sample SAMN05326645, study PRJNA326480) | marine metagenome | isolation source: seawater | place: Pacific Ocean: South East | collected 2011 | reverse complement strand
GGAACTTTTGTTTTATCAAACACGAGTGTATGAAGTCACTGAGGCAGGAATTTCACCTCAATCAGGAGGAGAACCAACTCATGTAGGTGAAACGGAGGCAGTCATTGGTACTGGTTCATTGAAACTTCTCCATCGAGGAGATAATCAGCCGATTTGGGAAACGAATGATGGACAAGATAAGAGAATCAATCTCATGGATTTGATTCAAAATCCGATTCAAACCATAATGAATTATCACCATTCATTACTTGAAGATAATTCGTTTGATTATGAGGGTGAAATTCGCACAGCATGGATCTATGTATTCGAGGCACTCGGGAACTTAGTAAATACAGGATTGGCTCCTCTAATGAAATTGCAACCTCCGGTAATGATCACAAATACAGAAACTACAGTTACTGGAAATGGGGATGAAAATAGCCCATGGAGAATCTCAATTGGTGATGATGGAGAATTGCCCGATTTCTCACTTTCAGCTTATCCTATGCAGAATGGTGCAAATGAAATTGAGAGAATCAACATTGGTCTTGCGTCAACAATTACAATTCTCCAGATTGTAAAAGAATCACAATTGCATCTTGAAGCCCGATGCTCAACCGTTCTATTTTCGGTACCGTTAATTGAGTCTCATCACATTCAAATCCCAGTATTATTACCAAATCTACGTGCTGATTTATTCCTTCATGACGCATTTGGTAATTCACAAATTCAATTACTTCAGATGCCAGGAATGATGATTACTCTAGAAGGTTTGAGGACTTCCCTTGAATGGAGAAGAGCAGATTCTTTGGGTTGGTTATTTTCAATAGAAAGCCCCAGAATTGGTTCGATTGCTCCAGATTTACCGCATTTAGGAACACAAGTCTCTCACGAGTTTTTGAATCAATTTCAGTGGCTGAAAGGTCGGTTATTACTCCCCGACGGGTCAATGATTAGACCTGACCTTGAGACATTTACAAATCAAGGTGACAATCCAAGTGATAATACATTTACTTTCGTAGAAACAAATGAAGTGGTTACAATAAAATGGGACTTTTTCGGTCTTGCATGTGAGTCTATGGGTTTCAATACATGGTCTGGTTTGTTTGGGATTATAGATACTGATCCAAATGAAAATTCATTTATTGATTTGGAGCCGAATCAAAGTATTATTGAGAATGAGGGCGTGAGAATGATTTCAGGCCAATTACTGGCACTGAAAGGAGGAAGTTTAGGATTTTTATTATCAACTTTCTTTAGAATAAATCCGCATATGATATATTATGACTTAGGTAATCATCTTGATCAAAATTTATTTTATTATAACATTGAAAGTGATGGTCCAAGTAATTGGCCCTCAAATTGGGCTGCATACCATCCCAGAGGTAGAGGAGTATTTGGTTTGGGGCCATTTTCATTACCTTATGATTGGCCTACTGTAAATTGGAGTAATTTATTGCTAGACCCTACAAATGAAATTAAGTCCCATATAACGAGAATCTTCTCTGGTGTTTCACAGTCAGGTGAACCATTTGCCATTGCAGGATTAAGATGGGTCGAAGGATTATTTAAGAAATCCATTCCTGACCTTTCCTCATCATCACTTGGCTGGCAGACGGAGAAGACAAACGGTCTTCCAACAGTTATCCTACCCGAAGTGTCTGATGAAGTTGCGGGTGACGGAACGTATGGGAATCCTTGGAAAGCCGGGCTTTCGACTCAAAAAAATTCCGCAGTTGATCTGTTAATCTGGTTGGATCCTGATGGGCCGAACACCAGTAATCAGATTGAAAATGTTTTGACCTCCAATGATTTAGCAATTCTCAAACAATTGGAAAGTGATTCTACTGATTTTATGAGTATCGTTCAACAAACTCCTGATGACTGGAGCGGAAGAGTTGCGAAATTATTGAATCGATTAGGTAATTTTTCACCAAGAATTAAACATGCAATTGGCGACGTATCTGAACATCAACTTGCTGAAGATTTATTTGAAGTAGACCAATTTTTAAAATTGGGCGACGGTTTTTCTTCTTACTTGAATCAGATTGCCTCGAATAGCCGTAAAGTGGAATCAATCCAAAACAAACAATACTTAGGGTCTTACACTTCAGGACTACAAAATCAGAAGGTTGTTGGTGAATTGTTTGATTTCATTATTGATTTTACATCGGAAGACTGGAATCCTGAAGTCTCTGGGTCAAACAATATTACCGTGATATTTCTACACAACATATCAGATTTCAAATTTTCAGATGGCAATGGAGTACAATCAATGAGGCCTACATACAAACTAAGCGAATCGTTGGGTGATGTATACGGTTTCGATCCATATTCCATTCACGAAATTAACTGGGATAATCTGCTTAGTGTTGATATAGGGCTTTTCTCTAATTACCTGCCTGCTATTGCCAATAAAGGTATTCTTGATGTCAGATTGAGTTCACGATTTAATCATAATACGACATTAATTGGAGGATTGGCTGAACAGATTCGTTTGACAATTGAATCCGTAATTTCATTGACAGGTGGCAAGGTTGCACTCATCGCACATGGAATTGTAGGCAATGCTTTGCAGAAATTAGTTGAAGAATCCGTTTTAGATGAGAATAAGGTTTCAGGAATTATCAATGTGAATACTCCGAATGAGATTGATACTTTGCAATTATTACAAAATGAAAAACTAAGAAGAGGATTCCATTTGTTATCTCTCATTGAAAATCAGGAATTGGATCTCGCAGAGTTATTAACCACAAATGGATTAACGAGAAAACAATATCTTTCTCGGGCAGAACTATTACATACAGTTCGGGCAGTTTCCGAAACTATAATTCAGCATACTAAGGAGGTTTAATTTTGTCAGTAAAAAAATTATGCAGCTCTAGGAAACTTGTCTGGGAATCCATTAGAAGAATAAATCAAACTCCATTTTACAGAGTCGAGTACTATAATTCATCAACACGTGATAAATATAGCCAAAAACCTGGAGAATTTATTGATGAAGTAAAGGAAAAATGCAGGGGTGGTAATTACGGAAAGGAAAGAAGGTGGACGTTAACTAATTACGACGCCTATGGGAAGAGGTCTTCAGGATATCTGGGGGTTGTAAAAAACAAGGGAAACAATCGGACCGAAAAGAGATATATTCTAAAAATAAACAGCAACTCCTGCACAAACAACGATGAAGCAAGGAAAAAATACTGCAAGGATTTACTTACATCACCGCTACATATACTCGATTACAATGCTTCTAAAGATAATCCAATAACTGCGCCAATCGCTGGTACAAAATGCATAATGTTCAAAGAAAATAGCAATGTATTTTTGATAATCGAGATAACCAGGAATCACCAAAATTTGCCATTTGGTTCTTACTCCCCAAATTCTGGAAGCAATATCTATTCTTCATCACAGCATCCCGGCCTTATCACAAAGCTTTCAAAAAGTGTAAATGAGGATTTTCGATTTGATGATTCTGACTGGGATTCGAACGAGATTTATGCGGCACCAGACATCTTTGATCCGCATATGGAAAGTGCCCAATACAAAATCTTGGCTTTTGGATGTATCGCTGATATAGAGATTAAACCTACTATGAAATTACACATGTATGGATACAGTAATTATAATGATGATTGGCAACAATGGATGTATTATGTGACCGGAGGTGTAAGACTAGGTTGTGATAGGAATTGTACTTCGTGGTTCAAGAAATACTGGTTGATGGAAGAGGGCGATCGAATTTTCTTATCCATTGATGGAGAGCAGAGTTTCAACGCATATAATCGAAAATTGAATAATCCGACGAATAAGAAACCTTACAACTCGTTTATTTCAAGCAAGTATCATAGCGATTTCGGAAATACGGACGCAGATAAAGGAGAGCCAGATACAAGTTTTGTTTTAACATGGAGCGTTGATAGTTGGAGCATAGATGATGATCATCTTAAATCTGCATTAGGGGCATTAGAAGATGAATTTCTTGATATGAGCGATATTGGCGAATCATTTGAGGAAATTCAACAGTTGCGTTGGTTTGTCTATCACAGCATTGATGATATTATGGCGATGACAAAAGAAGAATTCGCCGAAAACTGTCCTAACTTAAATCTTAGAGAAGAGCTACTTACAGTTGGTGATCGAGGTGATTTGGTTGCTGTAGTGACCGAGCAATTGCAGAATTTAGGATTTGAAATTTCAAATCGATCTGTATATACTGCTAACACATACCAAAATGTAATCGAACTTAAAAAATATATGAAAAGTTTGGATTTAGAGTTTTACGACTTTTTAGGCATTGGTAATCCATGTAACGAACCTCCTGATTGCTCATGTCAGTCGACCCATTGCAGTTGTTCTACAGATTATCCCGAGTGTAAATCTAATTCAGGAGTGCCATGTGGATGTATAACTTACGGAACTTACGCCTTTATTCTGAAATATGAGGAACAACCTCAGCCGAATATTTCCATGAAGTGGAAAGATAATGCAAATACTGGAACTTTGGATTCGGTGTTTTCAGAGTGTACTCCAAAAAAATATGCTGAAAACTGTAACTCTTCAGATTTGATGCTAAAGCCAAATGAATCGATTAGTTTGGCGGTAAAAAGAGGTTGGGAATTGAAAATAAATGTTAGAGCTTATGGTGCTGATGGTTCTCAGATAACTGATAATTGGGGGGTTGCCGAACAATATTTTTGGCTAAAAGGAGGCGATGAAATTGTTTTCAATAAGCAAAAAGCGAAAGACAAAGGTTGGCCAACAAAACGGTCAACGGGGGACCAATTTAAAAGCCCGATTTATCACCTTGTTTACACAATCAACGATGAAGTTGAAACTGCACCGAATGGTCAGAATTATACAACCAATCAAAACACTCGGATTCCTGATGGTGCAGCACCTGGTACTGATTCAGTCAATGTTGTCACAGGAAAACCACAGGTTATTGAAAGTTTAAACAATAATATCACATTTGGAATTCAATTCATCGACATACGGGCTCCTTTTAGTGAATGGAGTGTCTATGAGGATTCAATGCCTCCGGGTTGGGGAGATGAATATGGTTCAAGTGCTATTACAAAGTTTTCTAGGGATTTAGCGAAGTCATTCTCAGGAGAGTTGTCGATTGAAGTAGGTGTATATGCAGGTCTTGAGCTTTCTCTGCTTGCAATAATTAATCTGAATGCTGGAATTTTTATGAGATACAAGTATACCACCTCTTTCTCTTCAGAAGGCGAGCATATCATGGCATACGGTTATTCAGGGAGCGCTTCAATAGATGCGGGGGATGTATTCTCGACATCATGGCGAGGCGTGCAAACATATCCGTATAAGCTAGATTCAAATACAGTAGGTGGTGATATTTGTGATTCTTTAACTCATATTGTACATCGTATGTGCAAGTGGGTGGATCCAGATTCAGAAGGATTAGAAGGTCTTGGCTTTGATTTTACTAGAATCGAAAAGCAAATGCTGCCTGCGACTACGACAAATGAATTTCAAAAGACATTACTTGGCAAAAAGGTAACTGGCAAGTGGGAGAAACAAAGTTTCCCATCAGGTGATTTAACAACTGGTGTAGAGGTTTCTTTCGAAGATGATAGCAACAATAAAATTGTTGTTGGAGTGAAGGATTTAGTTGAAAACGGGACATCGAAGGCAACTGGGACCATTGAGGTACTACTTGGAAAGGTAACTGAAAAATGCGAATTAACAGAACTCGTGGATGGCTTCACATCGGACGATGTTTTTGATTTCAACAAATTGAAAAGTTTTGTCTTGTTTGAGAACGTTGGATCTAACGACGATGGGTTTACATTGAATGAATCAAAGTTGAATCGGCGAATAAAAATGTTCGATAGAATCGAAAAAGGAGGAATAGCCGACTCAATCAATACAAAAAAATTGACACCTATGGTCTCCAATAAATCGTTTTACAAACTTGGTTTGGAAGGAGGGTTTAGCCTTTCAATAACAAATGTGCCTCTATCCAGCATCGAAATGATGATTGCAGCATTAACTGCAATCCCTGCGTCCACTTCGAATCCTTTCGCAAATAAAGCATCGGCTATGGTTTGGGTTTCATCATTTTTATCAGCAAATGATTATGAACAAATGGATCTCAATCTCGGATTATACATCGACGCAACGGCAGAACTGAACCGCTCGATTTTGCTATTCTCCCTATGGGGTATTATTCATTTCAATCTAATCTTAAAATTGGATGCGAAACTATCAGGTAAGTTAAACATGAATCTCAGTGGATTAATTCAAACTACGACAAAATATCTCGGTAAAACTGCTACACAAGCATTGATTGCAGGTTTAACTATTCCAAGCAATACATTCATTGCGTCTATGCTTCTCCTAGAAGTTCCTTCTTGTGAGGATATAGAATCGCACAATATAACCGGTTCCAAGCTTGTATTGAATTTTAAAAATTCAGCGGATTTGAATGGGTTCAACGTTGGTAACACCATCGAAATTGTCGGTGCAAAAAACCCACTCTACAATCAACATGTTAAGATTGAATCCATCGTGAATCAAACGAATGAAAAATCAATCATGGTTGAACCAGTTAGTGGGACATTAAATTCTGGACCAAATTGGTCTGATAATCCGAGAATAATTAGGGTGGGATAATATGGAGGGAGGTTTAATCGGCTTTGGAAATAGTCTTGAATGGGTCTTCTCTGAAATCCGGACATTGACGGCGGGCCAATCAGTTTCCCAAGTTGATCTTGAAAAAGGGGGTATTGAGATATGGCCAAGTGTAGACTTAGGATATTGTGGGCCAGAAATATATGAAGAAGTAATACGACCAAACCTTTCAAAGCGGAGTTGGAAGAACATTAGTAGAAATGCACTAGGTTTGGTAGGAGAAAGTGCTGCAGAATATCTTCTTCAGCATCAATCAACGTTTTCACAATTCCCTGACAGTTCTCAAGCGTCCTCGGATTATTTCGAGTTATCAGTTCATCGAATTGCTAAGGTTTACTGGAATCGATTGTTGAAGATAAATCCAAATTTGTCAAATCAAAGGATTAACACGTTCTCTGAGACTGTGGAAGAATTTAGAGAAGATTTGACAGATAATGATTGCCAATCAGCATTATTATTTCTATTCATAAGGAACCCCTCGATTTCCAAGAGGGTTCTCAAATCATTATGTACCACCAGAAATATCTGTTCTAAAATTTCTCTTGCTAAGGCATTCCTAGATTTGGAATCAAATTCAGTTTTGCGTAATACTAATGTTGCAATTAATTTCCTTTTGGAAAAATACCTTGAATTAACAGATTCCGTTGGAATGAATGGTATAAACCATCCAGAAGAGGTTCAGAAAGTTAATGAAATACTGAAGAATTTAGGCTATCTCGATGGTGATTTTGTTGTTAATGATGGCGAAGTTGATTGGAGTCCATTAAACGAGTTCATTAATACTATTGAAGCGGGTTCATCTTCTTCTTTTGGTGGAATCGTCTCACCTGGCAGTTTAGTTCATCTTTGGTTATGCTCATCTAATGCACCAAAGAAGGTTATTATGAATTCTCAACATCTTGTAACTCAATCTGCAGCAGTGACTCATTGGAGTAAGCAGATATTTTTAATGCTTGAAAAGAAGGAAAGACTGAGAGCAATCAGGAGTTTCAATGAGGGAGGGCAGTATGACGTTGCAAACTTTGGAATATATGATCTCAGTTCCCTTGGAATGCAGTTCAAATTAAAATTACCGTCCAATGATTCTTCAGAGTGTGTCGATTGTAATAATCCAAATTTTGATTGTAATAAAATGATAGAAATCTGTAAGAATTTATTCAAATCCCCTTACATTAACGGTTCTAATAGTTTGTCTCTTTCGCATAGTGGCTTGATAGATCAGGGATATGTTAACGATGGTGGTCAAATTGATCATCTCTTAGTAAACCTAGTATTACCCTCTCTGCAAAGTCCTGAGAAATTATTTCCTCAACCTGATGAAAGTGATGAGCAATCCGCAACAACTTCGGAGCAATCCGAACAACAATCAAACGTTGAAATTCTCTTTGATTACTACTCTAATATTATACAATCAAGAACGTCAGAGATTATCGACTTCGTATCCCTTGAAAAGTTGCATTTGTTGGGCATCACAGGATGGACAAATCACGAATTTGCAATAAATGAAAAGGATAGGTACAACGATTCAATAATCGCTTTGTGGAAAGATGCAAATGGCGATAAAATAGTCAAATACTACAAAGCGACGACAAGTCCAGGTACGTTTCAAAAGTTCTACAATAAGAATGGTGATGCACACTTAATGGATGGCCGTTATGCATACAAGCGGGGTAAGCACAACGGATATAATGCCTTAGTTCAAGCAGATAAATTTACTGTTTGGCGTGACAAAAACAAGGATGGCATAAGAGAGTCTGATTCTGTTGTTGAGACTGGTTATTTCGGAATCAATTTACATGCTGGTGGAACCACTGAATCGGTTGGTAATTGGTCGGCTGGTTGTCAAGTAATCTGGGGTGGAAGGAGTCAGGACTCACCATTTGACAAATTTATGCAAGATGTAGAAAATCTACTCTCCGTCGAGAGTATTGTCTATTACACCCTAGTCAATTCGATAAACCTCCCTTCAATAAACGATTATGTGACATCAACAGGAGGGGAGTGAAATGGCGATACCTGTAAGAGCAGTTGGCACTCTGTGCTCGTCCACAAACCTCATTGGTCCATTGATGGAATTAATCATAGATGAGGTTCAAAAGATCAGGGATGATTTTACGACAGATCCGAATGAAGCTTCTTTCAGAAAAGAGCCTCAAAATGTAGGTTTTGGCCTAAACCTCAAGTTAGAGTCAGGGCATCAAGAAGGTTCTGATGGATATGCTAGCGATTTAGAACTACGACTTGATCTCCTTAATCTGGCGATTGATGACAACTCCTCAGAACCTGAAATCCTTACTCCTGCCATACACTTGTTTACAGACTTGCGTGTTTATGACACACAAGGTGAACAGGATTGGCTCCATGGTGGTCCTCTGCAAGCGAATAGGCTAAGATCGATTAATGCTGATTTATTTTGGAATCGCAATGGCTGGGATGCGAATCTCACATTAAATGATTCTGCCCACAATGGAGTTGTTGATTGGGCTTCAAAAATCCCGAGCCAGCAGAAGCTAGGGCCACAAAATCTCAATTACAGTCTACCCGAATGCCTTAGTGAGTGTCTTAATGTCAATTCTGGAAATTGGGTAAGTGCTGGTAATGAAGCGCAAACCTTCCTTTCTACACTAGAAATAATTGGTATAGCAAAGATCGATAATGATTCTACTGGGAATCCTTCATCGTGGTCTATAAATGATTCAAATTTGACAAGCCTAACGACAAACGCAAATTCTTACCTCAACTTGATGTTGACCAATCCTAACACCGGTGATTGGGACTTAAATAGAGTCTTATCTTCAGGAAATACATTTTTTGGCCATTTGTGTTCACGCATAACAAGCGCTTATCTAATCACAGATCCCTTGGACAATCGTTGTGGTTCTATTCGTATGTTTGTTCCGATGTCTACATCTAATCAAGGATTTGATGTCTATCTCAAACCAGAAGGCACAATCGAATTAGAGCTTCAATCATATCCTTTAGCGGGTTCAACTTTGTCAGGCTTACTTCGGCTAGACTTTGCCGGAGTTCAACCCTCAACCTCTACTGATGGAATAACACTCTACTCTTTAATTGAAGTTGGTTTCTCTTTCTCTAGGTTTGGAATGTTTTCAGACTCCTTTATACGATTGGAATATGATGAGATGCTCGATGCCCCAGATAGATTAACTGTAGATTTACATCTACCAAGACTGAGCAGGATTTTATCTCCTTTAAACCAGTTGGACCAACTCGACGATGGTAAAGCAACGTGGGTGTCATCTCCAGATAGTTTGAGATTGTACCCACCTCCTCAAATAGGGGATATGAATATCATGGAATTTTTGTCTTCAACTAGCCCAACTTTAATTTTAGAGTCAATTGTTCGGACAGCTATTGATGCATTTATTCTGTTGAAGTTAGAGGATGAATGCCTTCTTGGTGAAGTATTAGAGGTTCTTGATTTGGTCGAACATCTTCCAGATGGAAGGTATCGATGTGCTTCACTACTTGATTT
>MDTG01327185.1_pt1 | contig 10136 bp, 7 predicted proteins | sample 811421 | NCBI WGS metagenome assembly MDTG01 (sample SAMN05326645, study PRJNA326480) | marine metagenome | isolation source: seawater | place: Pacific Ocean: South East | collected 2011 | reverse complement strand
GGTGCTGGCGTTGGTGCTGGCGTTGGTGCTGGCGTTGGTGCTGGTGTTGGTGCTGGTGTTGGTGCTGGTGTTGGTGCTGGCGTTGGTGCTGGCGTTGGTGCCGGAGCATTATTATCGTCACTCTGAATAGCTTGATTAATTGCTGCAGCAATTCCTATAACAGCAGCTGCTTTTGCAGTGCTAGATGAAGTTAATTCAGGTTGTGAACCCAAACTAGTTGATGGCTTAGCTGAACCTATAACAGAATTTGAATCATCCGCTGGAAGTAGCACACAGACATCATCATCTTCATCTTCATCTCGGTCTTGATCTCCATCTTCATCTTCACTTTGACAAGCTTCATCATCATTATTCTGATCAACTTGATTTGAGTCTGGTATAGATTGTGACTCAGATGCAAGGTAGTTTGTGGTCTCTTGACTCTTTACATCCGCTGTAAAAATTAAACCTAATATGCTTGCACAAAAAACCTTAAACTTATTGGTGATTCTAGTCATGTGTATTTAATAAACATTTTAATGTTGTCTGAAGTATAATCTAAAGTCCTTTACGATTATAGAAGATATTTATCTAGATAAATAGCTATGTTTTCTAAATATAGTAAAATTGGTTCATTATAAGGGTTTTGTTAACACAAATTCCCAGCGGTAGCTTTAATTTTGGGGTGATATTATTAAAAATTGGGCAATAATTAAATACAATATATTAAATGAAAGTCGATTAATTGATAACTTAACCAATCAAAATTTCATATATTATTTCCCTAAATTTTTTATAAAAAAAAATAATAAAACAAAATCGCTAAACTTATTTCCAGGTTATGCATTTGTTCAATACGAAGAACATAAAATGAATGCACTTAATTATACTAGAGGGCTTAACTACGTTCTCAAATCTGGATTTGAATATTCAGTGCTTAATAATAGTTTGATTAATGAGATCAAGGGTGTGGAAGATGCTTTAATAAAATCACCCATATCACCAAAACCAAAACTTAACTCTGATGCAATGATCAAAAAGGGTCCTTTAAAAGGTAGAATTATAAAAATTATTGGATTTAAAGAAAAAGATAGGATTGCATTTATGTATAATCTGCTTGGTAGAAACTTAGTTTCAGACATTGAGATTGAAAATATTATATTTTAATTCTTTGATTTAAACACTCATATAAATTATGAAAAAACTTACTTTATTTATCTGCATTATTTCACTAGTAGCTCAACCAGAATTGTCAGCTCAGTCTTCGTCAGGAAATATTGCTCCTCAAATTATTCAGCAGGCACAATCTCTTACTCAATCTCAGCAACAAGCTCTTGCACAACAAATTGGAGTTGAGATTCCCAATCAAGCATTAGATGCATCTTCAGAATTAAGCGAACAAGAGAACGATAGATTTGAGGAATATCTTGATGAGGAGGAAATTAATATTTCTTCTATTAATTCTGGGCTTGCTAATCGATTTGGAATGTCAATTTTCAAGAATAGAGTTTCAACCTTTTCTCCAGTTGACAATCTTCCTGTTCCGGACAATTACAAGCTTGGTGCCGGCGATCAGTTAATTATTAAGCTTCTTGGTACAGAAAATATCCTACTGAGCCCAACCATTTCTAGGGATGGCTCCATTTTTATCAATCAAATTGGTGATATTGTTCTTTCTGGTTTATTGTTTGATGACGCTGTTGAACTTATCAAACAAAGAATTGAATCAGCTCTCATAGGTGTGCAAGTTTTTGTAACCATGGGGCGCATTAAAACAATCAATGTTTTCATCTCTGGAGAGGTTGCTAAACCTGGTATGTATTCTCTTAGCGCACTCACGTCTGTAACTCAGTCTTTATATCAGGCTGGAGGAATTACTGGGATAGGTTCACTCAGGAACATACAGGTAATTAGAAATGGGGATCTTATTAACAACTTTGATGCCTATGATCTTCTAATTTATGGTCATTCTGATAATGATATACGCTTAAGATCTGGTGACATCTTGTTTGTCCCTACTTATGAAGGAATCGTAACCATTTCAGGAAATGTTAAAAGACAAAGTTCATTTGAGATTAAAAAATCAGATACTTTTGCTGATCTCTTAAAATGGGCCGGTGGTTATACTTCTATCGCAAATCCTGAATTTGGACTTTCTGTAAGCTCCAATGGTATTGGCTTGCTATCCAATTCAAAGACACTAGATTTTAATGATCCTGAAAATCTATCTCTTAAAATCAAGCCCAATGATAGGTTTTATATTCCAGCTATTGGAGATACTATTTTTAATTCAATCACCGTTACTGGTGCGGTAAATAGGCCAGGAATGATGGGTTGGTTCGAGGGCATGCGTTTATCAAATATTTTTAGTAACCTTAATGAGGATTTTATTTCTCAGTTTGTAGATCCTGATTTTAGCTTTATCGAAAGATTTGATCCAGAAACTTATATGTGGGAAATTATTCAATTTGCTCCTCTTGATGTTGTCTCAAATAGATCTACTCAAGCCGATTTAATTGTAAAAGAAAATGATATAGTACGAGTTGTTTACAATGATTCTCGAAGAAGCAGACAAATAAAGTCAGCTCTAGATAAACTCAAATCTCAAAGCTCCAATGAGCAATTGACAAAAGTTGCAGTAATTAGTGGGGCTGTTAAATTTCCCGGCGAGTATCCAATATTTAAAGATGCGACATTGGCTGATATTTTGATTGCTGCTGGCAGATTTAAAGACGATGCTCTTTTAGGCTCCATAGAAATTTCAAGAACAGATCTTCTTAACGATGGTTTGGTTGTTCCAAGCGTTATCGAGATTTCTGCTCTAAGTGATTTAGATGAATCTAATTCATTTTTGCTTCAGTCTAGAGATAGGGTTTATGTCAGGTCTATCAAAGAGCTAAATATCAAGGATTCAATAACCCTTAATGGTGAAGTCAAGTATCCAGGAACTTACCCATTGAATAAAGGCGACTCACTGAAATCAGTTATTGAAAGAGCTGGTGGCCTGCTTGATTCTGCATTTTTACCTGGAGCTTACTTGCAAAGGCAAACTACCATGGCTGCTCAAAAAGAGAGTAATGCCAAATTAGCTAAAACAATCCGTTCTTCTTATGCCTCTTCATTGCTTACCTCAGAAGAGAAAACCAATTCATTCTCCGAAATCAATGCTATTGCTGAGATAGTAGAAAATTCACCAAGTAATGGTCGTGTTGTTATTAGTCTTGATGCTGCTCTTAATGGAGATGCAGATAGTAATATTTTGCTTGATCCTAGCGATAATCTTTTTATACCTAAGGTAATAAATACAGTAAGTGTAATTGGAGAAGTTAATTCCTCCAATTCGAATATATATAATTCCAGTTTAACTGTTGATGATTACATTTCATTGTCAGGCGGCTTTAGTCCTAGAGCTGATATAGATAATTTGTACATTATTAAAGCAAATGGGGCGGTTGCCCCTCTCATAAAATCTCGCTTTGGGTTTGGATTATCTAGATATAAACTGCAACAGGGAGATACTATAGTTGTTCCGGTGAAACCAAATTACACAGATAATTTAAGCCTATGGACAAACATTACCCAAGTTATTTACCAATCTTTAGTTTCATTAGCCGCTCTAGATAGAATTACGGAGTAATTGTATGCAAAGAGATAACTTACAAAATAAAGTCGATGATGAGATAGATTTTCCAGATCTTTTCAGTCCTTTATGGCTTAACAAAAAATTTATTTTTATATTCTCTGGTATCTTTTCAATTCTTTCTATCCTATATTCCTTAAATCTAACAAACATATATACATCCAAAGTTCTATTAACCCCAACAGCATCAGATGTTAATAAGCCATCAGTCAATTTTGGTATAACTGGCCTTGGCGGACTTAATCTAAATTCTTCTCCTGATGTTACTGTTGCCATAGCTTTCATTAATTCCAAAAAAATTATTAGTCAGCTCAAAAAGCATGAAAGCTTTTTACCAGATTTGATGGCCGCAAAAAAATGGGATATGAAATCTAACTCAATTATTTACAATGAGGATATTTACGATAGTAAGAACAATAAATGGATTAGAGATGTTGATTTACCATTTCAACAAGTTCCATCAGAGCAAGAGGCTTTTAAATATTACTCAAATCATATAGATGTATCTGTGGATCAAAAAAATCAGCTATATACCTTATCAGTAGATCATATATCGCCTTCAGTTGCCCAACAGTGGGCTGTTTGGATTATCAATGAAGCAAATTTAATGGTTGCTAATTTAAGGATTGAGGAAGCAGAGAGCTCAATAAACTATCTCAACAACCAAATAAAACTTACACCCTATGCTGAATTAAGAACAATGTTTTTTAATTTAATTCAACAAAACACTCAAAACATGATGCTAGCAAAAGTGAATAAACAATATGCTTTAACAATTATCGATCCGCCTCTTATTCCAGAAATAAAATCTAAACCTAGTCGATCTACAATTTGCATATTAGGCACTTTATTGGGTGGTATCCTCTCTTTTGTAATTATTTTTATTAGGAAGTTTGGCTTTAGTAAAGACGACGAATTAGATATTTTTACATTCCTATCGAGCCTTATATCAAACGATAGATTTAAATGATTGGATTAAAATATGCATCTTAGTAAAGAATTATGCAATATCATAAGGGCGCTTTCGGTTCACCTGCTTAATGTTGGTCAGTGAACAAAAGAAATAGCTATTGATTAAAGGTATTGCTTACCAAGCGCCTGTAAAACAAATCCTAAGACTATTTTTTTAAAATAGAACCTGATAATTTAACAACTTATATAAGGAAGTTTTACCTGTGAAAATTAACAATTTAATATCATCAACATTAAGAAAAATATTTGCAAGTTTAAAAACGCAAGTAACCAGGATAGAGCGTCTATCTAAAATGAAAGCAAGCGGTTTTAAGGTTATTTTTATAAATGATGGCGACACTGAGATTATAATGCCTAGCCAAAATATATTCGACGCATTACTTTTTTCATCTAGCCAATTTGATAAGCAGTCAGCATTTTTTTTTAGACCCAATAAAGAAGCGCTCTTAAGAAAAGTGATTTTTAATTTATTTGAATCAGGATATCTTGATAAAAAAATGTCCATTATTGATATTGGATGTTGGTTATCAGACAACACTCTGCCATGGGCTAAAATGTTAACAGATAATGGTGTCGTGCATGCAGTCGACCCATCAAAAGAAAATTTATATTTTGGAGAATGTATCGCTCAGTTAAATAAAATATCTAATATTAATTGGGTAGAAGGGGTGTGTTCTGATGTTTCAAACATACCTCTTAGTTTTACTGGATCTATCGATCATGCTCAATTTTCAAATTCCAAACAGCTTTCGGATACTATAATGTCCACTACACTTGATAAAATTATTGAAGAGTCTAATCACCAAGAAATATCATTAATACATGTTGATGTAGAGGGTTTTGAAAAAAAAGTTTTACAAGGCGCTGAAGATATAATTGATCGGTGTAGACCAACGATTTTATTTGAGCAGCATATAGCATTAGAGAGCATTTCACCTATTACTGATTTTCTGCACGAGAAAGATTATTCGATATATATGATTAATGAAGTGCTAACAGATTGCATTCTCGATTGTCGAAACTTCATAGCGTTTGATAATTTAAAACGTCTACCAAAGTTTTTAAATGTAACCCATCATATGGGGCGAGAACAGGGTATCTTTTATGCCTCATTAGGTGGCTCTTTAATTCATGTCGAGAGAACAATGATTGAAAGTGAAAACACCGGATAGAACCAAATTACAATTAAATTGAATTGTTACTCTAAGTTCCATGATAACTCATTCAATATTTCAAAGTTCATACTAATATGATATCTAAAAAAAATGGGGCAATTATCACGCTCTTAGCTCTATCACCCTATGTTTTATCGATGGGAGGGCAGGTGTTTTTTGCAAATTACTTGTCAGTGAATGAAGTTGGTATTTTCGCCTTGATACAAGTATTTATCGGTATGATTCTGGCTTTTACAAATTGGAACTGCGACAAATTTTTAATCTCAAAGAGAAACATTACAAACAACCTAATAGATGAGATATTCACTTTTGAGTTTTTGTATGGATTATTTTTATACATCGTAACTATCATATTTTTAAAAGACTATGTTAATGCCTATTTAGACATAGATAACTCAAATACTTTTTGGATTGCTTTGGCTCTTATTTATTTATACTGGCCTCTATCAAGGACCAGGGCAATTTTAGAGAAAAGATTGTCTTATTCAAAAGCCTATTCGCCTGCATTTATTGCCAATGTATTGGCTATAGTAATTGGCATTTTCTGTTTATTTCAAGGATTAGGATTTTGGAGTATGGTAATTTGGAAGATTTCCATCCACGCATTTGAAGTTATTCTTTTGTTATGTGTCGCTACATATGTCCCCAAGTTTCGTTTAGATTTTTCGCAATTATCAACTATGCTGAGATTTTCTCTTCCTATATATTCTGGCTCGGTCATTAGTTTTATAGGAAATAATCTTGATAAACTGGTCATCTCCGCTCTTTTAGGAGCAAGGGAATTGGGCTTATATTGGTTATCGTTCTCTTTGAGTCACATACCAGTCATTTTTAGAGAGGTGATTGCAAGGTTTATATTACCCATCCTGTCTTTGCAGAAATCTAATTCTGAGAAGGTGAAGATTTTTGATAAACTTAACGGAATACTTCAGTTGCTATCAGTAATCAGTGCTATTTTTATTCTTTACTGGAGCGATATTTTAATAGATTTTGTGTTAGGCGAAAAGTGGTCAGAAATCACTCCTATATTTACTATTCTATACTTTGCTGCTTTGTTTAAGTTTGTCGGCGGCTCCTGTGCATCTTTACTTTTCTCTGGAATGAAAACTCGGGTAGCTTTTGATATAGCTTGGATGAACCTGATTTTTCTTTCACCAATGATGTTTGTGGCGATTAAATTTGGTGGTCTGACTGGAGCAGCACTTGCAGTTTTTGCTATTACCCTTGTAATAAATATATTTGTTTATGAGACTGACGTAAGAAAGTTTTGTAATTCAGGATATTTGTATTATTTAGGATATCTAACGATAAATATTGGTGTAATGTTATTAGTTTTAATTTTATTTGAAGATAGTTTCACTAGAATAGATTTTAAGCTCCTGGGTACTCTAGCTAGCCTTGGCATAGCGTTTATCTCCCTTCCTATAAATAAAACCTTAAAAAGACCCTTTTCAATTAAAGCCATCGCCCGTAATACGTAGAATAAAATGGAGAGTAATAAAAAAGTTAAGATATTCTATGCAACGGCAGCAGATATTACCAAGTTAGGAGCGCCAAAATCAATTGATATTCAGATGGTTAAGAATTTACATTGTCTTGGTTATGAGGTTTCTTGGTTTGGGATAAATATAGATACATGCAAGGAATTTTCTGGTCGCATGATTAGTTTGAATATTAGTAAAATATCCAATTTTATAGAAAGAGTAATCTACAAAATATCAAGGATTTTTAAAATCCAAACTGCTGATGAGCAGAAGCTAATTGGTCAAATAAAATTCGATAAATGGATGTCACGGATCCTGAAAGATAAGAAAACTGAAATCAATAGCAACCTAATCTTCATTGGGCGAGCAGTTAGCTCTGAACACTCTTTTCATGTTGTAAAAAAATATGGTGGCTTCTGCGTGCTGCATTCACAGTGGATGCACCCTGTAAAACATTCAAGGATACTAGAGGATGCTTTCTCTGATGTCAGTAATCCATATAAACCAATCCCATTGGAAAGGTTTCAAAAGCAGTTAAGAGAGATAGAACTTTGTGACAAAGTATGGTGCATCTCGAAACTTGTTTTTGATTCGTATTTGGAAAATGGTGTACCGAGAGATAAATTATTTCTATCCCCTTTAGGTATTGACATATCACTTTATAAGCCCAGAGAAATGTCCTCTATAGTAGGTTCTAAACATCTTATAATTTTATTTGTGGGTAATATAAATATTGAAAAAGGTATTCATGTATTGATCGAGGCAATTTTGGTATCAGGCATTTCAAACTGCACGCTAATACTCAACGGGGCTGTGGCTGATTATTTTCAACCAACTCTTAAAAAGATGCTTGAATCTCTAAGCCATGTTGGCGTAGAAGTCATTATTGGTAGCGGAGACCCTATAGAAAACTATAAAAAAGCAGATATATTTATCTTACCTTCATTGCACGAATCCTTTGGTTTAGTGGTTTTGGAAGCAATGGCTTCTGGTCTTCCGGTTATCGTAACTGATCAGGTTGGTGCGTCAGATCATGTTTTAGAGGGAGAGAATGGATTTATCGTCCCTGCAGGTTCAGTAGAAGTTCTTGCAAGGAAAATACAATTTTTCAATTCAAACCCTGATCAATGTATAAAATTTGGTAAAAAATCTCGCAATTTATCTAAATCACTAAGTTGGTCAAATGTGGCGTCTCATTTTGTAAGGGCAATAGAGAAGTAGATAATATACAAGGCTTTAATGGAATAATTATATTATGAATAAAAAGGTTGTACTTGTCCTTTTGGATGCTTGTCGAGGAGACTATATAAGCCCAGATAACACTCCATTTTTGAGTAATGTTTTGGAGAAGGGTCGATATTATAAGTCTTTAGTACCAAGTTATGGATTCTGTGAAAGAACCGAGATTTTAGTTGGTTTAGATGTAAAAGACTCGGGTTGTTTTACAGCATTTGGCTATAATCCTAATGAATCTCCCTATCGAAATTTCAGATTTATCTTTCGTTTTCTAGGATTCATAGAGACATCTGTTAAATCTGTTTTCTTATCTAAACTCATACGCAGATTTATCTGGGAGATATTTCGATTCAAAAAGGGCGCTTTCTATCCTGCTCGAATTCCCTTGAGGGTAGTACCTGATTTTACGCTAACTGAGGATGGTGTTCTAAACCATATTGAATGTCATGACCAGTCTGTATATCAGAAATGTCAAAATCCTTACCTTGAAGCAACAACGAGTTTGAGTTCCTATCTTTCAGGAACTGATCAACAAAGGTTGGACAATACTCTTAGTGCCGTGGACCAAGATTATGATTTTTATCCTACCTACATGTCCGTATTAGATAGTGTGGGCCATATTTATGGGCCTGAATCAGAGCAAATGAAAGAAGCTTTACGTGCAACTGATGCAAAATTACAGAGCTTTTATGAAAAATTGAGTTTACACAAAGATTCGCCAACTCTAATTATCTGCGGTGATCATGGTATGTCGCCTGTTGTTCACAAAGTCGATATTGAGAAAGCTGTTAATGAGTTTAAAAAAGAAGAAATCCTATCAGATGAGATTTCAATTTTTCTTGACTCTACTATGGTTCGTTTTTGGTTTGATCTAGAGGTTGTAAAAATAGACAAACTGAAAAAAGCTATCACTTCTCTTTATGGTGAGTTTGGATATTTTGTTACCAAAGCAAACTATTCACTTGAAGGCATTCCTGATTCTAGAATGTATGGAGATCTAATATGGCTGTGTCATGAGGGTGTTGTGATTAGTCCAGATTACTTCACTCCAGCTGATAAAAATATTTTGGGTATGCATGGCTACAGACCAATAGATACTCAGCACTTTGGTTTTTGTCTCATTGCAGATAAAGAAATTGACAAACAAAAAATTAATGAGCCAGTGCCTCTAACTGCTGTATATAAAGAATTGATTAAATATTTCCAGTAGTTAGATATAGAGGATAATTAAACAATGTATACCATTCACAACAATGAATTGATTAATCAAAAAATTAATTGTGATATTGATGTAATTAATGAAACTATACTCTCCTTAATTGGTTCTGTGGATGCCATCTTTTTGACTGGTGGCTTTGGAAGGGGTGAAGGATCTGTTCTTTTTGATAATTTTCAATGTCAGCCAATCAATGATTATGATTTAGTGGTAGTAACTGATGAGTCTGTAATCGAAAGGGAAATAGTTAAAGCTAGGATTGATTTGGCAGAAAAGTGCGGCATCCGACAGGTCGATATTGCAGTTAAACAGCGCAAAGATCTCTCATCACTCAAGTTTACAATGGCTAATTTTGACTTAGTCAATGCTTCTATAATGATTTATGGGACTCTCAATCTAAAACGTGAGATGCCTAATTGGCTAGCTCGAGACCT
>MDTG01324385.1_pt1 | contig 10136 bp, 9 predicted proteins | sample 811421 | NCBI WGS metagenome assembly MDTG01 (sample SAMN05326645, study PRJNA326480) | marine metagenome | isolation source: seawater | place: Pacific Ocean: South East | collected 2011 | reverse complement strand
TCGACCTGATCCGAGCCTAGTCTCAACCTTTTTTCATTTAATACAATTTTACTGGTAATTTCTTCCAAAAATTTCTCCGTATATTTATATTTTAGGATCCGGGTTTTCTGTATGACCGTCTACGGCTATGATCTGACCTGATACAAGTCTGGCTGCCTCTGAAGCCAAAAATACAGCCATAGCGGCTATATCCTTTGCCTCTATAAAAGTATTTAGAGAGGTGCCTGCCTTGTAGGCTTGTCGCACAATATCTGCCTTCGTATTCTTTTGAGTAGCCTCCCTTTCAATAACACCATTAATTCGATCTCCTTCGACACAACCCGGCGCAATAGCATTTGCACGTATTCCAAATGAACCAGCTTCCATGGCGACGGTTTTCATTAAACCATGTATCGCCCATTTGCTTGCCGAGTATGGTGACCGATAGGGAAAGCCATAGAGGCCGGCAGTTGATGACGTAAAAATAATTGCTCCTTTGCCTTGCTTTTTCATAATTGGCAAACAGCCTTTTACGGATAAAAAAGCTCCAATTAAATTAACGTCTAGACATTTTTTAAAAGCTGAAACACCCTGATCCTCAACAAGCTCTGTTGGGCCTGCTGTCCCTGCGTTTGCACACAGAACATCTAAACCTCCCCATTTATTTTTTATTTCAGTAAAAAGGTCAATCATTGCATTTTCATCGCTTACATCAAGCTTAGACTGTTCCCAATTTTTCGGGCATTTTGTTAAATCTTCTGCTGAAATATCTATTATCCAGACTTTGTAACCTTCAGCATAAAATGCTTCGGCTAGAGCATAACCAATGCCTGATGCCCCTGCTGTAATCAAAACTTTTTGCATCTAAAACATCATGCCTTTCTAATATCGTTAAGGCCTAAATCAAAACATTGATATAGTAATTGGAGCCGGCAATTAGCGTAATAATATTCACTTAAAAAACAACTGTTAATCCGCAAATTTTCTTACACTATCTATAAACCTATTTACCGTCTCAGAGTTTCCTAACTTCCGGTACGCTAAATACAAATCAATCATAGTATCACATGGCGCAAATGGAATAATGGAAACACCAGGTGGCGCGATGGCTTTAACCCAACTAGGTGCCAAAGCAAGCCCAAGCCCTTGGGCAACAAACTGTAAAAGGGTAGACTTATCCGTAACCTCGCACACAATATTTGGTTGGGAACCGATTTGCCTGAAATTACTCCACAACGCCTCATGTAAGATTGGGCGTGCATGTTTTGGAAAACCCACGATTGGTTGATCAGCAATATCAGATGTTGAAAGTGATATAGCGTTTGAAAGTGGATTAGTTTCTGAAAGGACAACCACGATAGGCTGGCGATGCAAGAGTTCACTTGTAATAAATTCATCGTTCTGTTGCGTTCGCACAAAGGCTATATCCGCCCTGTGAGCAATCAATTCTTGGGCGTGTTGTTCAGAGGAAGAGATCTCTAAAATCTGTACATGAACTTTTGGATCAGTTTGACGAAATGCGATTAGCGCCCTTGGTAATAACATAGAGATTGCTTCATCGACACCACTCACACGGATATGGTGCAAGTCAGATTCGGCTGTGTGACGAAAGTTGGAAATTGAACTATCAATATCCGCAAGAATTCTTTTAGAGTCTTTCATAAACTCCGACCCAGCTTGAGTTAGGCTAACTTGGCGAGTTGTTCGAAAAAAAAGGCGGGCACCTAATTCATGCTCCAATGCAGAGATCCGCTCAGAAAGCGCAGATTGGCTCAATCCTAGACGTTCGCCGGCTCTCCGAAAATGAAGTTCTTCAGCAACAGCAACGAAACATTCTAATTGTCTGATATCCAAACCGTTGCCCTCTATTAATTTATTTAATGACCTTTATCCAAAAGTTTCCATCCAGTCTAACCCCTAAATTGGTGTTCGCAACCGCATGCCCCAGAAGGTCTATTTATTTTACATTTTACTTGATGACAGACACTTTCTCTTTCAACACCATAGTAGCCTCAAAGGCATTAATGTCTTCACATTTCTTTAAAGAGTCCAAAGTATCATCACGCCCATACAGTAAGGCGGTTTGGGTCGCATCATCCATACTAAAGTGAATCTCTTCCCCGTCTGTGTAGATAGTCTTATCTACAACAGATACTTGAAACATTTTACCTGCTTTTGAAACTTCAAGAAGTAAGTCGCGTTGTTCAGGTGTCACAATGGGAAGTGCCAGCCCATTCTTTCTGGCATTATCAAAGAAAATACCAGCAAAACTTGTTCCGATGATTGCATCAATTCCCAGTTGGCGCAGCCCCCAAACAGCATGTTCCCGACTTGAACCGCAACCGAAGTTATCTCCAACGACTAAGATATTTGCAGTTTTCCAAGGTACTTGGTTCAGCACAAAGTCTTCCCGTAGTTTATCGTCACCATAAAATCTTAAATCAGCGAATACTCCATCCACCAAACCTTCGCGAGTAATGGTGCGCAAAAAGCGCTTGGGCATAATTACATCTGTATCTACGTTTGCCAAAGGTAGTGGGGCCGCAAGGCCTTTAATTATTTTTGTCATCGTTCAATCTTTTACACGAAATCCCTTACATCAGCCAAATATCCAGCAACCGCTGCTGCAGCAACCATCGCTGGAGACATCAAGTGTGTGCGAGCCCCTCGGCCTTGTCTCCCTTCAAAATTTCGATTGGTAGATGAGGCAACCCGTTCCCCATCCAATGCGGTGTCATCGTTCATTGCCAAACACATTGAACAACCCGCTTCAGGACGCCATTGGAAACCTGCGGCTTCAAAAACTTCTCGAAGCCCTTCGGCTTCAGCCTTCAATCGTGTCATCGCCGATCCGGGCACAACGATTGCCTCAATGCCTTCAGCGACCTTCCGTCCCCTTAAAACATCAGCAGCTTGCCTTAGATCTTCAATCCGGCTGTTGGTGCAAGAGCCAATAAAGGCTGTATCGATATCTATCGACTGAACCGGCTGCCCAGCCGTCAGGCCCATGTACGTTAAAGCACGCATCAGTCCGTCTTTTGCCTTTGGGGATGCAAAGCTATCGCTGGAAGGTATTACCCCAGTGATTGAAACCGACTGATCTGGGCTAGTACCCCAAGTGACCAAAGGTTCAATATCGGCGCCAGCTATTGTGATGTCTTGATCAAAAATGGCGTAAGGGTCGCTCTCCCATACTTCGCTTAGATATTCAAAAAGGCCACTGTGCGCATGCCCGGGCAAAGCCTTTTGAGTTATACTATCTGCAGCAATCAGTGCCGCACGAGCGCCTAGCTCAACTGCCATATTACAAACTGTCATACGACCCGCCATGTCCAAGTCAAGAATAGCAGTTCCTGCAAACTCAACAGCAAATCCGTTTGCGCCCCCTGCCCCAACAATCTGAACCACTTTCATAATAATATCTTTTGCTGTCACGCCGGGGGCAGCTTTGCCGTCAATTGTAACCCGCATTGTCTTCATACGCTTGTAACGCAAAGTTTGCGTCGCCAATACATGTTCGACTTCAGAGGTGCCAATACCAAATCCAAGCGCACCAAAAGCGCCATAAGTTGTAGTATGACTGTCGCCACATGCTATCAACATACCCGGCGACACTAATCCTTGCTCAGGAACAACAATGTGCTCGATTCCTTGTCTTGGATCACCCAACCCGTAGAAAGCGATACCATGATTTGAACAGTTTTTTTCTAGATTATCGATCAGGAGTTTTGATTGTGCATCAGGCGCTTCAACACTTCGAGTTGCATTTACATGGTCGATGACCGCGAGGTGCGCCTCGGGACGCCTCACGTCTAATCCCTTAGTCTCCAATCCAGAAAATGCCTGAGGGCTAGTATATTCATTCATTATGTGGAAGTCGACGTAGATCAGCATATCGCCATCAGGCAAATCGCAAACCTTGTGTGTATCTACTAGCTTGTCATAAAGCGTGCGGCTCATTGGGAAGTTTGCCCCGCATGTATTGGGTTTAGACAAAAAAAGTCAGACATGTGCGCTGCAACTTCTTCAGGAACCTCTTCAGCCATATAATGGGTAGCTTCGAGCGCTTTACCCTCAACTTTCTCGGCCCGCTTCCGCCAAAGACTAAGCGCATCAAAACATCTTTCTATTGCACCTTGTTTTGCCCAGAGTACAAGGACCGGCATATTAAGTTTGCGACCAAGATCTTCGTTATCATTTTCTATGTCGATACTAGCCGCAGCACGGTAATCCTCGCAGCTTGCGTAAATCATTTTTGGATCAGAAAATGCCTCTAGGTATTCAGCCAGAGCTTCGGAAGAAAAAGGCGATTTGTTCTGAGCCTGAGTAAAGCATTTATTCTTCCAGAACATTTCGGGGTCAGCGCCTATCATTTTTTCCGGCAGTGGACTAGGTAATGTCAAGAAAAACCAGTGCCAATAAATACGTGCGAATTCGACGTTGGTGTTAGCATACATTTCACGCGTAGGTGCTATGTCGAGCAAAACCATTGCGGAAACGCGGCCCGGATGATCAAGTCCCATACGATGCGCCACGCGCGCGCCTCGGTCATGTGCGCCCACCAGAAAACTCTCATGTCCCAAACGCTGCATTATCGCAACAATATCATTGGCCATAGCGCGTTTAGAATAAGGTTGATGCGATGCGTTTGAGGCCGGTTTTTCTGATTGGCCATATCCCCGTAAATCTGGGCAAATGACCTGATAAGATTGTGCGAGAATTGGGGCTACACTTTCCCACATAGCAGATGTCTGAGGATAACCATGAAGAAGTACAATTGGAGGAGCATTTTGAGGTCCAGCACGGCGTACAAACAAAGAGACGCCATCGCCTTTTATATGCTCATGCACAAATTCTTGGAACATTTGGAACTCTCCAGGGCTTAATGTTTATCCAGTATCGCAAATTAATTGAAAATTTTTAATCGTAAAAAATGAATAGTTTTAGCGACTAATTCGCACATTAAACTGCTTTATAAACGTCTATACTTGACTCGTGCAATTTTAAAACGTGTATGACTATGAAACTATAGGCACGGAGCTGTGATCTTAATCAAAAGATCACGCTGAGAAATTGCTAAATCGAAAAACAAAAACCGATGAAGCGAAAGACGGTAAAGGAGGATACCATGAAGTTTCTATTAAAAACAGCACTATCCATGTCATTGGCAATTAGTGCAACGACTGCTTTTGCGGAATGTGACCCAGGCGAAATCAACATAAAATTTAGCCACGTCACCAACACTGATAAGCACCCCAAAGGAATAGCGGCCACATTATTGAGTGAACGCGTAAATAAAGAGATGAACGGTAAGGCTTGTATGGAGGTTTTTCCAAATTCAACTCTTTACGATGATAACAAGGTACTTGAAGCACTACTTCAAGGTGATGTCCAACTAGCAGCGCCATCACTTTCTAAGTTTGAGAAATTTACCAAACAATTCCGAATTTTTGATTTGCCCTTCATGTTCAAAGATATTGAATCCGTTGATGCTTTTCAATCTTCAGACGCAGGCCAAGCTTTATTAGATAGTATGCAGCGCCGCGGCCTTCAAGGCTTGACATTCTGGCATAACGGAATGAAGCAAATGTCAGCAAATGTTCCTTTAAAATCACCTTCAGATGCGAATGGTTTAAAATTCCGAGTAATGTCATCTGACGTTCTAGTAGCACAAATGGAGGCCCTCGGTGGAGCTCCACAAAAGATGGCTTTTTCTGAAGTTTATGGTGGCCTACAGCAAGGTGTTGTCGATGGGCAAGAGAATACTTGGTCTAACATTTACGGCAAAAAATTCTTCGAAGTGCAAGACGGTATTACCGAGACAAACCATGGAATTATTGATTATCTGGTCGTAACAAGTGTCGATTGGCTTGATAGTCTTGATTCGGATGTGCGTGGCCAGTTTGTGACGATCCTAAACGAAGTTACAGCACTTAGGAATGCTCAGTCTTTTGCGGTTAACCAAGAAAACCGGCAGGCAATACTTGATGCAGGAGGTACAATACGTACGCTGACTTCCGAAGAGCGTCAGGCATGGGTTGATATTATGAAACCAGTCTGGGATCAGTTTGCCGATGATGTTGGCCAGGACATGATCGACGCAGCACAGGCCCTCAACTAGAGAACCTGATCTCAATCCTTCCGGAGGCGGAATAGACGCCTCCGGAAATACTTGGAATTTTTAATATGGATAGCCATTTTCAATCATTTGCTGATCGCATTGAAGAGACATTGATTGCATCTATCCTTGGCCTCATGACCTTAATTACATTTGCTAACGTTATCGCACGTTATGGATTTAATGCGAACATTCTTTGGGCACTAGAAACTACAGTCTTTCTATTTGGCTGGCTCGTTCTTCTAGGCGCATCCTATGCTGTTAAAAAGGGAGCCCACCTTGGCGTTGATATCTTGATTAACATGCTAGCCCCTAAACCACGGCGTATCTTGGGGCTATTCGCTGTAGCTATTTGTATTGCATTCAGTTTCCTCATGTTAAAGGGAGCATGGGACTACTGGGCTAATTTCGCCAATCTGCCGGGTACGGAAGGGCGGTGGTTTCCATACGGGTTTGAAGAAAAGTACCGCGACAAAGGGTGGTATGAAGTAAACGATATTCCACACCCAGCCATTTTAGGCTGGATGGAGAGCGTCTTCAATGAGGGTGAGGAGTATGAGAAAATTCCACGCTTGATACCTTATTTTGTTCTGCCATTGTCCATGGCACTTATGCTTATTCGTTTCATACAAGCAGGATTGGCAATCTGGACAGGCAAAACAGACCGTGTGGTTGCCAGCCATGAAGTTGAAGATGAAATCCAGCAAGCTAACGAAAAGTTGATGGAGAAAAATTGATGGAAGTAGCTCTTCTTTTTTCGCTTGTTATTGGGCTACTGATACTCGGTGTACCGATCGCCGTATCACTTGGAATGTCTTCTGTACTTTTTTTATTAGCATTTTCTGATAGTTCTCTGGCGTCAATTGCTCAAACGCTCTTCAGTGCCTTTGAGGGTCACTATACACTCCTCGCTATCCCGTTTTTTATTCTTGCATCAGCATTTATGACGACCGGTGGAGTTGCAAAACGGATCATACGATTTTCAATTGCGTGCGTGGGACATTTACCGGGAGGATTGGCGATTGCAGGTGTTTTCGCATGTATGTTATTCGCGGCCTTATCAGGCTCTTCACCAGCAACAGTCGTGGCAATAGGAACAATCGTCATTGGGGGTATGATACAAGTTGGGTATTCTAAAGAGTTTGCTGCAGGAGTTATCTGCAACGCAGGTACGCTAGGCATCCTTATCCCACCGTCGATCGTCATGGTAGTATACGCCGCTTCAGTAGAAGTGTCTGTTGGTCGAATGTTTCTAGCAGGCGTTATTCCCGGGCTTTTAGCTGGATTGATGTTAATGACTGCAATTTACGTCATGGCTAAGATTAAAAATCTACCCAAAGGCGACTGGCAGGGTTGGAGAGAAATTTTTGCCTCCGGGCGTGAAGCTGGGTGGGGTCTTTTTCTCATCGTTATTATTCTTGGTGGCATTTATGGCGGTATATTTACTCCTACAGAGGCGGCAGCCGTAGCCGCGGTCTATGCTTTCTTCATTGCCAACTTTATCTATAAGGATATGGGGCCACTTGCCGTAAAAGGTCCTAAAAGTCTTTCCGCCGCCTCAGTCGAAGAATCCACCGGAAGCAAACCTTTGTGGCTGCAACCTTGGGTATTGGTAACGGCAATGGTGCACAAGGATACACAAAAAACCCTATTGGAGGCAGGTAAACTTACAGTCACACTGTTATTTATCATCGCAAATGCTCTCATCCTAAAGCATGTTCTGACAGACGAGCAAATTCCACAACATATCGCGAGTGCAATGCTATCAGCTGGCTTTGGACCAATAGTGTTTTTGATTGTTGTCAATGTCATCTTGCTCATCGGAGGTCAGTTTATGGAGCCCTCGGGATTACTAGTGATAGTAGCACCATTGGTCTTCCCAATCGCCATAGAATTGGGGATCGATCCCATTCACCTAGGTATTATTATGGTCGTCAATATGGAAATAGGCATGATTACGCCACCAGTTGGATTGAACCTCTTTGTAACTTCAGGAGTTGCAGGTATGCCGATGATGTCGGTGGTTAATGCAGCGCTTCCATTCCTTGGCGTTCTATTCGTTTTCTTAATCCTAGTAACCTATGTTCCTTGGATTTCAACATTCTTACCCAATATGATTATGGGTCCCGAAATAATTCTCAAATAGAGAAATCGCAGCAAAGCCGGTATCCAACGCCACCAAATTTAAATAGTGGATCCAGACCACTAATTTGAGTTAATGCCTTACTTTTGGTCAACTTTTACGCCAAGCAGCCGGCCCAGATTTATGAACACTAGCTCCACTATTATCAACAGCCACCAAAACGGGCATGTCTTCTACTCTAAGTTTATAAATAGCTTCCATACCTAGATCTTTAAAAGCAACAGGTTCTGCCTCTTTTATAGCTTTTGAGACCAGGTAGGCGGCGCCACCAACCGCAATCGCATAAACTGCTTTATTTTTTTTAATTGCCTCAATTGCTTCAGGTCCCCGTTCTGCTTTTCCTATCATTAGCTTCAAACCAGTATCACCTAGAACTCGGTCAGTAAATTTATCCATCCTTGTTGAAGTCGTTGGACCTGCAGGACCAATAGCCTCGTCACCAACGGCATCAACTGGTCCAACATAATAGATCGTTTTATTTTCCAGATTTACCGGCAGTGCTTTCCCCTCATCAAGAAAACTGACCATTCTTTCATGGGCAGCATCTCGTCCAGTGTAAATTGTGCCATTTAACAATAAAGTTTCACCTATTTTCAAACTAGCCAAAGTTTCTTCATTCAGATTATCCACATCTATTCGGCGGGCATTTTTGTTCGCTTCATCAATTAAAATTTCTGGCCACGCCTCCAAATCAGGTGTTTCAAACTTAGGAACGCCCGTTCCATCTAAAGTAAAATGTAAATGACGAGTTGCTGCGCAGTTTGGGATTAAACCAACGGGGAGAGATGCTGCATGGGTCGGAAAACTTTTTAATTTCACATCTAAAACAGTAGTGACACCACCTAACCCCTGGGCTCCTATACCCAGAGCATTTACTCTTTCATATATTTCAATTCGTATTTCTTCCAATTTATTTTTAGGGCCATTTTTCAATAACGCTTGCATATCAAGAGGATCATTTAATGCCTTTTTTGCCATTACCATTGCTCTGTCCGATGAACCTCCAACACCAATTCCTAAAATGCCAGGAGGACACCAACCAGCGCCAAGTTTCTCAATGGTTTCAACAACCCAATCAGCAACTGAATCTGATGGATTCAGCACAGCAAATTTTGCTTTATTTTCTGAGCCACCTCCCTTGGCCGAAACGTAAACGGAGACTGTATTTCCTGGAATAAGATCAACGGTCAATAATGCAGGGGTATTATCACCACTATTTATTCTTGAACCTACCGGATCAAGAATAATTGAAGCGCGAAGTGGGTTCTTATCAAATTGGTATCCTTTTCGAACACCGTCATCCACAACTTCCTGCAGACTGCGAGAAAAATCAAATTTTACATCATAGCCTACTTCTAAATAGACATTAGCACTGCCCGTATCTTGGCATATAGGACGTCTCCCTATGGCAGCCATTCTTGAATTGACCAAGATTTGTGCCATTGCATCTTTCGCACTTTGGCTTTCTTCTCGCTCCCAAGCAGAAGACAAAGAGTCTACAAAGTCTGGTGGGTGGAAATAAGAAATGTATTGAAATGCATCGGCAATGCTTTCTATTAAGTCTTCTTCTCTGATCAAAGTCATGACCAGTCGCTCCTCATTTTCTAAGTTGTCGTTTTCAGTAGAACAAAGCTTTGTTGATGCGGTTGATATTCTAACATCTGTTTAACAAACAACAAGGTCGCATTAGCATAATAAAGCTTTAACTGTTGGATTTAAAAATATAGAGATCAAAAGCTGACGGTTGGAATAGATTCGATTTTTTGAACATTTAATGGAGAAAATTAATGGAAAAATTAGACTTTTATATTAATGGCTCTTGGATAAAACCAAGTGGCGTTGAAACACTAGATGTTATAAATCCTGCATCTGAAGAAAAAGTCACAAAAATATCTT
>MDTG01312813.1_pt1 | contig 10136 bp, 12 predicted proteins | sample 811421 | NCBI WGS metagenome assembly MDTG01 (sample SAMN05326645, study PRJNA326480) | marine metagenome | isolation source: seawater | place: Pacific Ocean: South East | collected 2011 | reverse complement strand
TTCTTGGATAGATTCTTTTAATTTATTCCAATAGAATCTACCGCTGTCAGGTGTAACTCCCCACAAATCAAATTGCAGGAGTCCTTTACTAGCAGGAGATCCTTCAAAAGAACTATAAGAACCAAGATATTTACTATTTTTTATGTTATTTAATTCACTAAAAGTAGGTTTATACTCACGAATCATATTGGTTAATGCTTCTTTCTGAGTATTATTATGTATATTAAAGGAATTTATTTTAAGATTGGTTTCTTCGGGAGATTTAGAAGCGAAATAGATGGTTTCTTTTTTAAGTTCTTCTTTTAATAAAGACATGATTTCTTTTCTTTCTTTAGCAATTTCGTTAGATGCTTCAATACTAGCATGATAAATGGTTTCAAATATAAATACATTAATTTTGCGTGCGTCATCACTAGCATATGGAACATCCATTAAAATAAGAGCATCGGCTAATCCTTGAACGCCGATACCGATGGGGCGGTGAAGAAAATTAGATCTTCTAGTTTTATCAGTAGGATAATAATTAATATCAATAATTTTATTAAGATTTCTAGTAATAATTTTAACAACTTTATGTAGGTCATCGTATTTAAATTCGCCTTTTTCATCAACGAATTTACTTAAAGCGACACTGGCAAGGTTGCATACGGCAGATTCTTCTGGGGAGGAGAATTCAACAATTTCCGTACAAAGATTACTAGATTTAATAACACCTAGATTTTGCTGATTAGATTTAAGATTACATGCGTCTTTGTATAAAAGATAGGGGGTACCGGTTTCCATTTGACTATCTAGTATTTTGAACCATAGTTCTCTAGCGGATACTTTTTTGACATATTTTTCTTCGGCTTGATACTTATTATATAGTTCTTCATATTGTTTGCCGACTAGGTCACTGAATCCGGGACATTGGTCGGGACAAAAAAGACACCAAGAGTCATTTTCATTTACTTTTTTCATAAATAAATCAGGTATCCATAAAGCATAAAAAAGGTCACGCGCTTTAGACTCTTCATCGCCGTGGTTTTTTTTAAGGTCTAGAAATTCTTCAATATCTGGATGTATAGGTTCTAAATAGATAGCGAAACTACCGTTTCTCTTCCCTCCTCCCTGGTCGACGTATCTAGCGGTATCGTTAAAAACTTTTAACATAGGTACGAGTCCATTACTAGTGCCGTTAGTCCCTCTAATTTGAGTACCTTTAGCGCGAACATTATGAACGTGAAGTCCGATACCTCCTGCCCACTTAGAAATTTGTGCGCATTCTTTGAGTGTATTAAAAATACCGTCGATGCTATCATCATTCATAGAAAGCAAGAAGCAGGAACTGAGTTGTGGTCGCGGAGTTCCTGCATTAAAAAGAGTAGGAGTAGCGTGGGTAAATTGAAGAGTAGACATAAGATGGTAGGTTTCGATAGCTTTATCGATGTCGGTTCCATGAATACCTATAGAAACTCGCATCCACATATCTTGGGGTCTTTCAACACATTTACCGTTGATTCGCATTAAATAGGCGCGTTCTAGTGTTTTGAATCCAAAATAATCAATAAGATAATCTCTTTTATAGTCGATAGCGGATGATATTTTAGTATCATGTTTAGAAATAATATCAAAAAGGTCTTTAGTAATCAATGGAACATGTTTATCATGACAGTCTTTATTTTCATACAAGGATTTCATAATTTTTTTAAATAATTTACTAGAATAATTATCTTTAAAAAGTTGGGTATTTTTTTGATGATTCGAAATAGAGATGCATCCGGCTAATTTACCGTAATCATGATGAACGGTGATCATAGAAGCACATTGTTGTGCTGCGAGTTCATCAATTTTGGTAGTTTCTATTTTATCATATAGTTGGTCGATAACTTTTAAGCAAAGCGCGGAAAAATTAATAGAAATGGAGTTTTCTTTTCCTAAAGTTTTAATTCTCGTTAAAATTTTATCAAACGATATGTCCTCGTATTTTTTGTTTCTTTTAATGACCTGCATTTCATGAGTATCCATAATAATAATAATACATTATAAATTTTAAATAGTTGCAACTAAATATTTATAATTTGAGGGGATTCGTTTCAATATGAATAGTAGTATAAAGAGAAACTTCATTATCTTTAAAGGAGAGAAGGCAGTTATTTTTTTTTTCTTTTTCATCAAAAGATTTGTTTCTCTTTTTAGGAGCTCTGTGGTCGTATCCTGAGATTCTTTCGCGTTCAATAATATCCCAAACACCAGAAATGCTAATAACTGCTTGTTTAAACCAAAGTTTATTTCTTAAAACAAGAACACAACTTAATGTATCTAATTTCCAATAAATATTTTTAATCCATTCCATATGGTTATTTTTTTCAATAATATTTTGTTCCCATGTTTCAAATTGAGAATTATCTATGTCGATAGGTGGATATTCATAGTGGGGTTTACCATTTTCAAAAAATAAAACAAAGATTCCTTTTTGTTTATCATTAGCAGTTTTAGTAAAAGTTCCATCTTGCATAAATTCCGTATAATTATCATATTCTAAGAATCTGGTTTCAAGAAAATCGCATTCATTAAGATTGCATACTTCCATTTGTAATTGCATTTGTATCCAATATTCTGGTTTAGGTATGCCATTAATCTCTCGGTTAACAATATTTTTAATTTCAAGCATTCTTCCATATAAAGGGGATTCTGGGTTGGTATTAATACCATCCGGGGATGCTCCTATAAATTTAAATGTGTCATGTTGTATGCATCCGAAGTCTTCAACCGTTGTTTTGTATATGTATTCGTATAACTGCACGGAGATAGGTTCATATTTTGTACCCCAATGAAAAGGTGTATTCATATTAACATTATCGTATTTTGAATCATCGTAAGGCTTACATTTTTCGTATATAATGCTGTTAATAGAAGATTGAGAATCGAGTGCTTTCCATGCGGAACTAGCTGTAATAAGATTATGTCTAAATTCATACCATTCTTTAGTACGTTGCTCTGGCTGTGGTTTATTTTTAATAGCTTGTATTTTATTTTGCATTATAGTAACATTAGGAGTTTTTCTAATAAATGTATTTTTATAGGAACGTCGTGGCATAACATGAGTAAAATATATATTCATAACTTTATCTATTAAAATATCAAAGGTATAAGACAATATATCTGGGTCAATAAAATCAAACTGTATAGAAAGGAGTTCTTTAATGTTATGAATAACTTGGTCTATAAAGTAAGGATTAGATATAGATAAAATGTTAGTTTTAATATATTCATCAAATAATTCTTGTATAGTATCATTTAACATATAATATTCATTTACGGACAATATGCTATTATCTAAAGTAGTTATAACCCGTTTAATGTCGTGTATTTGAATATTTGGCGAAGACATATATAGAATAGTATAGGTTTATATATATATATCAATTTTACATATATTTAAATGAAAAATTATTCTTTAGAGATACCTTCATGTTCTTTTATTTTTTTTTTTTAACTTTCGTTGAGGGGCTAATGATTTTAAGGTAGATACTCGTCGTTCGCTTCTTTTCAAACTAAATTTTTTGTCTTTAAATTGTAGATTAGGTATAGAAACAATTTTTTGTGATTCTTTATCATAAATAATATCTTTAACATGTTGTAATTGTTTTCGATCTAAACACGATTTTAAATAGATTTTTAAGGTTTTAATATCTATATTAGATAAAGAATATTGGTCTGAGCTTCTTTCTGCATAATCGTATAAAAGTTTAATTTTTGTAGTTTTATTTAATTTATTCCACGATTCTTTTTTATTATTATTGGTTTCTTTTTCTAAAAAATTATTAATATAGTCGCTTTTTGAATTAGGATTGGGTTCTTTGATTTTATCGCTTCCTGTGAGTAGCATAGTTTGATATTTAATATTTTTTAATTCTTGGCATTCATCGCTCATATATATAAATAATAATAATGAAATTTTAACCATTTTTAGAATATTATATAAAAATAATATTAATATACTATAATATAATAATGCCTTCAACAATAATAAGTATAGATGGTAATATAGGTTCAGGTAAGTCAACCTTGATAGAATTATTAAAATGTCATTATAAAGGAGACGTAGTAGTATTAGAAGAGCCTGTAAATATCTGGAATAATATAGTAGATGATAAATCGAACGAAGATATAATAACTAAATTCTATAAAAATAAAATGAAATATGCTTTTAGTTTTCAGATACTAGCGTTGATAAGTAGAATAAAAATGATAAAAAAGATAGTGAGTGAAAATCCAAATATAGTAATAATAGTGGAACGTAGTATAATGACGGATCGTTATGTATTTTGTAAAATGTTGTATGATGAAGGTTACATAAATGATATAGAGTATAAGGTGTATTTAAGTATATTCGACGAATTTATAAATGATATGCCTATATCAGGTGTGATATATTTGTATGCGGATTCAAAAACGTGTTATCGTCGTATATTGTCTAGAGATAGAAAAGGTGAGGACGTGGATCTAGACTATTTAAAAAAGTGTGAAAGTTATCATAATAAATGGTTAAAAAGTTCAAAAAACATGTTTATCAAATTAAATGGAGAAGATAATATTTATAAAAAACCCCTAATAATAAGAAAATGGATAAAAGAAATCTCCGGTTTTTTGGAAACCTTTTCACAAAATGAAAGTGACAAAAAGATCTTTACCTATTATAATAATTTTCCTTATGAGACATATGTAAAAGAAATGATAAAAAACAGGAGGGATGAATATGAATAAAATATGGTTTTATTTTGTTAAAAGATAACGATTAGTATTATTATTAATTAATGAGGGTGGTTTATATTTTAATATATCTTGAATTTTAGATGTGGTTTGAAATAGGTCATCTCCATATATATCTTGAAGTAAGCTCCATTCAAATAATCCCCCGGGATATATATAAATATTAATAAAACCTAAATCCTTAAGTTGGTTATATTTTTCATATATAGTTAAATCATTGCAATTTTTACCATATATAATAATTTTTTTCGTTTTATTTTTATATAAAAGGCTATTTACTATATTTTCTTCTAAATCAGCACGAAGCGAATTAAAAATCAGACAATCTTGATTGTATATAGGTAAAGTATTAATTAATAAACAATCATATTTTTTGTTTATTATTTCTTGTATGTCTTCATAATTCATTTTTTTAATAGATATTGTATTTCCCATTGAATAAGAATAAGTATTTTATTTTTAAATCTAAACAAAAAAATTGAACCTATATTGTCTCGTTAAATTACAAACAATCATTATGTCTAGCTCCACCGATAAAGATATGCGAATCATTGACTTGGAGTCACAAAATAAATCAGAAAATAAAGAAGAAAAATCATCTGGGTCCTTTCTAATTTGCATACCTTGTTTTTGTGGAGGATTGTTAATTATGGGATTGATAGGTTGTTCTGTATCTTATTATGTATTTTCAATTATGGCTTTGGTGCAGGATAGCCATGATTCTATTCAAAAAGAATGTAAAAACAGTAACATTTGGCCTTATTTGCTAGTAGTAATTATTACAAATCTTGTCGTTGCGAATAAGTCAAAAAGAAAAGAAGAAAATAAAGAAGGAGAAATGATTATGGATCTTTTCGTATCACTGCTAATTGTTGTTTCTTTGTGTACCTGGGGTTCTATTGAGTTTTGGAACGACTGTGTCCAAGATAAACTATCAAATACGCTTGTTTTTAAGATGGTACAAATTACAGTGTATTTTCAATATAGTGTAATTTCAATTATCATATGTACGCTTATATTTATCTGTAAAAATCTTTCTAATAAAGTAGAAACTACTATTCAAAAAACATAATAATTATATAACCATTTTAATTTTATTCGTTAATATATTAATATTATCTTTATGTATTTCATTTAAATTTTTTTTATTCTTAGACCCATATATAAGATTAAAATACTTATCATAATTTTGATAAACTTCATATGCTTTTTCAATAATATTTTCTAAGGGTTCCCATATAATATAATCATGATAAGGGATTGCTTCTTTAAGAGGAGCATCCTGAGATATAACAATAACACCCAGTTGAATTGCAGGAAGTATTCTAATTTCTTCTATTGTATGATGATATATACTTTGTCTAATATTAATAAGTATTTTTGTATTTTTATATAATCTTTCTAATTTTTTTAATCCAAAACAGTTATTTATATTTTTATATAAATCTTTTATTTTTGATGATTTTAGTTGATTGTAAAAATGAATTCTATTTTTTTTGTGTAAAGGAATACATTCGCGTAAATCAATAAAGGTTGTTAAAATATTTATATTTCTATTTTCTTTTATATGATAATTTTCAAAAAAAGCAGGAGATATGCATATATGTTTTTTACTTAAATCTTTATATAATTCAATAGATTTAACATTTACGATATTTGTATGAGAATAATCAATTATAATATGACTATCCTTTAAAGAGTCTATTTTATTTATTCTAACTAAATATTTATTTCCATTTTTATCTAGTATATTGCCTATCGGTGAATTTCTAGCTATATCAGCACATTTTGTAGCGTTTCTACCTTCTTGTTTTACAAGAGTATGTTCGTAATTTACAGAAATAAATATATTTTTATTATTATTATTTTTTATAGTATTATTATCAATATTTCCCATATGATCTTTCACATATATATTCACATTAAAATGATTTATTTTAAGAGTATCTAGTATTAATTTATTTAAATAATTACCGTAATCGGTAGCATAAAATAAGGGTTTTGGAAAATATAAGTAATACATTATATATTATATTAAATAAAAAATATAATAATTAGAATAATGGAAAATATAAAATTACAGTTAGAAACTCAATTTCAAAAAGCTTTTTTTCATAAAATAAAGGAAGATTTATCAAAGGAACCTCCCGATGTAGAGCATATCACTGTAATAATTCAAGAATTGGTTACTGGATTATGTAAGTTTGTTCCAAACAAAACAGAGATTCATGAATTTATAAAGGGTGATATATTGGTAAAAAAAGTGGATGTAGAAACAATGCCTCGTATTATAGATAGACTGATACATTGGATAGAACAGTTTCAAGCACCGGTATATGATTCTGTTACAAAACGTTGGAGAGATAATTATAAAAAAACAACAAATTATGCGGAATTTATTTCGGGATTTTTAGAAGAATATTATTCTCATATAGAGATCACGTATAAGGAAACCTGGGAGGCTAGAAAAAGAATAGCTAATGGCGAGAACGCGATTCCTCCCGAACATAGAAGAATAGTATCTGGAAAAAACGGAGTTCCAGATAATATAAAAACGGGACTATAATATTCAATATATATATATATATATATATATATATGAGTAAAAAAAAGCGATCTATTCCTGATATGTATGATTATACAAATAAGAATCGTAAGCAATTAGAAGAATTATTATTTAATAGATCACAAGCAGAACAAGAAGAATTGGATGCATTTCTTAAAATGTTAGATAATAGAATTAAACCTGGTAGAACTACTAGAATTGTTTCAAATGTTTCCCCGAAAATCCCTCCAACGAAAGTTAGAAACCGAATAAAGAATATGTCAGAAGCCACAACTAATGCGGTAAAAGAATCTATGGAAATGGAAAATAGAATCCGACAACAATATCATGATGCGATAAACATGATACGTCCCCCAGAACCAATGGAAATAGAAGCTATGGAAATGGAAAATAGAATCCCACGACGATTATTATCTGAAAATTTAGATTTGGAAGAAATGTTTAGTCCAACTCGTAGTTCAACTCGTAAAAGAAAAAAAACTACAAGAGGTACTAGAAGAGTAAAAAAGAAAAAACCAAAGAAAAAGAAAAAGAAAAAGAAAAAGACAACTAAAAAGTAAAGAAAAGCCAAGATAATAAAAAATAATATATTCATATAATAAATGCAAAATCCTTACGTAATTAGAGACCGAAAAAATGCTATGCGAAAAGCCACAGAAGATGCGAAAAAACGAGCTAGAGAAATGGATAAAAGAATGCTACAACAATATAATAATGCGATGAAGATGGAAAGTTCAATATCACAAGACCGTAAGGAAGCAGAAGATCTTTTTTTGGAAAATAATAAACCAGAGAGTATAGCTCCAACTCGTAAAAGAAAAAAAACTACAAGAGGTACTAGAAGAGTAAAAAAGAAAAAACCAAAGAAAAAGAAAAAGAAAAAGAAAAGGACAAGTAAAAACTAGATAATTTTTCGTTAGTATAGATATTATATATAATAAATAGTATATATAATGCCTATTTATAATTTAGAAGATTTACCAAATATAATGAAACGAGAAAAATTAGACGTAGCTGTAGTAAGTTTCGGTGGTTCAGGTTCAAATACTTTAGTAGAATTCCTTCAAGCCAAGGGTTTAAATACGAGGGCCCGTTGCTGGCAAAAATTAGTTTGTCATTGTCCTGAACCGATAGAAACAGATATACCAATTATTTATATGTATAATAAAGATGCGAGGGATGCTTTTTGTTCTCAAAGAAGAAGAATGTCGGTATGTTGGAAAGATAATCAAAGAAAATTATCAAATGGAAATCCCGGAAATCTCTCGGACGAAAATTTATTAAACCTAATGATTAAACAATTCAAAAGCTGGACGAAGGTAGCAAAGAAAGACAACGTAATGTTTCTAACTTTCCAAGAATTTTTTACGGATGCGGGGAGAGATAAGATAAATAAGTTTTTAAATAAAGAGTATACGGGTTATCCTAAATGGGGAGATAGAGAGAAGCATGTATATGATTTTGATAAAGACAAAGAGTTGTTTTCAAAATTTCAAGATGATTTGGATTATATAAAGAATTTTGATGGTTGAATTATGAATCTGCTCTGAATGTTCTAAGTGGTGCGCCGAATCTAGTAAGTGGTACTTTAGAATTAAAAAATAGCATCCTTCTTCCAGGAACGTTGGATGCGGAAGAAGGTTTTTGAATATTTTGTCTAGGCATAGGTTTTAATCTAGATGCGGGAATATCAGGATATTCATTACTATCATAAGAGACAGTATATTCATTAGTATTTGAATTTATACCTATGATAACTGCTTCTACCCAGTTAGGATCAATATCTGAAGTAGAGACGGTATTAAATTGTATGTTTGCTCCAATTCTTAATTGTCGGAATTCACATACGTTTGGATTAGCGCGATTCGTGAAACGGTTACCGTTAACAAGTCTTGAGAATTGAGAGTTTAACGTAAAAGTGCTATCCCTAACACTTTCATTTCTATACTGCAGTATTTCTGCTTTTCTACGCATATTGAAATCGTCTATGGTAAAGTTAGAATTATTAGTATAAGGATTAGGTGGAGTGTATCTACTCCAGAATCTAGTAATAGTGACCATTTGTGGAGTACCGGTGCTACAATCTCTTACTTGATAAGTATTCGACATTATATATTATAATTATAAAATATAATATTTAATCAAATCTCACTACAATTTCAACTTCTTCTTTTTTAATACTTTTTACAGCGGAAACGGAGAGTTCTTCTCGTTTTTTTCTAGTTTTAGTAGAAGAATTATTTAATGGCATCGCATTTCTTTTCGAGGTGCTATTGCGCTTATTCATATCTTGCTCGATAATAGCGTAGTGTTCTTCAATATAACTAATAACTTTGTTTTCTAGAGCCCATTTAAAAAAATTCAATTGACCCAATGTCGTTTGTATATGTTTATCATTGTTTTTATCAAATGGTATTGTTATTCTCTCCCATCTACAAAATGGATCAAATCGTTTTTTAGAATAAGCTTTTAACTGAGACTTATAAGAATGAAATACATTCATATTATTTCTATATTCATTATGTTCATCATCAAATGATGGATTACCATCAGAATCATTATAAATCAAATAGTAAATATTATTTTTCTTTGAATAGTTTGTAATAAACCAATCAATAGAACGCAAAGATATGCATTTATCGTCGGATAACACAGATAATAACTTATCTCTGTTATAAGTATTATTAAAGAAAAGATGTAGAGATTCTAAGAGTAATGCATCACTAATCATATTTAAAGATAATTAGTTATTGTATTAAATTCTTTAAATATTTTAAACGCAGAAATAAAATTTAAAAATTTGATATTCATCATT
>MDTG01212883.1_pt1 | contig 10136 bp, 9 predicted proteins | sample 811421 | NCBI WGS metagenome assembly MDTG01 (sample SAMN05326645, study PRJNA326480) | marine metagenome | isolation source: seawater | place: Pacific Ocean: South East | collected 2011 | reverse complement strand
TTTTAATTAAAGGTAAATCATCTAAAGAAATTTTACTTTCCACCTATATATGTCACCCTTCAATGGGTAATAATGAAGTTTCGGGACCAGTTTTATTAACTCGTTTAGCAAAATATTTATTATCTAGAAATAATTTACATTATTCATATAGGATAATATTTGTTCCTGAAACAATTGGAGCTATAACTTACATTAATAAAAACTATAAAATTCTAAAAAAAAATGTAGTTGCAGGATATATTGTTAGTTGTGTAGGTGATAATAATGATTATTCTTATCTAGAAACAAAAGATAAGGACTCACTTTCAAATAAAATTGCTAATACTGCATTTAATTTAAAGAAATTAAAATTTAAAAAATATAGTTTTTTACAAAGAGGATCTGATGAAAGACAATTTAATAGTCCTGGTATTGATTTAAGTATTGGATCTATAATGAGAACAAGACATGGTTATTATAAGGAGTATCATACGTCATTAGATAATTTGGATTTCATTTCTTCAGAAGGCTTTCAAGGTGCATATGATATTTATACATTAGTTTTTGATATACTTGAAAATAACAGGATATATAAAAATTTAATTATAGGCGAACCCTTTTATACAAAATATAATTTAAGAACAGATACATTAGGAACAGGTTTTAAGAAATATTCTCTTAATATTTCAAATGTTTGTGCTTATTTAGACGGTAAGACAGATTTAATTGATTTATCTGAAATATTATCTTTAAATTTTTATGAAATTACAAAAATTATTAAAATTTTGAAATATAATAAAATAATAAAGATGGTTTCATAAATTTTATATAAAATAACAATGCAATTTTCAAAAATTGATTCAGAAAAAATTAAATTAAAAAGAAAAGTTTATTGGTATGGTTTTAATTACTTATATAAATTTTTACCAATTATTGTAGAAAAAAAAATAAAAAAAATTTTTTCAAAAAAACTTTTTTTTATTCAAAAAGGCTTTGATATTACATTAAAAAATAATGGTGATGATTTTTACTTTAAAGTTGTTAATGATATAGAAAATACATCATTAAATATTGACAAGAACAAATTTTCAAAAGTTATTTTTGGAGAATACGTTAAAGATAAAGAATTATTAATTAAGCAATTTATCATATCTTATTTTTTTCATCCTATGAGAAGAGAGATTTCTATCCCAAGGGAAATTTTAAAATCTTCAAAAAGTAAAAAAAAAATAATTTATCCTATTGATATTAAATTTATTACTATCTTTGAAAAAAATAAAATTTTAGTTAATAAATTATTATCTTTTTTTTTATGGTATTTTTTTATTATTTTATATTATCTTAATGGAATTAGAAAAATTTTATTAGTTTTATTAAAGTTTATTATAAATTATGATTCAAAATTTAAAAGAGGTATTTTTTTTTCAAACCTTCCTAAAGAAGCACTCAATCTAAATAAAAATTATAATATTGATGAAAATTATTTTTCTTTTATTTATTTATATTTTAAAAAAAATAAATTGTCATTTTCTTCAATTATTCATTCTTTAAAAAATGTTCCAAATTTTAAAATTGAAAATGTTGAATACTCATATGGTCAAAAATTTGATTATAGATTTAGAAATAATCAAAAAATTGTTTTTTTTCTTTGGGCTTTAAAATCAATTTTATTATCTTTATTTGATTTGTTTAAAGGTAGATGGTGGCATGCTTTATTGCTAGGTGAAGCAGTTGATAGAAAGATTGTAGAAATTAGTGATGAAAAAAAACTACATCAAATTTATTCATTTAATAATACAGATGGACTTGTATATAAGCCAATGTGGACATATGAAGCCAAAAATAAAGGCTCAAAATCAATATTTTATTTTTATTCATTAAATTTTTTACCTTTAACAAAAATTAAAATATGCCCAGAAGGATTTTCACTTATTAATTGGGATTATTTTTCAGTATGGGGAAAAAATCATGAATCTTATTTAAAAAAAAATATAAAAAATAAATTTGATGTAATTTCTTATAAACCAATTTTCTTAAATACAGGATATATTGAATTTAAAATTCCTAAAGAAAAATTTGTAACAATATTTGATATTACTCCAGCTAGGCCAATATTTAGAAAAAGTAACTATTTTTCTTCTGAATTTGCAGATACAAAAAATGTTATTAAATTTATTGATGATATTATTAAAATATCAAAAATCCATAATGTTAAAGTTATTTTGAAAAATAAAAGACTTAGTGGGAATTCTGATAAAAAATATCTAAATTATTTAAATAAACAAATTATATCTAACAATTTATTATTATTGAATGAAAATGTATCGTCAATTTCACTTATAAAAAGTTCAAAACTAATAATTTCATATCCTTTAACTTCAATTTCAAAATTATCATCATATTTTAATATTAGTAACTTTTATTATTCTCCAATTGATATCAATATAGACAAAGAAAGATTACTTGGATCTGAAATATTGTATAAAAAAGATGAATTAGATAAATTATTCTCTAATACCTTTGATACTTAATTATGATTTAATTAATTAAATTTATTATCAATATTTAATCTATCTAGTTTACCATTTGAGTTTAGAGGTATTTTTTTAATTAAAATTATTTTTTTTGGGATTTTGTAAAATGGTAATTTTTGTCTTAAAGAATTCTTAAATTTAAATATATCAAGTTTCTTAGTTTTCTTTAGCTGTACTAACATGTGCAATTCACTAAATTCTGATGTGATTTTTTTTTTAAAAGTAGCACATAAAAAAATATTACTGTATTTTTCTGCAATCTGTTCAATTTCTTTTTGATTTATTCTATATCCTTGAATTTTAATATCATTATCTAATCTTCCTAATATAAATAATTGCTTTTTATGATTGAAATAACCTATATCACCGGTGTTAAAATAAATTTTATTTTTAATTTTAATCAACATTTTTTTATATCTATAATTTTCATCAATAAATCCTTTACAAATAGATTTTCCAGACAAACATATAAAACCGTTTACATTAGGTTCATTAATAATTTTTTTTCTTTTGATTATAGAAATTTCCATCCTTTTGGTGCTTTCACCAACAGACATTGATGGAAATTTATTAATATTTTTATAGTCATTTTTATTAATAAGATGCATACTATTTACTATTGATGTTTCTGTTGGGCCCCAGACATTATAAATGTTAATTTTTTTATTTTTATCCATCCAATATTTTATATGAGTCATAGGAAAAAAATCGCCACCTGAAATAATTTGTTTTAATGAATAATTTTTAATTTTTATAACTGAATTATTGAATACAAATTGCGAAAAGAAAGAAGGTGTTGAAAAAATTGATGATATTTTATTATTTTTAATATTTTTAATAGTATCATCTAAATTATGTGGATTTTTAATTATTGATAGTGGAACGTTAAAGTAAATAGAAGAAAAGAAATCAAATAAAGAAATATCAAAATTAAATTTAGTTACATTACCAATTATATCTTTTTTATTCCATTTTAAATATTTTTTTGACCATAATAATGTATTGATAATATTTTCATTATCACAAATTACACCTTTCGGTTTTCCTGTCGAACCTGATGTAAAGAGAATGTATATTTTGTTTTTTATTTTTATAGATTTTCTGTATTTATTTTTTATTTTCTTATTTAAAATAATTTTTTTTTTTATTGGGTCAAAATAAAAATTAGAATTAATTTTATTTGCTAATTCAAAAACAGAATCTTCATTAATTTTTAAAACAGGTGTAAAAGAAATTCCTAATTTTAAACATGCTATAAAAGATATTAGTAATTCAGCTCTTCTACTTATAATTATAGGAACAGAAATTTGATTATCTTTTAAGTGTGGTTTTATTATTTTACTAAATAAATCAACTTTTTTTGATACTTCTAACCAGTTCCATTTTTTTTTATAATCTATAAAAATTATTTTCTTTTTATTTTTATTTATATTTTTTTTGATTTGAGAATAAAATTCCATTTATTTTTTTTCTGAATAAATATAATTTATCATTTTATTTAATTTTGAAAAATTTTTTAATGTTTTCGATGAATTTGGATTTATTTTTATTCTAAATCTTTTTTCTATTTCTATACTAATAGTAATTAAATCTAATGAATCAATAATACCACTTTCTAATAAATTAGCTTTATAAATTATTTTTTTTACACCTTTTCCTTCTTTTTCAATCAAATATTTGATTAAAAAATCTTCAATATCTTTTTTTGTCATAAAATAATCTCAATTTTTATTAATAAAAATATTTTGATTTTTATAAAATTCATCAATCATTAAATCAATTGATCTTTTATAATCTAAAACTGTTATATTTGTATTATTTTTTATATCACCAAATTCTTTTACTAATTTATTATTTTTTAAAATTTTAGAAATTTTATTTGTATTTGAAATATAATTATTGTCTTTATTACTTAAATTTCTAACAAATACTGTATAATCAGTACCTATGTATTTTTTTTTATTATAGACTTTAGTTTTAAATTTTTTATTTAATCTATAAGTTGCACCTCCTATTTGCTCTACATAATGAATTGATGTATTACCTAATTCTAAAGGTCTTCCAAGATGTAATAAACAACTATTATTATTGTATAGTTTATCAAAAATTGAGTCTCTTCCAAAAGCACTTTTGCTAATTTTTTTTAAAATTTTTTTTTGATTACCAATACCAATACATGAAAAAAGTGGATGCTCTGATCTAATTATATTTTTTTCTTTAAATGACCATTTTGTAAGTAAACTTAATTTTGATTCTGTTTTATAAACATCAAATATGCCTTTTTTAGTGTAAGTATATGAAGGAATTATAGATGTTACATTATTATTTTTTAAAGAACAAAATAAAGCACTAAAAAATTTTTGATAATCATTAATAATTTTATTATATAAAAAACCTCTCATATCTGAAGTAATGTAAACAAATTCATAATTTTTTATTAAATTGTTTATTTTTTCAATAATATTTTTTTCAAGCATATTTAATTTTTGTTTTTTTTAAATTTTCATTTGACCATTCAAATAATTTTTTAGCAGTTAAAATATTATCTGGTATTTCATATTTACCTATTTCTAATGCATAAATAATCCACTCAATACAATTCATGTCATCAAGATTTTTAGATCTTTTCTTTCTGAATTTTAATATATAATCTGAACTATATTTAGTTTTAAACCATCCTCTTTCATTTCTTTCTTTTTCAATTATTTTTTTTGTAATTATTGAAGGTTTATTTAAATGTATTAAAACCTCATTTATGTTTTTAATATTTAAATCAAAAAAAAATGTTTTATATATCTCGAAATCAAATTCATTAATATCTATTGTTCTTGCACCGAGTAAACTTAAATCTGATATTTTTTTTTCTTCTATAATTATTGCTGCATGATATGGGTAATTTTCAAGGAGAAAAATGGCTAACTTAAACATGAAATATTAAAAATTTTCAATATTATGAATTAGTTTTGCAATAAATTCAGATGCGTAATTACCATTAATGATCCTGTGGTCATAGGCAATTGTTATTCCAATATGGTCATCGCTTATAATTTTACTAATTGGTAAATCTAATGAACCTATACCAATTATGGCACTTTGTTTTGGGTAAATAATAGGGTAGTGGTGTTTTATATAACCTGAAGATATTGTTGCTACACTAATAGTGCCATCACTTAAATCTTTAATATTAATTTCATTTTTAAAAACTTTTCTTATCAAATCTAATTTATTTACAAATATTTCTTTTGGTTTCTTTTTATTAATATTCTTTATAATTGGCATGAATAGATTATTATTTTTTTCAACCGTAAAACCTAAATTAATAATTTTATTTTCAATAATTTTATCATCTTCTAGAAAGGAATTTATTAAAAGATAATCATTAATAGTTTTAGATATATTAAACATAACAAGATCTACAATATTAATTTGTAAGTTTAAATTTGATGATTTCTCTTTACATAATTCCATTATTTCAGTTTTCTTTAAATCAACTGTCATATAAGTAGTTGCATTCTCTATTTGAGATAATTTTACATTTTTAGCTATTTCTTTTTGGATAGAATTAAATTTTAAAACTTTTTTATTATCATCGAGAATATTAGATTTATCTATTAATTTTAGTACATCTTTTTCTTTAATAATTGATTTAAAATTTTGAAATTTTTCAATATTTATTGAATGTTTATCAATTAATTTTTGAGCTTTTTTAGTAATTTGTATTTGAGTATTTTTCTTATTTATTGATTCTAGTGATTCTAATTTTTTTAAATCTTTAGATATTACTGCAATTATTTGATTAGTAACTATAAAGGCGTCTTTAGAGCAAAAATATTTAATATAACCTTCGTGTTCAGTTATTATTTCTTGAGTTATCTTTGAACTTTCTACAGAACAAATATTATCATTTTTTTTAACATAATCATAATTTTTGAAATTTATTTCAACAATTTTTAACTCATCTTCATTTGCATTTAAATGAGGTGTTTTTATTTCATAATAGATTTTATCCATATTCTAATTAATTTTTTGTAAATAATTAAAGATCATTTCATCATCAAGTAAAATTAATTTTTCTTTATTAAAAGATGATGGAATAAGTGCACTTTTTGAACCAATCTTATCTATAAAATCAAATTTTTTTAATTTAAATAATTCAAAACAAATTTCTGATCCCATACCATAATTAGATGTGTTTTCTTCTACACAAATGATTTTACCATTATCTGTAATATTTGAAATTATTGATTCCATATTTAAGGGATGTATCTTTCCTATACTTACAACTCTATAAGATATTTCTTCTTCTAAAAAATATTTTTTAACAGCTTTTAATGAATCATTTAACATTCCTCCATAACAAATTATTGTTCCTTCATCTTCATTAAAATCAGTTAGAGAAAAACTTACAGTAAAATCATCATCTAAAATTGAATGTTTCACTTTAAAATCATCATAATGATCATGACTAATATTTTTGGCTATAAAATTATAATCAATTTTATTTTCAATTATTAAAGTTGGCTCTTTATTTTTTAATACTGATTTATAAAGCTCGTCAATATCTTGAAATGCATTTAAAGCATAAATATTAAGACCTTCTATCCCAAAAAAATGTTTTTCAATTGATTGAGAGTGCGTAGGTCCGTATCCTCTTTTACCCCCCATAGGTGTTCTAATTATAAGTGGAACATCGATTTGATTATTATACATTTTTCTAAATTTACATGCATTATTTAATATTTGATCAAATCCTAAACCTAAAAAATCACCAAACATTATTTCAACTATTGGTTTTAATCCTTGCATTGCCATACCTGTTGCAAAACCTATAATTCCAGCCTCACAAATTGGTGAAGAGTATACACGAGTTGGGAAATTTTCTGATAAACCTTTAGTAATTTTAAAAGCACCACTATATGGATCTAATATATCTTCTCCTATAACAAATATATTTTTATTATTTTTAAATAAATTTATTAGAGTTGAATTAATAATTTCTGAAAATCTTTTATTATGAATTTTAGATAGAATTTTCTTTGTATCAATTAAATTATTTTTTTTTGATAATATTTTATTATCTAAATTAATATTTTTTTGAAAATTATCATTTAAACAATCTTTAAATATTTCTTCAATAAATTGATTTGATGTATTTTTTATCTCTATAATTTTATTTTTTTCATTTAAACTTTCAATACTTTTATTAAGAGTATCATTATTAATAATAGAAGTAAGTTCTGCTTTTGATCTTGTATCATCACCTTTGCTATGAGGACCCATACGATTACTTTTAATAACCAAGCAGTGGGGTTTTATTTCATTTCTAATTTTATTAATTACATCTTTTGAAATTTTATTTATTTCAAATATATCTGGATAATCCATTGATATAGTTTCAATTTCAAATGAATTAATTTTATTCGCTATTTCTCCAGGCAATACATTTTTTGTTTTTGTTGATTGAGCAATTCCATTATCCTCAACTACTATTAATATTGGTAATTTATTTTTTCCAATAAGATTTAAAGTTTCATAAAAAATTCCCTGACCCAATGTGCCATCTCCTACAAATAGACATACTATCTTATTCAATTTTTGAAATTTTATTGCATAGGACATTCCAGCAGCCATAGCTGTATTTCCGCCCAAAATACCATTTGAAAAAAATTTATTTTTATAAAATAAATGCTGACTTCCTCCTATACCTCCGCATACTCCATTATCTTTACCTAAAATTTCATTTAATAAACCTTTATAATCATTAGTGTGACTTAAGTAATGACCATGACATCTGTGATTACTTACTACGATGTCATCATCCTGAAGAGCGGAAATGATACCTACAGCATTTGTTTCTTGCCCTAATGAAGTATGTGTTGTTCCCTTAACTAATCCTTTAGGGAAAAGCTCTAATAAAGCATTTTCAAAATTACGTATATTAAAAGCTTTTAATAACAATTCTAATTTCATTTAATATCATTCTTCACAAAAATATAATGTATCAATTCTTTAATATTAATATTTGGATTTTTATTACTAATTTCTATTATCATATTAGGCCAATCAAATACTAAATTAAATTCTTTTAAATACATTTCAATATCCATAAATAATTCAATGAGTTCTGCTGATTTAATTATATTATTTTCCCCAATTAAAATCATTTCTTCTTTTATCTTTAAATTACTACTTTTTAATATTTGATTTATTTTTTGACAAATAAAATCAAATAATAACGATTTTTTTAGTTCCTTAATACTCATTATATGTATTCTATTTATTAATTATTTATTTATAATTAAAGATTCCTAGCAAGTTGTCTAACTCTTAACATGTGTTTATTAAAATTCTTTTTTGACATACCTGGTAATACTGAATAAAACCTAATATATTTGGTTTTCATTCCACCTAAATTAAAAACTGATTTTTTGATCCTTCTATAAGGAATATTATCAAATATAGAAAAATTAAAATATGTAAACATTGGCCCTCCATATGTTATGGACACTATTCCTAATTTACCCTTCATTTGCCCAGGAACTGTATACCCATAATTTTTGAAATATTTGCTTTCAGGTAATATAGCTCTATAACTAAAAAACCACTTAGGATGAAGAACCCAATCAATCCAATTTTCTAATATTGAATTTAATCTTAGATTATTGCATGAGCCTATTATAAACATTGTATCACATGCCTCTAATCTTTTTCTATATTCTAAAACTAAATCTGGAGGAGGGTTAAAATTTGAATTATAAAATGGAAGTTGTTCTTTTTCATCAAATAAATTAATTAAATCAATTGAATGACCACATTTTTCAGCCTCATTAATAAATGTATCACGAATTTCAGCATTAAATGATGATTTTATGTTATGATGTCCAAAGACAATACAAATTTTTTTCATATATAATATTGTAAATGTATTATTATTTATTTTTATATGAATTTTGTTTTATAAACAGTAATTAATTCATCTATAAAAAAAACATTAAATTTTATAAAATTATTATTAGTGCCCGTAGCTCAGTAGGATAGAGCACCAGATTCCTAATCTGGAGGCCGTGAGTTCGAATCTCGCCGGGCACGCCAAATTTATATTTATATTAATTAGTAGTTTTTAATTATTATTATTAATATTTTTACTTATTAATATTTAAAATAATTTACCTAAATTATTGATTTTAAATAACTTTTATTCTAGAAATGAAAGAATTTATAGAATATTTGTCCAAATAATTGTATTAAAGTATGATAACTCATTAATTTTAAAAACATGGATCATAATTTAAATAAAGAAATCAGAATTGCTCAAATAGATAATCATCTTTTAGATATATCAAAGCAATCAATAACTGATGAGATTATTAATTGGTTTCAACAATCTTCCATTCATTGGATGACAGGACTTTTTGTAATGAGATATTACTATACTAATAAAGAATTATCAAAACAGTTATTAGTTGAAGAAATTAATAATCACATTCCTTCAGAAGGTAAAAAAACCGTTACAACAGAAATCAAATATATTGAAGATGCTGAAACTAAAAAATATGTTTTAATATTACCGTCATTAATTGATAACAGAAAAAGAATAATAAAACCAACTGAAATAACAATCTC
>MDTG01443949.1_pt1 | contig 10137 bp, 8 predicted proteins | sample 811421 | NCBI WGS metagenome assembly MDTG01 (sample SAMN05326645, study PRJNA326480) | marine metagenome | isolation source: seawater | place: Pacific Ocean: South East | collected 2011 | reverse complement strand
CGCATCGCGTCATGGCGAACTGTTTGGAGTAAAATATGATCTGGCTCATGCTTACGTAAAACATCAAATATTAAATCAGTCGAAAAAAGGACCTGTCGACCGGTTTTGACTTTGCCAGGACGATTACGCTCTATTAGTCCCGATATTACCGCCGCGTCTCGGAATAAACGCTTTAGGAGCGGCGTGTCTTCCAACCACTCCTCGAATTCATCCAACAAAAGGTCAGGTGTAAGAAGCTGCTCAACATTTGTTGGCGGTTCTGTCGACCAAACTGAAAGTGCGTAATCTGACATCGAAAAACCGAGTGGGAATACTCCCTGTCGTTTCATACGTCGCAGCAATAAACACCCTAAAGTTTGATTAGCGTTGCGACCAGCAAATGTATAGACGACCGTGTGAAACCGCTCACGATGAGGAAAAACTTCGACTATTAGATTTTTGTTGGTCGGCAAAGTGGATCTGTCTTTTTGTAAAGTCAACCACTCGCGTATCTGTTTAGGAAAGGACTTCCATGTGTTATCGTTTCCTAAAATCTCAAGCACTGCTGATGAGAGATTTGTTGAGAGTGGAAGACGTCCGCCGCTGTAGCTGGGGATTTTTGCTTCGCTAGCGCTCGATCTTGACACGATAACGTCAGCGTTGACTATATCATCAAAAACAAGAACCTTTCCGCCAAACAAAAATGTATCACCAGGTGATAAATTAATAATAAAGTTTTCTTCGACTGTCCCAAGGCTTCGATTCCTCAATTTTACGTTCATCATTGGAGTGTCTACAATAGTGCCAACGTTCATTCGGTATTGTCTTGCCATTCTAGAGTCCCGTAGTTTGATACTCCCATCTTGTAATCTTACAAGGCGATTGTATTGCGGGTACTCTCTCAATACGTATCCACCGTTCTTAACGAACTCTATTAGTTTATCAAAAGTTTCTCGTTTCAAATCGGCGTAAGGCGCTGCAGTTAATATTTCTTTGTATAAGCTATCTGCGCGAAATGGACCACTACACGCAATTCCAAAAATATGTTGCGCGAGAACATCATATCCCCCTGGATAGAATGTAACACCGTCGAGGTTTTGATTAGCTATCTCACTTTGTACTGCTACGCATTCAAGATATTCAAACTTATTTGTTGGTACCAAAATGGCTCTACTTGGTTCCTCCAGACGGTGATTTGAGCGGCCTATTCTTTGTAATAAACGACTCACACCTTTGGGCGCACCGACCTGTATCACGAGGTCAACTTTTGCCCAGTCTAATCCTAGATCCAGTGAGCTAGTTGCAACAACACAATCTAGTTCACCACTTGCCATATGTGACTCCACCTTCCTCCGTAGTTGACGATCTAACGATCCATGATGGACAGCAATGCGCAAATTCAATTTGTTTAAATGCCAAAGTTCCTTGAAGACAAATTCCGCCTGTGCGCGAGTATTGACAAAAACCAAACTCAGGCGAGCTTCCGAAATGGCTGCATATATATCACCGAGTGCATGCCGCGCCATATGTCCAGACCAAGGAATTGATTTTTCAGTGCATAAAATTTCAATATTTGGATGCGTGTAATTAGATGTCCTCACAATTTGTCCACCAGTTCGGCAGAACCACTCACGGAAAATTTCTGGTTTATTTATTGTAGCAGAAAGGCCTAGTCGCACTGCTTTGGGTGCGAGTGTTGCTAACCGAGCTAGTCCTAAACTGAGCAAATCGCCACGCTTAGTTCCAAAGAAAGTGTGCAGTTCATCGATTATAAGATATTTTAATCCAGAAAAAAAACTGGGTGCGTTTTCATAGGATAAAAGCAAAGCCAGAGACTCTGGTGTAGTCATCAAAAAATCTGGTGGTTTAGTTTGTTGACGTTTACGTCTGTAGCTCGGCGTATCTCCAGTACGCGTCTCAAAAGTTACCGGCAAATTTAAAGCCTCGATTGGAGTTGCAATATTTCGGTGCACATCTACCGCTAACGCTTTTAGGGGAGATATATAGAGTGTGTGTAAATTGCCGTTGGACCCGTTTTTGGCGATATCTAAAAACGATGAGAGAAAACCTGCTAGTGTTTTACCAGCGCCAGTGGGGGCGAGGACGAGTACGTCATTTCCAGAAAGGGCGCAATTTGCAGCGTCAATTTGATGAGGAAACCAAGTCCAATTCCGACGTTTCAGCCAAATTGTCAATGGATGTTTTTGAAGTATCGCATCAGTGTTACTATATGACTGGATATGAGATGGCTGAATCATGAGTTACATATAAAACCTGTTGACACATTTATCGACCCAATTCGGCCGGTAAATCGTGCAATAATCACACATGGACATTCAGATCATGCTCGGGCTGGCCATAATCACGTGTTGGCGACGCCCCAAACCATTGAAATTATGAAGTCTCGCTATGGGCCAAAGTGTGCAAATAATTTCCAGCCACTTAATTATTGTAAGCCTCTGAGGTTCGGCGGCGTTGAAATAACACTGTTTCCAGCGGGTCATATTTTGGGAAGCGCACAGGTTTGTGTCGAATATAAGGGCCAAAGAGTTGTTGTCACGGGAGATTACAAAATTGTAGCTGATAATTCAGCTCAGTATTTTGAATTGGTGCGATGTGATCTCCTAGTTACTGAAGCAACATTTGGTTTGCCTGTGTTTCAGCACCCTCAACCTGCTGAAGAGATTGCAAAATTACTTGCATCGTTAGCTACAAACTCTGATAGACCGCATCTTATCGGTGCGTATGCACTCGGCAAATCGCAAAGGATTATCAAGCTTTTGCGTGAAGCGGGCTTCGAGGAGCCTATTTATTTACACGGCGCTCAAGCAAAAATTTGTGAATATTATCAGTCACAGGGAGTTGACTTAGGCTGTCTAGAGAAAGTACGTCATAATGAGTATGAAAATTTTCATGGCAAGGTAGTGATTGCACCTCCATCAGCTATTCGTGACCGTTGGTCTCAACGCTTTAAAAATCCTCTGATTTGTCGCGCCTCTGGCTGGATGACTGTCAAGCAGAGAGCTAAACAAAGTGGGGTTGAATTACCATTGATTATTTCTGATCATGCTGATTGGAATGAAATAACTCAAACAATTAGAGAAACTGAGGCAGAAACTGTTTGGGTTACGCATGGGCGCGAAGACGCCGTGGTGCATTGGTGCCGGTTGAATGGTTTAAATGCCCAACCTCTTTACATTCAAGGTCGTGAGGAGGAAATGAGCGAATGAAAAGATTTGCTAAACTCCTAGAAAAACTCCTTTTTACTCCATCACGAAATGAAAAAACTACTGTCATGGCACAGTATTTTCAAAATACGCCAGATCCGGATCGTGGCTTTGCGTTAGGTGCAATTACTCGTGACCTTAGTTTAGGCGACTTGAAGCCAGCCCAGTTACGCGCGCTCACAAAAAGTCGTGTTGATTCTGAACTTTTTGACATGTCATACGATTATGTTGGGGATATGGCTGAAACGATTGCATTAATTTGGCCAAAATATCCAAGCAACGCCCACAAAAAGCAAAAACTGCCTCGGCTCGGCGAATTCATTTCCGCGTTGCAGACCAAATCAAAAATAGAGATCCAAACTTACGTCACTGAATTGCTCGATTGCGCGACTGTTACCGAGCGCTGGGCGATAATCAAAATGGTTACCGGCGGATTGCGCGTTGGAGTTTCTGCACGACTTGCAAAAACCTCTTTGGCTCAATATAGCAATAGGGATCTAACGGAGATCGAGAAAATCTGGCATGGGATGGCAATGCCATATACCGAGCTTTTTTCCTGGTTAGATGGACTAACGGAGAAACCACAAATAGCTCCAGATCAGATTTTTCACCCTCTAATGCTTTCCAATCCAATTGATGCTGAACATGATTTTAATCGCCTTGACCCTAAAGACTACGAGGCTGAATGGAAATGGGACGGTATTCGCGTTCAACTATTGTTAAATGCTTTCACAGCTGCTGAACCATCTGGAAAAAATCATAATAATCGACCAAAGGCACGTGTGTTTTCTCGGACTGGAGATGACATCTCCTTAGCTTTTCCAGATATCACTGAAACCGCCCTTGGACATGCAGTGTTGGACGGAGAATTATTGATAGGCTGTCCAACGTTCACAGAACCGATAACCAGAGTTGGCAATTTGGATCTCCCTAAAATTAATTATATACCACAGCCATTTAATTATCTTCAACAGCGCTTAAACCGCAGAGCTGCAAACAAAAAACATCTAAGAGAATTACCTGCATTTGTGAGAGTTTACGATATGCTGTTCGAAGGAAAAACCGACGTCAGAGATAGGCCTTTGTGGGAACGACGTAATCGCTTGAAAATTTTTCTTAGAAGTTTCAATAATCCTCGATTGGATTTTTCTGAGTCATTGTCATTTAGCAGTTGGGCAACATTGTCTGACTTACGTGACCGAGGTGCCCACAGATATGGATATGAAGGTGTCATGATCAAGAAACGTGATAGTAAATATATTCCTGGCAGAACAAAAGGTCCGTGGTTCAAATGGAAGCGCGATCCATGTGTTTTAGATACCATAATGCTTTACGCTCAGCGCGGTCATGGCCGAAGAAGTTCTTTTTATTCAGATTTCACTTTTGGTATCTGGGATGATAATGAAATCTTGCCAATTGGTAAGGCATATTCTGGATTTACGGATTTTGAGCTGCAGAAATTAGACAAATGGGTGAGAAGCAATACTATTAATCGGTTTGGCCCCGTTCGTGAGGTGCAAAAGACCTTAGTTGTTGAGTTGGCTTTTGATAGCGCGCATCCGAGCTCAAGACATAAATCAGGAATTGCGCTGCGTTTTCCTAGGATAAACAGGATTAGATGGGACAAACCGGCGAAAGAGGCCGATACGCTTGAGAATGCGAAGACGCTGATACGGTAAACTATTTGAAAACTAGATTCATATGCTTCTCGAATGCCTTTATCACTCAATAAATCAAGATCCGCAATCCCAGGACCACCGCTCACGCCCTGCAGCCCCACCCCCCTTCGATAATAGTCATTCTGAAATAGGAAATGGTTCCAGTAACCCCAGTATGACTGTGGACAAAGCTGTAAACAAGCTGTGTGCTTTTTAATGTTAGCGACAATCTTATAAAATAGCATAGTAGCGGGATTCTTTAGACTTGCATTTGCCTTCGGGGAGCTTCAAACCTCTCATCCGGTAACATCTGCACAACACATCATGTGCTACCACATTGTAATTGAAGCGATGTTGTTTGTTTCAATTGATGCGCGTAGATCAGATGGTAGACCATTTTAGCACTTATATTTACCAGAAGCAGAGCTTCTATTACTTCTCCAAACGCATTCCTGAGCGACCGAAGCACAGCCATAGCAAGCAACGCATCGTGTTTGCATTTAACACCAGAAGTCGTGCGAAGGCTGTCAAACATGCTCCGGTCATCTGCTAGAGGTTGGATGAACGATGGCTTGCCATGCGACTGGATACGATCGGGTTGAACAATGTACTGACAAATAATGTGCATCCATCATATGCGCTGAAGATATCAGAAGCGTTGCATGATTGTTTGCACATGAAGAGGGTTGGAAAACCTGAGACTTTCCATCAAGCAGCAATGCGAAGTGCAAGTGTAATTATTGAGTTATGTGGCGATAAGGCTTGCCCTGATTTTAGGACCATTGACGCGGGTTTATTGCGTGACACTCTGATAGATAGGGGTTTCAGTGTTGCATCAGACAGACGCAGTTTTAGCATCATTAAAGCCATATTCAACCTAGCCGTTGCAGAACATGGCCTAGAGATACGTATTCATCCGTATCAATCTTCATTTCTGGAATGAAGTGTGAAGAGGGTTTCCATACACGTTGATGCCATCCGTGAAATACAGCAATCCTGTTATGAGGCAGATGATGATATGCAATGGTTAGTAGCCCTCTTATGTGACGTTGGCATGAGGTCAGCTAGAGCTGCTGGGCTGCATATGGGTACCTTACATCTGGATGATGCAGTGCCTTATGTAAAAATCAGGCCCTATCTAGGGCGTCACTGAAGACCAAAGGCAGTTAGAGACAAGTGCCACTGGTGGGTGCATCGCTATGGGCGGCGCAGCACGTCAGAGCAAACGCATCCTCATGCTTTGCCTTCTCACGGTATACTGATAATGACAGCCGTAATACCAACTCAGCGTCTAAGACCCGTCAGCCGCCCGTCAGAGATGGTAGAACATATAGGTGGATGATCGTCTGGTAAGATTGGTCAAAAATACAGGGATGGTAGTCCAAATAGACAAGCTTTGCACTAAAGCGCGTAAAATCAAGGGTATATTGCACCTGTCACTTGCTGATTCAAGCTTGGATTTATTTATTCTAGATCTTTATAATGAACTTTCACCCTGCTCGGAAATTCTTGTGAAGATATTTTTTGCAGCATCAGCAGAAATGTTGACAAAATTACCAGCATTTAAAGCAGAGTCACCCCATTCTATTTGATTGTAGTTTTCACTTTTCATAGACCAATAAGAAAAAAGTCTTGTGTTTAAAGGCTCATCGCACAGTCTCTTAACGTTAGTGTGCCGGTTGTCTTCGGAGATTGTCTTGTAAAGACTTTTTATGGCATCAGACGGCCCTTCCAAAATTTGCAGGAACGAGTTTGAACCCTCTAAAAGACAACCAGTGATGTCTTTACTTGGGTTGTTTTGGGTAGAAGCGTTGACTATGTCTGAAACGTGCTGTTCAGACGACCCAACTTTTTCTGATACATAAATAACACGTCTAAGCTGTTCACTCAATTTTCACTCCATAATACATCGTAAAAAAATATACGGGTTCTTCGATAGATCAAAAAGTTTGGCTCTATCCACATCAAGAGACGCTAGTTCAATCCATTCGACGGTCACTATTTTTGCTCCTTGAGCCTTTCTAAAAGCTGTTGTTTATTATTAACATTTTCTAACCATTTTTATATCTTGCTTCTTGACCCTAGCAAACATAATTTAAGCCTAGCCGCCCACCATCTATGTAAATGGTTTCACCGGTGATGTATCCAGCTTTGTCACTGGCCAAAAATACAACGGCATTAGCCACATCTTCTGCGTTTCCAAGCCGTCCAAGTGGGGTTCGTGATAATATCATTTTCATTTTTGCATCATCTGCATTAACACTGGCGAGCATTGCTGTGTCAATTGATCCAGGACCAACAGCGTTTACTCGGATCCCATGTGGCGCCAGTGCCAACGCAGCCGCTTTTGTGAGTTGGTTTATCCCACCTTTTGACGCGCAATACGCCGGTATGTTGGCAATGGCGACATTAGCGTTAATTGATGACATATTAACGATAGCGCCAGCTATTCTATTGTCTTTCATTGATTGTGCAGCGCGTTGAGTGGCGATGAACGTGCCTTTCAAGTTAACATTAATTACCCTATCGAAATCCTCACAACTATAGGACAAAAAATCGTTTGGCAGCGCTACCCCAGCATTGTTAACCAGAATATCTACTGGCCCTTGCTTGCTCTCTATCTGCGCAAACAGATCTAAAATAGAGCTTTTGTCACCCATATCAACGAATGCGCCCCATGCTGTGCTGCTAATCCCCTTTGCTGCACGGGTTACTGTGTCTAGCTGAATATCTGCTAAAATGACGCTTGCACCATCTGCTGCCATAGCTTTGGCACAAGCAAAGCCAATACCCTGAGCTGCGCCCGTGACTAATGCCGTGCGGCCTTTTAATACCATAATTGCTCCCTGCCGACTATGCCTTCTGAGTAAGGAAAAAATTTTATAAAGAAGTTTAAAATCTGGTTTTACGTTCATGTCAATATTTCTGAGATTAAAGCGCGAGGATCTTGTGATTTGCGTCTTTATCGGCAAGGCCTGTCCGCAAAATTAGACTTTGAGTCAGTCAACTGACATGTCTAAACTCGGACTTTTAAGGTGGGTTTGCGCTTATGTTCAATTGGTCTGAACACATCGAAAAAATGGAGGACAAAATTTTGTGGAATTAGACGGTCAAAAAATTATAAAAGAACTCAAAAAAGCACAGATAAAAGTAGTTGCAGCTTTGCCGGACATTGTAACCAGTGATGGGCTATTGTGGCCTATCAGCAGAGACTCAGATTTTCAACTGATACGCATTTGCAAAGAAGATGAGGGTGTTTCGATATGTGCTGCGCTCTCTTATACAGATAATCGTGCGCTGTTGTTAATGCAGCAAACTGGATTACTAGACTCCTTGAATTCAATAAGAGCTAGCGCAATAGAATATCAGCAACCCGTGTGTATGATGGTTGGGTTGCAAGGAAAGGATCCTGCTGAAAAACTTTCCGAAGCAGTAAAATACAGTGTAAGAATTATACAACCAATACTTCAACTCATGGGTCTAAAAACAGTAGTAATTGAGAGCGAGGCAGACGTTTTTAAAATTGCTCCCTCAGTAAGGTATGCATACGAATTTGAGCAGCCAGTATGTTTTTTGCTTGGAAGTCGGCCCGGTGTTGGTGGGGCCAAATATGATAAAACGTGATGATGCATTGCAGGCTTTAGGTAAGTTTGTGACTGACGATGATCTTGTTGTTGCAGTGTATCAAACCTGTTTTGACTGGCTTGCCCTACACCCAAGAGATTTAAATTACGTGTCAGTTGGGGCAATGGGCCAAGCTTCCTCTCACGCATTGGGCCTAGCTATAGGATCACCAGACAGACAAGTGATTGTCCTAGACGGTGACGGCAGCTTACTTATGAATTTGGGTAGCCTTGTGACAATTGGGGAAATCCACCCTACAAAGTTTCTACATTTAGTGTTTGAAAATGGAGTTTATGAAGTCAACGGAGATCACCCGATACCAGGTCAAGGAAATGTAAATTTTGCTAGCATGGCAAAGGCAGCAGGTTATTTATCTGCATATTCATTTGACGAATTGGCAGATTTCAAATCATGTTTACCACTACTGTTCAACTCAAATGGACCTGTCATGGGCGTAATTAAAGTTGTCCCTGGAGAAAAATATCCACCTGACTATGAATTTATTCATAGTCGTGCAGCACGAAGGAAATTCCGTAAAGCGCTGAAAGAGAGCGAAATAAAAACATAATAATCTGATACCACCGACTGGCATTCCATCTCACTAATCTTGATACCAAAAGCGGTTATTCTTTATTATCTTTAAAAATTTTTTCGTCTTTGTGGTATCCCGAAAAAAAGAGGCTTATTGTGTGTCAGTGCACCCTTCATTCATGAAACTATCCTCTAGCAAAAAACTTAGCAGATAAAGCCATTAATCAGGACACCCTCTTTGGTTGAACGCGTAAATACTCTTTTACTCCAAAAGTTGCGAAAGTGGCCACGGTTGTTAGTGCCATTAACTAGCGCCACATCGATGGATGTCTGAAAGGTAAAAAATTAAAATGAAATGGCTTTTATTGGCTTTGGTCTCCATGTTTATACAGCAGTCTTTCGTTACCTTAGGAAAGGTATTGCCTGCAGTACTCGCTCCCATAATTTTTTTTGAATTGCCAATTGATCCCTCTTGGGTGGGTGTATACGTCGGCATGATTGCAGGATCATCATTACTAGTTCAGGCCGGTTGTGGGAGTATTATCGTGCGGTATGGCCCTCTACGAGTGAGCCAAGCTGCTTTATTACTGACGGGGTTTGGGTTAGCGCTTGCTTCTACAGGCATTCTTCCTCTATTGGCTTTGTCCGCAATCTCGATTGGCTTTGCAGGTTCTTCAACCCCTGCAAGTTCTCACCTGCTTAGCCGTTTTTCCTATCCTAAACAAGCGCCACTCATTTTCTCCATTAAACAGACAGCTGTCCCAGTAGGGTTGCTACTCGCGGGTGCGCTCGGACCTATACTTACTGAACTTTTTGGTTGGCGTTATGCTCTTTTTATCATCGGAATGTGCTGTGTAACATTCGCATTGATAATCGAGCCTCTCAGATACGAGTTTGATAAAGGCAAAGATGAAACACGACGATTTCAACTATCAGATTTTAAATACACTATCACGCTTGTCTTTTCCAAATCAGATCTCAGACATTTGGCACTTGGGTGTTTTGCCTTTGTTGGATTACAAACGACGTTTGTAGCATATTTTGTGCTTTATCTTACAAAGATTGGATATAGTCTCGTTGAAGCTGGAGGAATATTTTCTGTTTCGATTTCTGCTGCG